>OHDE01000558.1_pt1 | contig 12310 bp, 8 predicted proteins | sample 1566931 | NCBI WGS metagenome assembly OHDE01 (sample SAMEA3879591, study PRJEB24766) | human gut metagenome | biome: human-associated habitat; feature: feces | place: USA | collected 1985/1987 | reverse complement strand
GGTCGTGTCCGTACCTCCGAGTCCATCGTCAAGGGACACAACGTGCCCACCCCCGGTGTGCCGGAGTCCTTCAAGGTGCTGGTCAAGGAGCTGCAGTCCCTGTGTCTGGACATTCAGGTGCTGGACGCCGACGGCAACCAGATCGAGTTGAAGGAGGACGAGGATGCCCTCGACACCTTCAACCTGGCGCGTATGGACGCCGACAACGAGAGACAGAACCGCTACGCCGACGAGGACGAGCTGGCTGACGCCGGATTTGACTACGTCGCCGACGAGGAAGTGGACGCTTCCTATGCCGATGACGACGAAGGCGACGAGTTTTAAGGAAAGGGAGGAGCAGAATTATGAGTTACGCAACGTTTGACGCCATCAAAATTGGCATCGCTTCTCCGGAAATGATCCGTGAGTGGTCCTACGGCGAGGTGAAAAAGCCGGAGACCATCAACTACCGCACCTTGAAGCCGGAGCGGGACGGTCTGTTCTGCGAGCGCATCTTCGGGCCCACCAAGGACTGGGAGTGCCACTGCGGACGCTATAAGCGGGTGCGCTACAAGGGCGTTGTCTGCGACAAGTGCGGCGTAGAGGTAACGAGGGCAAAGGTGCGCCGCGAGCGCATGGGCCACATAGAGCTGGCCGCCCCCGTATCCCATATATGGTATTTTAAGGGCATTCCCTGCCGCATGAAGATGCTGCTGGACATGTCCCCCCGCAATCTTGAAAAGGTACTTTACTTCGTCGCATTCGTCGTTACCGATCCCGGTGACACCCCGCTTGAATACAAGCAGCTGCTCACCGATGTTGAATACCGTCAGGCGCAGCGTGATTACGGCGCAAAGAGCTTCAAAGCGGGCATGGGTGCAGAGGCCATAAAGGAGCTTTTGCAGCAGCTCGATCTTGAAAAAACCGAAAAAGAGCTTCGTGAAGAAATCGCAAATTCCGGCGGACAGAAGCGCGTGAATGCGATTAAACGCCTTGAGGTCATCGAAGCTTTCATAAAGAGCGGAAACAAGCCCGAATGGATCATAATGGATGTTGTTCCGGTTATTCCGCCGGAAATCCGCCCCATGGTTCAGCTGGACGGCGGAAGGTTTGCGACAAGCGACCTTAACGACCTTTACCGAAGGGTCATCAACCGCAACAACCGCCTTAAAAGGCTGCTTGAGCTGCGCGCACCGGACATCATTGTTCGCAACGAAAAGCGCATGCTTCAGGAAGCTGTGGATGCACTTATCGACAACGGCAGGCGCGGGCGCCCGGTAACGGGTCCCGGCAACCGCCCGCTGAAGTCCCTTTCCGACATGCTGCGCGGCAAACAGGGACGTTTCCGCCAGAACCTGCTCGGCAAACGTGTTGACTATTCCGGCCGTTCCGTTATCGTCGTGGGTCCCGAACTCAAGATGTACCAGTGCGGTCTTCCCAAAGAGATGGCATTGGAGCTGTTCAAGCCCTTTGTCATGAAAAAGCTCAATGAGCTTGGCTATGCCCACAATATCAAGTCCGCAAAGCGTATGGTTGAGCGCGTGAAGCCCGAGGTTTGGGATGTGCTCGAAGATGTTATCAAGGATCATCCCGTTCTTCTCAACCGTGCACCCACGCTGCACAGGCTCGGCATTCAGGCATTTGAACCCGTTCTGGTTGAAGGCAGGGCGATAAAGCTTCATCCCCTTGTCTGCACCGCATACAATGCGGACTTTGACGGCGACCAGATGGCGGTTCACGTTCCCCTTTCGGTCGAAGCGCAGGCCGAAGCCCGCTTCCTTATGCTTGCGGCAAACAACATCCTCAAGCCGCAGGACGGCAAGCCCGTGGTCAGCCCCTCACAGGATATGGTTATGGGCTGCTACTACCTCACAATGCGCTGCGATGAGCTGTACGATTCCGAAATCCGCACAACGCTCAAGGCTATCATCAAGGACAACAGCTTTGTTGATGAATACGTCACCGATGAGGTCATTCACAGGGTCTATGCGCTGCGCAGCAAGACAATAATCGAGGATCTTGTTGCAAGGGCAATCCGCGAGGTTCCCGCGGTTGACGAGGAAGCCCTCCGCGAATATCTTGACGATTCCCGCCTTATCCGCATGTTCAACGGCGAGGGAAAGGCGTTCTCAAGCGAAAACGAGGCGATCATGGCGTATCAAACGGGCGAGCTTTCGCTCCATGCGCTTGCAAAGATTCGCCTTGAACGTGAGTTTGAAGGCAAGATTTACCGCAGGATCGTATCCACCTCAATCGGCAGGGTCATCTTCAACCACGCAATACCGCAGGATCTCGGTTATGTAAAGCGCGAGACTCTGGACGATATGTTCAAGCTTGAGGTTGATAAACTTGTTGTAAAGAAGGATCTCGGCAACATTATCGACCACTGCTTCCGCAAACACGGCCCCACGGTCACAAGCGAAGTTGCGGACAGCATAAAGGCTCTCGGCTACAAATACTCCACCCGCGGCGGCGTCACTGTCGGCTTCTGCGATATCACCGTTCCGGAGGAAAAACACAATTTCCTTGAAGCCGCCGATGAACAGTGCGGACAGATTGACAACCTTTACCGCATGGGTCTGCTTTCCGCAGAAAACCGCCGCAAGAAGGTCATCGAAGTTTGGAAGGAAACGGAAAGCCTTGTTACCGACGCATTGATGAAGCGGCTCAGCCCGATTAACCCCATCTTCATGATGGCAAACTCCGGTGCGCGCGGTTCAACCAACCAGATTCGTCAGCTTGCCGGTATGCGCGGCCTCATGGCGGACCCGCGCGGACAGATCATCGAGGTTCCGATTCGTGCAAACTTCCGTGAAGGCCTCTCCGTTCTTGAGTTCTTCATCAGTTCCCACGGTGCGCGCAAAGGTCTTGCCGATACCGCACTCCGCACCGCGGACTCCGGTTACCTCACAAGACGCCTTGTTGACGTTTCTCACAACGTCATCGTTCGTGAAGAGGACTGCTTTGCGGAACGCGGCATGGCGATTGACGGCATGATTCTTGAAACCATCGGCGACGGCGACCGTCCCCTTGAACCTCTCGGCGACCGTATTCTCGGCAGGTTCACCGCAGCGGAGGTTCGCGATCCCGAAACGAACGAGCTCATCGTCGGCAAAAACGAAATGATAACGTTCGATATTCGTGACCGCATCGTTAAAGCAGGCATCACCGGCGTCAAGTGCCGCACGGTCTTCACCTGCCGCAGCGAACACGGCGTCTGCGCAAAGTGCTACGGCCGCAACTGCGCAACGGGACAGCCCGTTACCATCGGCGAAGCCGTCGGCATCATTGCAGCACAGGCGATCGGCGAACCCGGTACGCAGCTCACCATGCGTACATTCCACACCGGCGGCGTTGCAACCGCCGACGATATCACTCAGGGTCTTCCCCGTGTTGAGGAAATTTTCGAAGCACGCAAGCCCAAGGGTCTTGCGGTTATCACGGAGCTCTCCGGCTCGGTGGAAATCAAGACGGACGGCAAAAAGACCGAAGCAATTATTTCCGGCGAGGACGGCGAAATCGAGAAGTATCTCATTCCGTTCGGCTCAAAGCGCAAGGTTGAAACCGGCGATTTCGTTGAAGCGGGCGACACTTTGACCGAAGGTTCAATCAACCCGCATGATATCCTCAAAATCAAGGGCGTCAAGGGCGTTCAGGCTTATATGCTCCGCGAAGTTCAGGCTGTTTACCGCAGCCAGGGCGTTGAAATTTCCGATAAGCACATCGAAGTTATCATTCGCCAGATGCTCCGCAAGGTTCAGGTCGAAGATTCGGGCGACACGGATCTGCTGCCCGGCGAGCTTATCGATATCTTCAAGTTCGAACAGACGAACGACAGCGTTGTTGCGGTGGGCGGCGTTCCCGCAACCGCAAAGCGCAAGCTGCTCGGTATCACCAAAGCATCGCTTGCAACCGACTCATTCCTCTCCGCTGCAAGCTTCCAGGAGACGACCCGCGTGCTTACCGAAGCTGCAATCAAGGGCAAGGTTGACCCGTTGGTCGGCCTGAAGGAGAATGTCATCATCGGCAAACTCATACCCGCAGGCGTCGGCATGAAACGTTATCGCAATGTCGAAGTTGAGATAAAGCCCGAGTCCGATAACCCGGCAGCAGCGGGCAATGCCGAATAAGCACCGCAGCCGACCACTCGTGCAGCAGCTTAATTCGGAACAGTTTTACAGTTAAAGACACGGCACCCGACAAACGGCAGAAAACTGCCGCCAAGGGCTGCCGTGTTTGCATTTGCCGCGTGCAATGCCCGAGCGGTTTCGAAATCTATCGTAAATGCCAGGAATCATCCGAGGCATATTGCGTTCGCATATCAGCAGACCAAACAGTTGAAAACTCCTTTTAAATCGCTCCGAGCGGGCTTGACGTGCGGGGAAAAAAGCGGTAGAATGTATTCGGAAAAGTTTATTCGAAAGGAAGCTTAAAAATGGCTGAATTATATACAAAAACCGAGTGCAAGCTTCACGGCACACCCTACTGCGCCGCGCTGAACATGAAAAACTGTGCGGACTGCTTCGCTTCAAAGCTTGATTCGGAGCAGCAGGAGGCTCTTATTGAGGATATAGGCTATATTGCCGCTGCTCTGCCGGAGGACGGCATTGAAAGTTTCCTTGATGAACCCGAATGTATGCTTTGCAAGGGCAGTGAAAAGGGAAAGCCCGAGTTTTTTGCGCAGCTCAGCATGGGGCACGATCATCCGACGGTTGATTACTTGGATGAAAAAAGCAATAAAAAATACAAGCGCAGCACAGCCATGCTCATACCCGTGCAGCTTCCTGCCTGCCGCAAATGCCGCAGTCTGCTCATGCAGTCATATTTTGTGCCGATAATTGTCGGCGTTGTGTTCGCGGCAGCGGGGCTTGTACTGACGATAATCGAACCTGTTCGCGCAGCTCTTGCACGGTTCGGCGCAGCGATCCCCTTCCTGTTTTTCCTGATGTTTGTTTTTATCGGTATCATCGCCGAAAGTTTGCTTCGGATCTCTTACACCAAGCGTGTTGAACGCAGAATGAATACCCGTGCTTCCCGCATTGCAAAGCTTTCTGCGCTCACAAAGCTGGGTTGGTTCCCTGTTCACGGGAGTGAAAACGGCATTCGATATACTTTCACCGATAAACCCCTTGAAAGCGGCATTCTGACCGGAAGAGGGCAGAGGGAGCTGCTTGACGATATTCGTTCCGAAACTTCCGAAAAGAAATAAAACTTAATCACCGAGACGTACTCAACGTTCCGGAAACAGGCAAGGCTCAATATCAACGGCGGATTCTTTCTTCCGAGGGTTGATATTGAGCCTTTTGATGTTGTGTGTCGGAAAAGTGACGATTTTGCGAATTAAATATGTTTGAATGAAAGTCGTTCAAAAATGCGTGCTTTTTCTGAAAAAACATTGGGAACACCGTTGACAGCGATATTGAAATCCTGTATAATATCAGCACAAGATACACAGTATATAAAAGAACAAAAGTTCGGCGCTATGCAGTGTACTTAAATTTTAATATGCAGCATTAAAGGAGGTAACTTGTGCGAAAGTTAAAAAGAACTTTATCTTATCTTTTGATATTGATAATGTTGCTCCGGTTGTTGCTTATTCCGATGAGTGTTTCAGGTGAGAAACCTGCAGAGCCGGGTATAGTTCGGGAGCTTTGCGAGTTGAGAGGCACGAACACAGAAACATATCTCCGGACGGATGGCTTGCATGAATGCGTCGTCTTTTCCGAAGATACGTATATTTCAAAGAAATACCCGAGCGCAAACTATTACGCGAACGACTACCTCCGTACAGGTTGTGATGACGCCTATGAAACAAGACGCGTTCTTATAAATTTCGATATTCCGATGTATCAGATTGCAATAAATTTGCCGATAGGTTTGCACAAAAAACAATGCAATCCGGGAAAAATGTGTATTATGCAGCGAGGAACGTTGATTGCTCGGATATGCTGCTTAATATGAGTCAACTTGCCGTTATCGGCGGAGACGGCACATTAACACTGAACTGGTAAGAAAGGAAGGAAAGAATATGAAAAAAATCGCAATGATTCTTTTGGCCGCACTTTTGGTGCTGAACACCTTTGCCTGCACCGGAGGCAGTGAAAAACAAGCGGTGAATCAACCGCAAGACTTGGAAAAAACGCAGCCGAAATGTTATCTTTTCAGCTCCGCAAACGGTGGACTGCAAAGCAAGGACAGCGCGGATACAGCCGTTTATGAGGGCGAGCTGATGTCGCAATGGGGCGGGGCAAGCTTTAAAGCATCCGATGCGCCGGCAAAAGCTTCCGTGACCTATGGCGGAGAAACTTACACAGGGACATACAGAGACTCGGAGTATAGAATGGGAAATTCATATATCACGCATTACTATACGGGGGATAACTGTTATGAATTCGGGATTAATTCCGAAAACGGGAAACTTGTTGGAATCAATTTCCAAACAGAGTCTTTCTATAAAAAAGAAAGTGCGGCATCGGAGTTGAGAAATGCGCGGGAACGCGCCGAAGAGGTTGCAAGGGAATGCGCCGCAAACTTCGTGAACCTTGAAGAATGCGGTGAGCCCACGGTGAGCGTTGTGCCTCTTGGAGACGAGAGCGGCGCGGCAATGGATCTTTACCAGTACTTTTTTTGCAGGAAACTGAACGGCATTGAAACAAGGGCATATGTCGCCGTTCGCGTCAACTCAAGGGGTATGCTTGTTTCGTTTAGCCTTGGGGATTTGGATTCTTTCGATAAGATGGAGGCGGACAGCGCAAGATTCGACAGCCTGAATATTGAAGATGAAGTTCGAAAGGCGTTTCAGAATATCCACCCCTTCCCGAACGGCACGATTGTTGAGGGGCCGGATATTGACAGAGCATTTTACGCTGTGACGCCGCAGGGAGAAACGGTGATAACTGTGGCTGCCGGGGCGACGTTTTTGCTGCAACAAACTGACGAACAACCGACTCAGGATCCTGACACGCTCAGCGCAGGATATGTGTTTATCATAAAATAAGATAAGCGTGAATCGGCGGCAGGGCGCCTTGCTGCATTGTTCCGAAGAATGATGCCGTCGCCGAAAGAGTAACGGAACACAATCGACTCGCAGACGCTGCGTTGCAGAAGTTTGTCGAGTCGATTTTTATGCCCGAAGCCGAATTTCGGAATAATATAATTTGACGAGACCGATTTTTCAAAAAAATTCAATAAAAAAGGGTAAATATACTTGACAATGCCTTGAATGGATGATATAATACGCTCAGTGTGTTTTTAAGCTGACATACTATGCGATTTTTGTATGGAAAATACTCCTTTCAAGGGGTTGCAAGGGGTTTTCTTTATATAAAAATAAAAATTTTATTTTAGTTAAGGAGAAACTTTCATGCCCACTATTAACCAGTTGGTCAGAAAGAGCAGGGAAAAGGTCGAATACAAGTCCAATTCCCCGATTCTGAAGCAGTGCCCTCAGCGCCGCGGCGTTTGCACCGCTGTTCGTACCATAACTCCCAGAAAGCCGAACTCCGCACTCCGTAAGATTGCCCGTATCCGCCTTACCGACGGTTTCGAGGGTACCGCTTACATCCCCGGCATCGGTCACAACCTTCAGGAGCACTCCGTCGTTCTTATCAGGGGCGGCAGGGTTAAGGATCTTCCCGGTGTTCGCTACCACATCATCCGCGGTGCACTCGATACCGCAGGCGTTGCAAAGCGTATGCAGGCTCGCAGCCGTTACGGCGCGAAGCGTCCCAAGAAGTAAGGAGGTAAACTATGCCCAGGAGAGGTTTTGTTCCCAAGAGGGAAGTTCTTGATGATCCTATTTACGGCGGCAAGCTCGTAACCAAGCTCATCAACCAGGTTATGCTCGACGGCAAACGCGGCACGGCTCAGAAGGCCTGCTACGGTGCTTTCGATATCATTCGTGAAAAGACCGGCCGTGAGCCTCTTGAAGTATTCCAGGAAGCAATGAACAACGTCATGCCCGTTCTGGAAGTCAAGGCTCGCCGTATCGGCGGTTCCACCTATCAGGTTCCCCTCGAAATCCGTGCGGAACGCCGCCAGACTCTCGGTCTGCGCTGGATCGTGCTTTATGCACGCGCAAGGAGCGAGCGCACCATGCAGGAAAGGCTCGCCGGCGAAATTCTTGATGCCTGCAATCAGCAGGGCTCCGCTTTCAAAAAGAAAGAGGATGTTCACAAGATGGCAGAAGCGAACAAGGCTTTCGCACACTTCAGGTTCTGATTTTCCGTTTTCGGAAACATCAAAGCCGCTGCCGTTTTTCGGATTTCGTTTAAAAATCCAAAAACTGCATAAACTTATTTCGGAAATTTTCAACAATGCGGAAAGGAGGATTCGGCAATGCCTCGCAAAACACCCCTTGAGATGACGCGCAACATCGGCATCATGGCTCATATTGACGCGGGCAAAACAACAACGACCGAGCGCATTCTGCTCTATACGGGCAAAATTCACCGCGCGGGCGAAGTTCACGAGGGCGCAGCCACCATGGACTACATGGAACAGGAGCGCGAACGCGGCATCACCATTACCTCCGCCGCAACAACCACCTATTGGCACGATTGCCGCATAAACATCATTGACACACCGGGGCATGTTGATTTCACGGTTGAAGTCGAACGCTCCCTGCGCGTGCTTGACGGTGCGGTTGCGGTATTCTGTGCAAAGGGCGGCGTTGAGTCCCAGAGCGAGACTGTTTGGCATCAGGCGGAACGCTACCATGTTCCCCGCATTGCCTATGTCAACAAAATGGACATCGTCGGTGCTGATTTCTTTAACGTCATGGACATGATGCGCGAGCGTTTGGGAGCAAACCCCGTCGCGCTGCAGCTTCCTATCGGCAGTGAAGCAGATTTCCGCGGCGTTATCGACCTTGTGCGCATGTGTGCAGAGGTCTATTACGACGATGACGGGTTTGACATTCGCAATGAGCCGATACCTTCGGAGTATCTTGAAAAAGCGGAGCAATACCGCACCGCTTTGATAGAAGCCGTTGCCGATGAAAGCGACGAACTGATGGAGCTTTACCTTGCGGGTGAGCCCATCCCCGAGGATCTGCTTCGCAGTGCCATAAGATCCGCAACCATCAACAACAACGCCGTTCCGACCTGCTGCGGTTCATCTTATCGCAACAAGGGCGTTCAGCCCCTTATGGACGCGATCGTTGATTATCTGCCGAGTCCCTTGGATCTTCCTCCCATTGAGGCAACGAGCAGGGACGGCAAAAAAACGATCGAGGTCACGGCGGATGATTCCGCACCGTTCGCTGCGCTGGCGTTCAAAATCGTTACCGATTCATTCGTCGGCAAGCTTGCATTTTGCAGAGTTTATGCGGGTTCGCTCAAAGTGGGTTCCGTTGTGTACAATGCAAACAAGGGCAAGCGCGAACGTGTCACAAAGCTTTTGCTCATGCACGCGGACAGCCGCACCGAGCTTGACGAAGTCTATGCCGGCGATATTGCCGCATTTGTCGGACTTCGCGAGACGGTCACGGGCGAAACGCTTTGCAGCGAAGGCAAACCGCTGCTCATGGAATCAATGGATTTTCCGGAGCCGGTGATTCGTATCGCCATCGAATCAAAAACAAAGGCAGGTCAGCAAAAACTCAGCGATGCGCTTGCAAAGCTTGCAGAGGAGGATCCCACTTTCCGTTCCTATTCGGACGAGGAAACAGGGCAGACGATCCTTGCGGGCATGGGCGAGCTGCATCTTGACATAATCGTTGACAGACTCATTCGTGAGTTCAAAGTCGAGTGCCGTGTGGGCAAACCGCAGGTTGCATATCGCGAAAGCATCACAAAAACCGTTCGCACCGTCGGCAGCTACATCCGACAGAATGCGGGCAAGGGTGTTTACGGCCACTGTGCCGTTGAGTTTGCGCCCGGAGCGCCCGGCAGCGGGTTTGTGTTCGAAAATGCCGTTCCGCCTTCCGTGCTTCCGCCTGAATACGTTAAGGCTGTTGAAGAAGGCATTCGCGAGGCATCGCGCAGCGGTTCGCTGGGCGGATACGAAGTCGTTGATTTTTCCGCAAAGCTTGTTGACGGCAGCGTGAACGAGCTTGAATCATGCGAACTTGCATACAAAATTGCGGGAAGTCTCGCATTCCGCGAAGCGTGTGAAAAAGGCGGCTCCGTGCTGCTTGAACCGTTCATGAAGTGCGAAATTGTCGTTCCGGACGAGTTCTTGGGCGATGTTATGGGCAACATCACGGCGCGGCGCGGCAGAATCGACGGGGTTGAAATGCGCGCGGGAGGTCAGCAGTGCATCAATGCGCTTTGTCCCCTCAGCGAAATGTTCGGCTATGCAACGGATCTGCGTTCAAGAACGCAGGGCCGCGGAAGCTTCACAATGCATTTCGACCACTATGAAGAGGTTGCCAAGAACCTTGTTGACAAAATCCTTGGCATTATCTACCAGTAACATCGGAGCTTCCGACAGCGGCAAAAGGGCTTATTCAGCCGGTCTCGCCGAAAAATCCCGACTTTGCGAGAATATATCTGTCGGAGCACCGTGATACACCGACATCCCCTTATTGCAAAAGCGATGCAATTGGGATATAATTATTTGAGAGAATAAACTATTAAATCCATCAGGAGGAATTCACAATGGCAAAGCAGAAGTTCGAAAGAACCAAACCCCATGTAAACATCGGCACCATCGGTCACGTTGACCATGGCAAGACCACCCTCACCGCTGCAATCACCATGGCTCTCTCTCAGCAGGGCCAGGCTGCAGCAATGCGTTACGATGAAATCGACAAGGCTCCCGAAGAGAAAGCCCGTGGTATAACCATCAACACCGCTCACGTTGAATACGAGACCGATCACCGTCACTATGCACACGTTGACTGCCCCGGCCACGCTGACTATGTTAAGAACATGATCACCGGTGCAGCACAGATGGACGGCGCGATCCTCGTTGTTTCCGCAGCGGACGGCCCCATGCCCCAGACCCGTGAGCACATCCTGCTCGCTCGTCAGGTCGGTGTTCCCTACATCGTTGTTTTCATGAACAAGGTTGACCAGGTTGACGACGAAGAGCTCCTTGAGCTTGTTGAAATGGAAATCCGTGAGCTGCTCTCCAGCTACGACTTCCCCGGCGACGAGATCCCCATCATCAGGGGTTCCGCTCTGCGTGCTCTCGAAGCACTCACGGCAGGCAAGGTCGCAAAGGAAACCCCCGAGTGCCAGTGCATTTTCGAGCTTATGGATGCTGTTGACCAGTACATTCCCGAGCCCGAGCGTGCTTCCGACAAGCCCTTCCTTATGCCCGTTGAGGACGTATTCACCATCACCGGCCGCGGCACCGTTGCAACCGGTCGTGTTGAGCGCGGTGTTGTAAAGGTAAACGATCCCGTTCAGATCGTCGGTCTCCGCGAAACCAAGCAGACCGTTGTTACCGGCGTTGAAATGTTCCGTAAGCTCCTCGATCAGGCGATCGCAGGCGACAACATCGGTGCTCTTCTCCGCGGTATCCAGAGGTCCGAGGTTGAGCGTGGTCAGGTTCTGGCAAAGCCCGGTTCCATCCACCCCCACACTCACTTCAATTCCGAGGTTTACGTTCTGACCAAGGAAGAAGGCGGCCGTCATACCCCCTTCTTCTCCGGCTATCGTCCCCAGTTCTATTTCAGGACCACCGACGTTACCGGTGTTATCAAGCTCCCCGAGGGTGTTGAAATGGTTATGCCCGGCGACAACATTCGCATGGAAATCGAACTCATCACTCCCATCGCAATGGATGCAGGTCTTCGCTTCGCTATCCGTGAAGGCGGCAGAACCGTTGGCTCGGGTACCGTTGTCGACGTCCTTCCCGACGAGGCTTAATCGAGCCCTTGGGTTAATCGACTAATCGAAATAAAACGCGCTTCTCGCAAGAGGGCGCGTTTTTTCGTGCCGCCACGTTGTGCCGTGCCGCCACATTAAGGGGCGTCGGTGCGCATGCCGAAATGCCGCATTGCTTTGTGCCGTCCGCCATATCGCCGAGTTTTTTATGCCGCCGTCGGTTGTGTCGTTATGTTCCCACCGTTTTTTCGCGGAGCAAAAACTTGTAAAAGCTATTGCGCGGCTAAAAATAAAGCGAAGAAAGCTCGTTGAGTTTGCGAAAAAGCGGCGCGGCTTGATTTGCAAACGGAGTCGGCGCGGCTTAATAAACGAAGCTTATGCGGCTCTGCGGTCGCAAAATCTCGCAACTGTATGTCGAAATCGCGGTTTTTCGCGCTATTTTGCCCGTGAAAGTATTATATGCCGCGCAATCCGTTGACTATTTTCTCGGATTATGGTATAATTCGTGTAACAAACTCAGGAGGTTTTTGTTATGAACAAAGGGGAATTTATCA
>OHDE01000555.1_pt1 | contig 12342 bp, 10 predicted proteins | sample 1566931 | NCBI WGS metagenome assembly OHDE01 (sample SAMEA3879591, study PRJEB24766) | human gut metagenome | biome: human-associated habitat; feature: feces | place: USA | collected 1985/1987 | reverse complement strand
GTGCGAGCACCTGCGCATGGACCTCATGCAGCGGCAGAAGCCCAACACGAAGATCCAGGCCATCGCCTTCCAGCAGCCGACGCACTACGAATGGGTGCGCTCGGGCCGGCCGATCGACGTCTGCTACCAGATCGTCGAGAACCACTACCGCGGCACGGTGACCACGCAGCTGCGCGTCAAGGACATCAAACCCGTGCACAACAACCGGTAGCCAGCAAGGAGCGGGCTGCAAAACAGTCCCCGCGGAGCAAAAGAAAGAGGAGCGGGCCCCAAACGGCCCCCGGACCGAAAAGAAAGAGGACCTGGCGGCAAAGCGGCCCCCGCAGAGCCAAAAAAGGGAGCGGATCGGAATTCTCCGATCCGCTCCTCTTTTTTATCCGGCCCGGACGCCGTCTGTAAGGCGCCCGCTGCGCGGCTACTCGTTGAAGATCACCACGCGGCTGTTGGGCAGGTCGGGAATCCAGAGCTGCCCGTCGCGGAGGGTCATGTCGGCGGGGCCTACCAGCGGCTGCTCGAGCTCGAGGGTGACGGGCGTCACGGCGCGGCTCTCAAGGTCGATGCGCGCCAGCGAGGCCGGAGCCCAGTTGCTCACCACCAGGGCGCGGCCGTCGGTCGAGAGGGCGATGCCGTCGTACTGACCCGGCAGCTCGATGAAGCGCTCGGCTACGGGGTTGTCCAGCGCACCGATGCGGTAGACGACGTTGGCCGGGGTGGTCACCCCGTCGGCCGGGTAGGAGACCACGTAGAGGGCTCCGTCGTGGAGCAGCATGCCGTTGGCACCCGGCACGTCGAGCCACGCCTCGGGGGCACCCACGGCGTCGAGGTCCGAGATGTCGAACCGGAAGATGCGGCCCGTATTGGTCACCGAGGCGTAGAGCACATTGCCGTCGGCCACCAGGTCGTTGACAAAGAGCTCGCCTTCGGGCAGACGCACCACCTGGGGCTCCGCCTCGGGGCGGGCAAGGTTGAAGACCACCACGCGGTTGACGTCGCAGACGAAGAGGTGGTCGTCACGCAGGAACATCCCCTTGGGGGCCGACAGGGCGCCCGTGGCGGGAATCACCACCTCGCTGCGTTCGGGCGTGACATAGAGGATATAGCCCTTCCCCTCGTCGTTGAGCGGATTGAGGCTCTCGGTGCCGAAGTTGGCGACCAGCACGCCGTCGCGGTAGGGATAGGTGCTCTCGCAGAAGCGGATGCCGTCGCTCAGGACGAGCGTCGGGTTCTGCGCCCCTTCGCGGCAGGCGGGAAGAAGCAGCACGGCGAGGAGCAGCAGGGCTCCCGACCGTTTCAGCAGGTTCGGGGTTCTTTTCATCATCATGTTCATATCAATTAGGGTTCATGCGGCGCTGCACGCCTCCGGAACGGTTCCGGAGGGGTCGCCGCCGGGACAAAAATAGCTATTTTTCCGAAAAATCCGCACCGCGCCGGAAAATCCGGGCCGGGGGCCGAGGGTACCGTGCCGCGCCGGGAGCTCCATGCTGCGTCGTAGCTTCGTACCGGCCCGAAACCTTCGAGCCGTGCCGGGGCCTTCGTGCCGCAGCGGGCCCCGCTCCAAGCCGGAAAATTCCGCGCCGAAACCTTCGCCGCACCAAGGCTCCATGCCGGACCGGGAGCTCCGCGCCGGCGCCCCGCATTCGGGAGATGCGGCCGGCCTCAACGTCCCGCACGGCTACGGCCGGCGGCGGAAGCGTTCGGTGATGTCGCTCATCGTGCCGTCGGGGGCGATGCGGTAGAGGCGCTGGTTGGTCGTCGGCGCCGTCAGCGGCCCCAGCGCTTCGACCCAGGGGCCCAGCTTGACGTAGTCGAAGAGACCGGGACGGAACCCCTCGGGCAGCTCCGGCCGCCCCGAGTACCACCCCGTGCGCAGCGCCGGGGCGGCACGCCGCACCACGGCGGCCAGCCGCGCCACCTCGTCGGGCGCGGCGTCGCCCCCCATGAAGCAGAGGCAGGTCACCGAGCGGCCGTAGCAGTCGATGAGCGCCAGCAGCTCGCGCTCGTCGAGCGGACGGCCGCCCTCCCCCTGCAGGTGGGGGCTGTGGCACCCCGGGCAGCGGTTGGGGCACCCCGTGAGGTTGAGCGCCAGGGTCACCTCGCCGGGAATCTCGGCGAAGACGACGTCGAAGTTGTGGTAGCGGAGCCCCTTCATGCCCGTTCGCGGATGGGTTCCTCCTGCTGCTCCCCGCCGGCGGCCGCGGCCAGCTCCTCCCCCGGCCTGAGCGTGCCGTAGTAGCGGCGCGAGGCCTCCTGCTGGCGCGCTGCCGAGAAGTTCGAGACGCGCTTCATGTAACCGATGACGCGCGTGAGGTAGTCGACGTTCGAGCCGTGACAGACGGGACACTCCTTCAGGTAGCGCTTGTCGATATGGCCGCAGTCGTTGCAGACCGTGTTGGGGATGTTGAAGGTGAAGTAGTTGCACCCCTCGGCGGCGGCCACGCGCAGCAGGTGGCGGTACTGCTCGCGCGTGAGGTGCTCCTCGAGGTTCATGTGCAGCGCCGAGCCGCCCGTCAGGTGCTCGATGTAGCGGCGGCCGTGGAGGCGGAACTTGTCGATGACGTTGAGCGAGGCATCCTCGACCACATAGAAGTAGGAGTTGTAGCAGTCGCGCGGCACGGCGTAGCCATCCTCGCGGTCCCACTTGGCATGCTTCACGCCGACGTTCTCGGCGGGAATCATCTCGCAGTTGAACATCAGCTCGCGCGTGCGGTACTTGCGGTTGTAGCGCTCGATGAGCCCCAGCACCTGCTGCACGAAGCCGGCGTAGTCGTCGTTGTCGGTGATGGGGATGCCCAGAAACTCGGCCGCCTCGACCAGTCCGTTGACGCCGACGGTCAGATACTGCCGCGAGAGGTTGATGTAGCCCGCATCGAAGAGCGGAAGCATCCCCTTGGCCTGCAGCCGCTTGAGATTCTCGTTGTAGGCCGTCTGGACCTTGTGCACCAGGTCGACCACCTCCTCCAGATAGGTCAGGTAGTGCATGCCGTTGCGCACGGCGTACTGCACGCAGCGGTTCAGGTTGATGGTCAGCACGCTCTTCGAGCCGGTCGAGACGCCCCCCGCGCCGAGCGTATAGCTGAAGCCGTTGTCCTGGATTTCGTTGCGCAGGCGGCAGCACGACGAGAGCGAGTCGGCGTTGTCGCTGATGTAGGTGAAGAAGGAGTGCCCCTCGGCATACATCTCGGCCGTGAAGTCGCCCCACTCGCGGTCCATCACGTCGCCGTCGCGCGTGAGCAGCGCCATGGTTTCGACGGGGAAGGTGAGCACGGTGCGCGTCCGCTCGCGGTTGAACCACTTCATGAAGCGCTTCTGCAGCCACGAGAGCGACTCCCAGTGGGGGCGCGAACCGTCGGGGAAGCGAAACTCGCCGAAGAGCGACTCGAAGTAGTAGCGGTCGTAGTAGGCGACGTTCCAGAAGACGGCCTGGAAGTTGCGCGCCCCGGTGGGCTGGTTAATCGAGTAGACAATCTGCTCGAAGCAGTCGGTGATGACCTTGTCGAGCGTGCGCTGCTTCTTCGAGAGGTCGACCACGCGGTCGGCGTGCAGGTAGTAGTCCTCGCCGTACTCCAGCCCGATGAAGTAGTTCATGTACATGAGGAACTCGGGGGTGGCGCAGGCGCCCGAGAGCATCGACGAGACGATGAAGACCATGTTGACGAAGCCGCCGCAGAAGGACTTGAGGTTGGTCGGGCGCGTCGAGTTGCCGCCGATGGAGAGCGTCCCGCCCAGCAGCCACGGGTACATCGTAATCGAGGCGCAGTAGTTGGCCATCGAGGTCTCGTCGTTCTTGTAGATGAAGTGGTTGTTGAGCAGGTGCAGGTACTTGTCTGAAAGCTCCTTGCCGTACATCTCGCGGATGCGGTCGGTCAGCAGGCGGCGGTTCAGGCGGATGAAGTTGCGCTTGGGCAGCTCGCCGATGAGCGTGGCGATGTTCTTGTTCTCGACGTTGGCGTTGGCGTCGTACTTCGACCCCGTGGCGGGGTTCTTCGCGTCGCAGTAGTCCATCAGGAAGTTGAGCTTCTCGCGGTCCTCGCGGTCCTCGGTGTGCTTCTGGCGGTAGAGCATGTAGCTCTTGGCCACGGCGAAGTAGCGCTCGGCCATGAGGGCCACCTCGACCTGGTTCTGAATCTCCTCGACCGACATGCCGTCCGAGACATGCACGCGGCTGAGCACCGAAGTCAGGTCGTCGTCCGTGGCGTAGCTCCCCACCGAGAGGAAGGCCTTGCTGATTGCGCGCTTGATTTTCTCGACCGAGAACGGCTCGCGCTTGCCGTCCCGCTTGACGATGCGGAGTTCCGAAATACCCATAGTTGTGCCGGTTTTAGGTTATTACATTGCCCCCGGCGGAATCGTCCGACGGCCCGTCCGGCTCCTGCGGAAGGAGCGGACAGGACGCACGAGCCCCCGGCGGGCTTCACATGCAAAAAAAATTACGAAAGCGGAGAGGTTCCGTACACCGCCTGCGCCCCACATCCCGAGAGCGGACGGCATGTTCCCCAAGGCAGGTCTTCTGACTTGCTCCCCGCCGCACGCCTTCCCGCCCTCCGAGGGGCAGTGGCCAAGAGTGTGCGGACGGATGCGGAGCTTACAGCTACGGGCATAGTCCCTGAATCACACAGGAGTTCCCTTTTCATCCCGCACCGGCGGAGGCCGGCGGGGAAACCTTGTACGAAGACAAAGATAGGGCATGCCACCGGTTCGTCCAACGGAGCGCCGCGTTTTTAATCAACAAATTGTAAACACCGCCCCTGCAGTGCACCGCAGGGCGGTTTTCCAGGGGGGGGGAAGAAAAACCGGAGAGCCAGCGGGGAGACGGGAGAGGAGAGGCCGGGAGGGACGCGCAGGCAGGCGGGCGCGGAGAGGGTGCGGAGAGGGCGCGGAGAAAGGCGCAGCACGGGAAGGGGCGAGGCGCGGGGAGGCGGGCGCGGGGAGAGGCGCGGGGAGGCGGGCGCGGGGAGAGGCGAACGGAGGGACAGGGAAGGAGGCGGAGAGTCAGCGGGGAGAAGGAAGGGGCGCGGCGCGGGGCGAAACAGGGGCGGAGACAGGAGGCGAAAATGGAGACAGGGAGGGTGTGAATGGAGATAGTGCGGCCCGGACGAGCGACAATATAAAAATAAAATATGAGGGGCGCAGCGGGCTGCCGCCTCAGGGCAGCAGCTTCAAAACCGCTGCTTCGGGACAACAACCACAGAGCCGCCACTTCAGAGCCTCCGCCTCAGAGCCGCCTCAGGGCAGCAGCTTCAGGGCAGCAGCTTCAGGTTGCGGGCGATGCAGCACGCCTCGACGACGTTGCCCACGCGCAGCTTGCCGAGGATGTTCTGCCGGTGGCGGCTCACCGTATGGACGCTGATGGCCAGACGTTCGGCCACCTGCTTGCTCGTGAGCCCCTGCTCAATCCACCCCAGCACCTCGCGTTCGCGCTCCGAGAGGAGCGTCTCGCCCGAGGGGGTATCGAACGGCAGGGCGCTCCCCGCCAGCGGGTCGACGATGACCGCGTCGGCCGTCTCGAGGCTTCGGGGACCGTAGAGGCAGAGCGCCCAGCGGATGCCCTCGCCGGCGTCGCCCGCCAGATAGAACATGCGGTGCAGCGCATCGAGGCTCGCGCCCGCGGCATCGCTCATGCGCAGCGGCTCGCAGAGGTAGCAGTCGCACCGGGCGGGGTGCTGCCTCATCCAGCGCAGGAAGCGGAGCTCGAGCAGGTATTTGCGCTGCAGGTCCTCGGGGTGAATCCGCCGCAGCACCTCCTCCTCCCAGATGGAGCCCACGACGTACGACCCGCCGCTGAGCCCCAGCCCCAGCCGCTCGGCAAAGCCGCCGCAGCAGACCAGGCTCCTCTGTTCGCGCAGGTCACTCAGCACGGCGACCGCACCTTCGGTCCGCGCATAGCAGAGCGCCGTGCGGCGGTGCTCCTCGGCCGCGCACTCCTCGCCGGTCCCGTAAAAGGACTGGCGCAGCAGCTCTTCGTTCAACTGGCGTTCGGCTTCCCGTTCCATAACCCGACGGCAAAAAATGGTTAATCCTCAGTATTGCCCCTTCCTGCCGAGAGCACTACCTTTGCAAAGGTAACGAAACTAACGCAAAAAGAGATGAAAAAGTGCTTGTTCATGCTGCTGGCCCTGCTTGCGGCCCAGGCGGCAGCCTCCCAGACGCTGGAGAAGATGCAGTGGTTCAACGAACCCGAGGAGTGGTCCATCAAGGGTGACGTCCTCACCTTCCGCGTCACGCCGCACACCGACTACTGGCGCATTTCGCACTACGGCTTCACGGTCGACGACGCCCCCTTCTACTATGCGACCTACGGCGGCGAGTTCGAGGCCAAAATCAAAATCTCGGGCGACTACGTCGCACGCTTCGACCAGGCGGGGCTCATGCTGCGCATCGACCACAAGAACTACATCAAGGCCGGCATCGAGTTCGTCGACGGCAAGTACAACCTCAGCGCCGTGGTGACCCACACGACCAGCGACTGGAGCGTCATCGAGCTCGAGCGTCCCGTCCCCTTCATCTGGCTCAAGGCCGTGCGCCGGCTCGACGCCGTCGAAATCTTCTACTCGTTCGACGACCGCACCTACACGCTCATGCGCAACGCCCCGCTGCAGGACAACACGCCGGTGATGGTGGGCCCGATGGCCGCCAGTCCCGACGGCGAGGGCTTCCGCGTCCGCTTCGAGCAGTTCAAGGTAACCCACCTGCCCGACCTGCGCCGCACGGAGTGGCTCAAGCGCAACGCCGCCGAGTAGCCCCCTGCCCCGACCGACTCTGCCGAGGGCCCTGCCACACACCCCGCCGGAGCGCCTGCCAAAGGTTCTCCTCCGAGGCTCTGCCGGAGCGCCCTCCGGCCCGAAAATTGCCCCGCAGCCAACGGTTGCGGGGTATTTCGTTTTCATTTCGAAACGCCCCGGATATTGTTTCGAATAAAAAGTTAGCGACTTTCGTTTCGAATTGCCGAATTTTCACTATATTTGTAGGGCATCCTCCGGCGACGCCCCGCACGCAACGCCGCCGGAGGGAAGACCGACAACCGACAAACCACAACCTACGTCTTATGGAACAATACATTCTGTCGCTCGACCAGGGGACGAGCAGCTCACGCGCCATCGTCTTCGACCGCAAGGGGCAAATCCGCTCGATGGCCCAGCGCGAATTCCCCCAGTACTTCCCCAAACCGGGATGGGTCGAACACAATCCCCATGAAATCTGGTCGTCGCAGGCCTCGGTCATCGCCGAAGCCATCGCCGCCATCGGCATCAACGGACTCAACATCGCCGGCATCGGCATCACCAACCAGCGCGAGACGACCATCGTCTGGGACTCCGAGAGCGAGGAGCCCGTCTACAACGCCATCGTCTGGCAGGACCGACGCACCTCGGAGTACTGCGACCAACTGAAGGCCGAGGGGCGCACCGAGTTCATCCGCGAGCGGACCGGCCTGATTGTCGACGCCTACTTCAGCGCCACGAAAATCAAGTGGATTCTCGACAACGTGCCGGGGGCCCGCGCCCGCGCCGAGAAGGGCAAGCTGATGTTCGGCACGGTCGACACGTGGCTCATCTGGCGTCTGACGCGCGGCGAGCTGCACGTCACCGACGTGAGCAACGCCTCACGCACGATGCTCTTCAACATCCACACGCTCGACTGGGACGACGAGCTGCTGGCACTTTTCGACATTCCGCGCTCGATGATGCCCTCCGTCCGCTCGTCGAGCGAGGTCTACGGCGCCACGAAGACCACCATCTTCGCCCACAAGGTCCCCATCGCCGGCATCGCGGGCGACCAGCAGGCGGCCCTCTTCGGCCAGCTCTGCGTCGAGCCCGGCTCGGTCAAGAACACCTACGGCACGGGCTGCTTCCTCCTGATGAACAGCGGCGAGAAGCCCATCGTCTCGGCCAACAACCTGCTGACGACCATCGCCTGGAAAATCGGCGAGCGCGTCACCTACGCCCTCGAGGGGAGCATCTTCGTGGGCGGCTCGGTGGTGCAGTGGTTGCGCGACGGGCTGGGCATCATCCGCTCCTCGTCCGAAGTAGAGGAGCTCGCCGCATCGGTGCCCGACTCGGGAGGCGTCTACTTCGTGCCGGCGCTGACGGGTCTGGCGGCCCCCTACTGGGACCAGTACGCCCGGGGCGCGGTGAGCGGCATCAGCCGCGGCACGACGGCGGCCCACATCGCCCGCGCGGCGCTTGAGGGCATCGCCTACCAGACCTACGACATCGTCGACGCCATGCAGCGCGACGCCGGCATCACGCTGCGCGAGCTGAAGGTCGACGGCGGCGCCGCCCGCAACAACCTCCTCATGCAGTTCCAGGCCGACCTGCTCGGCGAGCGGGTCATCCGCCCCCGCGTGACCGAGACCACGGCCCTCGGCGCGGCCTATCTGGCCGGTCTGGCCGTCGGCTACTGGCAGGACCTCGACGAAATCCGCAGCCAGTGGGAGGCCGAACGGGTGTTCGTCCCCACCACCGAGCGCGAGCCCGTCGGCCGCGCTCTCGAAGGGTGGCACGACGCCGTGGGGCGCGTGCTGCACGATTACGACCCCCCCAAACGACATTAAGCCATGACACCCGACTTTCTGACCCAATGCATCTTCGAATTCATCGGCACGCTGGTGCTGGTGCTGCTGGGCGACGGCGTAGTCGCCTCAACCGGGCTGAACCGCTCGAAAGGCCAGGGCGGCGGCTGGGTGGTCGTCACGCTGGCCTGGGGCCTGGCCGTGATGTGCGGCGTGCTGATTGCCGGCCCCTACTCGGGGGCCCACCTCAACCCCGCCGTGACGGTCGGCATGGCCGTGGCGGGGCTCTTCCCGTGGGGCCACGTGACGGGCTACGTCGTGGCGCAGCTCCTGGGCGGCTTCTGCGGCGCGGTGCTCGTCTACGCCTTCTACAAGGACCACTTCGACGCCACGGACGACCCTGCGACGAAGCTCGGCGTCTTCTGCACGATGCCCGCCATCGCGAATCCGCCGCGCAACCTCTTCTGCGAGTTTGTCGGCACCTTCCTGCTGGTCTTCGTCATCCTGGCCATCGGCAACGAGGCCAACACCCCCGAAATCGGCATGGGAAGCCTCGGGGCGCTGCCCGTAACGATGCTCATCATGGCCATCGGCATGTCGCTCGGAGGCACGACGGGCTACGCCATCAATCCGGCGCGCGACCTGCCGCCGCGTCTGGCCCACGCCCTGCTGCCGATTCGCGGCAAGGGGCCGAGCGGCTGGAGCTACAGCTGGGTCCCCGTGCTGGGGCCGCTGCTGGGAGCACTCGCCGCCGCGCTGCTCTACAACTGCGTCTACATCTGCGGCTGAGCCGGCCGGCCATCCGCACACATAAGAAAGCCGCATCCCCTGCGTTGCTGGGGATGCGGCTTTTGCTCTCTTCGGTCCGCGGAGATGCAGGGCCGGTCGGCGGCGATGCAGGGCCGGTCGGCGGTGATGCGGGGCCGGTGGGTGGTAATACGAGGCCGGTCGGCGCTCAGAGCCCATCGTTGCTCAAGCCCGCCCGGCGGTCAGAGCCGGTCGAGGCACTCGAGGATGATGCGCGCGCTGTCGCGCACCTCCTCTTCGGAGATGGTCAGCGGCGGCGAGATGCGGAAGGCCGTATCGCAGAAGAGGAACCAGTCGCTCATGATGCCCGCCTGCTTGAAGAGCTCCATGATGCGGTACAACCGCTCCGAGGAGCCCAGCTCGACGGCCAGCAGCAGGCCGCTGCGGCGGATTTCGCGCACGGCCGGATGGCCCTGCAGCAGCTCTTCGTAGAGAGCCCCCTTCGCCTCGACCTGCTCGACGACGTGATGGTCGAGCAGATACTCCAGCGCCGCAAGGCCCGCCGCACAGCAGACCGGATGGCCGCCGAAGGTGGTGATGTGGCCCAGCGTGGGGTTCGACTGCAGCGTGTCCATGATTTCGTGGCGCGCGATGAAGGCCCCCAGCGGCATGCCCCCGCCGAAAGCTTTGGCCAGGCAGACGATGTCGGGCACCACGCCGTACTTCTGCATGGCGAAGAGCTCGCCCGTGCGGCCCAGCCCCGTCTGGATTTCGTCGAAAACGAGCAGCGCCCCCACCTCGTCGCAGCGGCGGCGCAGCGCCTCAAGGTAGCCCGGCCGGGGCACCCGCACGCCGGCCTCGCCCTGCACGGGCTCGACCAGCACGCAGGCCGTGCGGCGCGTGATGCGCTCGAGCTGCGCCGGGTCGTTGAACTCGATGGCCTGCACGTCGGGCAGCAGCGGGCGGAAGGCACCCTTCCACTCCTCCCCCTCGGGGGCACCCATCATGCTCATCGAGCCGTGGGTCGAGCCGTGGTAGGCGCGCCGCATCGAGATGAGCTCGGTGCGGCCCGTGAAGCGCTTGGCCAGCTTGAGGGCCCCCTCGACCGCCTCCGCGCCCGAGTTGACGAAGTAGACGCTCTCGAGTCCCCCGGGCAGCAGCGAGGCGATGCGCGCGGCGTAGCGTACCTGCGGCGCCTCGACCAGCTCGCCGTAGACCATCACATGCATGTAGCGGGCCGCCTGCTCCTGGACGGCGCGCACCACCTCGCGGTTGGCATGGCCGACGCTGCTCACCGAGACGCCCGCCACCAGGTCGTAGTAGCGGCGTCCCTCGGGCGTGTAGAAGAAACTCCCCTCGGCCCGTTCGACCTCCACCAGCATGGGCGAAGGCGAAGTCTGGCCCACGTGGGCCAGAAACTGTTTGCGCAGAATCGTATTCATGGTGTTATTCTTCTCCGAATGTTCGTTTGAGTATCTCCTCCGAGTCCTTGACGCTGCGGCACATCCAGCCGTAGAGCGTCGCAGCCTGCTCCGCGGCGGTCATGTTCCACCCCTCGACCTGGCGGCGCATCCGCTCCGAGAGCATGTAGATAAGGATGGCGGCCGAGGCCGAGACGTTGAGGCTCTCGACCATGCCGCACATGGGGATGCGCAGGAACTCGTCGGCCGACGCGAGCACCTCCTCCGAGATGCCGGCATGCTCCGTGCCGAAGACCAGCGCGAAGCGCCCCCGTCCGACGTCGAACGACTCGGGGGTCGTATCCTCGCGGTGGGGCGTCGTCGCCACGATGCGGTACCCCTCGGCACGCAGCGCCGCAAGCGCCTCGGCCGTCGACCCGTGGCGGCGGATGTCGACCCAGCGGTCGGTGCCCCGCACGATGGCGGCGCTGGGGTTGAAGCGGCAGAAGGTCTCGACCGTGTGCATCTGCTGCAGGCCGAAGGCCTCGCAGTGGCGGATGAGCGCCGCGGCATTCTGCGGATGGAAGGTATTCTCGGCCAGGATGGTCATGTAGCGCGTACGCATGGCGACCGTCCGCCGCAGCACGTCGTAGCGTGCGGGGAGCATGAAGCCGGAGAGGAGGGCTATCCGCTCGCGGTACCACGCCACGTCCCTATTTGCGGTACTTGTCATCTTCGTCGAGGATTTTCAGGTCGAGCGGTTCGAGAATCTTGCCCGACGATCCGAACTTGTGCCAGTGGTACTTGGGCGAATTGGTCGAAATGACGGGTGTAGCTTCCGAGAGTCCGTATCCCTGGAACATCGGGATCCCGATGGCATAGAAAAAGCGTTGCAGCTCCGAATCGAGCAGTGCGCCGCCCCCGACGAAAAACTCCAGGCTGCCGCCGAATGCCTCCCGCACCTTGCGGAACAGCACGAGGTCGAAAAGTCCCACGACGGGTGCCAGCAGGATCCGCCAGCCCTTGCCTTTGTGGTAGCCGTCCTGATTGTAGATATAGGCCGTGCGGAGCGCGAAGTCGAACAACCGTTCGGTGAAACGTCCTTTGGCCCGAATCGAAGTTTCGATGTTTTTGCGGAAATTTTTGGCCAGCGCCGGCACCGACAGCAGGAAGTTGGGTTTCACTTCGCGGATATTCTGCGGAATATTCTTGAGCGTCTCCATCGGGGTCGCCCCTATTTGTACGGTCGCCACGCTGGCGCCGCAGGCGATCATGATGTAGAATCCCACCACGTGCGCGAAACAGTGGTCCAGCGGCAGGATGATGAGCGTGCGGTAGCTGGACGGGATGTCGATGCGCGAGAGCGACTGTTCGACGTTGGCCGTGTAGTTGCGGTGGGTCAGGACGACGCCTTTCGGATCGGCCGTCGTGCCCGACGTGTAGGTGATCGTGGCGTAGTCGTCGTTCCGGATCGCCTGCCCTATTTTGAGAAATTCCTCCTTATGCCCGGCCAAATAGTCGCGGCCCAGACGTTTGAGCATGCCGTAGGCCGTTTCGCCGCTTTCGAGCGGAATGTGTCCCAGGACGATGATCTGTTCGAGTTCCGGCAGTTCCGCCCGGATGCGGCGGATCTTCGGAAGCTGTTGTTTCGAAACGAACAGCGCCTTGACCTCGGCGTGGCGGAGCCGG
>OHDE01000547.1_pt1 | contig 12519 bp, 11 predicted proteins | sample 1566931 | NCBI WGS metagenome assembly OHDE01 (sample SAMEA3879591, study PRJEB24766) | human gut metagenome | biome: human-associated habitat; feature: feces | place: USA | collected 1985/1987 | reverse complement strand
TTTGCGAACTCGTCCAGTAAGCACCGGACATGAATCGGCAGTCTTCCGTTATATACATCATCTGCCTTGTCACAAAGCAGATTGAATAACTGCGAATACATGATACTTACAATGAAATTGAATGTCGCATCGGTATCGGAGATAATGACAAACAGTGCTGTCTTTTTCTCACCCAATGTATCAAGCTCCAGTTCATCATAAGCAGTCAGGTCACGCAGCTCCTTGATGTCAAATGGTGCCAACCTTGCACCACAGCTAATCAGAATAGATTTTGCTGTCTTACCGGCAGCCAGCTTGTATTTTTTATACTGTCTGACCGCAAAGTGGTTCGGGTTCTTCTGCTCCAGCTCCTCAAACAGCAGGTCAACCGCATTTTTGAAATTTTCATCATCTTCCTTTGCTTCACTGGCATCCACCAGATCAATCAGCATGGAAAAATTCTGTTCTTCCTCCGGTGCTTCGTACCAGATGTATGCAATCAATGCTGTATAATAGAGTTTTTCTGCTTATAGTGATAGGTAATCCTTTGAAGTTATCGCCGGATTTTCCCCCACTCCACACCGGACGTGCGACTTTCACCGCATCCGGCGTTCCATCGGTTGTTTTCACAAGCATTTAATCAATCACCAAATGAAATGTTAGTTTTCTATTGCGGACAAACCAGCCTGCTGGCGCAGACTGTTCACTTTTAACATCAGTTCCTTTGTTGCCTTGAGCGTGTCGGCTATCTCTTTTAGCTCATTCTTAGGACACTCTTGCAGGAGTGGAAGAAATCTATTATGGAACAAAATCATATTTCGATAGCGTTCCTTGCCGCCCAATTCTGCCGGTGTTTTCAGCCAGCATACTATGTCAGCCGCATTTTCAAAGAGTTCCCCACTTAGCGCACATTTTCCACGTTGAGCCGAGAATAGTGAAATCCTGCTGTCAGTAAGTTCTGTGCTTCGCCCCATAGACGGTTGATTCCTCAAACCTGATAGAACAGATGAGTTCATACTTAGGTTCGTGTGTATCAATGCCCGTCCCTCTACCGTGTAACTGCAAACCGCCGCTTTCTTTGCCATCGGTATCTTGTTCTTGATGTATGCGATAGGGTAGATAGGTTGGTCGATTCCAGATACATACCGTATCATTGCCGACTTTCCAAACCGTTCTTTTTCGCTCTCGGTCATTGCGCCGCCCTCTCGAACAAGTCTGCACCCGGTTTCTGTATTGAGCCGATTTGTTAAAACTGTCATGACCTGTCTGTGGATTTTCCTGCAATCAATGCTGATGCAGGTGGCAAGTTGAAAATAATTCTGTATTCCCAGAACCATTGAATTGTACAGCCGTATTTCGTCCAAAGGTCTTTTTCCCTCTGAAGGTCGGGCAATTCGTTTCGCCTGTTCCACCAGTTTTTGCCTTTCCAGTTCCAACTTTTTGTCACAGATATGAGATTGCACGATGTACTTCCTGCTTTTCGGTCTGACTCGTATCTTAAACCCAAGAAACTCTGAATAGCGTTTTCTAACATTGACTATCCTTGTTTTCTCTGGCGATACCTCCAACCTCAGCCTCTCGGTTATCCATGCCGTTACAGCCTCTTTCGTTCTCAAAGCGTCCTCTTTATTCCGGCAGAAAATTCTGAAATCATCTGCATATCTCACGATATACATTTCTTTCAACCCTGTTTTCCTCATTTTGAGGAATGCCTTGCTCCGGTCAAAAGTAATCGAGTTTCTGATTTTCCTCTCATACCCGTATTCCTTTACAAGAGGGTGGTTCTGCCATTGGCTCTCAACCCATTTGTCCAGTTCATTCAGCACGATATTGGCAAGCAACGGTGAAATGATACCGCCTTGCGGAGTGCCTTTGTCTGGAATGAGTGTAGTGCCGTCTGGCATTCTAATCGGTGCTTTCAGAATCCGCTTGATAATAAAAATCAACTGTTTGTCGTGTATTCCCATTGCCCATATTTGCCGCATTAGCTTGCTGTGATTTACGTTGTCGAAAAATCCTTTTATATCAAACTCAATCACATAATGCAGGTTCATGCGTTGAAGCATGGTGTAAGTTTTCTGCACGGCGTGTTCCACGGAACGGTTCGGGCGAAAGCCGTAACTGTTGTCGCTGAATTTCGCTTCGCAGATTGGCTCTATGACCTGTTTGATACATTGCTGTACCAGCCTGTCCCAGATACAGGGAATACCTAACGGTCTGGTTTTTCCGTTTGGTTTCGGAATGTCTTTGCGTCTTACCGGCTTTGGGCGGTATCCGTGCTGACTTCCTGTGACAATAAACCTCACTTTCTCTGCAACTGTTTCGGGCGGTAAACACCCGATGTCACTGATGTTTTTGTTGTCTGTTCCTGCTGTGTAGCTTCCTCCGTTTGCTTTGATGTTCCGATATGCCAGAAGAATGTTGTCCCGGCTCAGAATTAAATCCATAAGGTCGGTAAAATTTTCTCCCTCCAAACTTCGATGATAGAGTTCATCAAAAACTGGCTGCATACCGTAATACTCGGCATGACGTAAGTCATCTACACATAGAGTTTTGTTTTTCTTTGGCATAAGGCATCACCTCCTTTTTGCGAAAGTGACCCTTTTGGTCTTACTCGAATCCTTATGTTGGATTGAATAATGCCTGCTTATCTCAACCGACTTGTGGCCATTCCTCCGTAGCTCACATAACGCAAGCACATCATAGGTTCGACCACTACTTTTCAGCAGCAGTTCGTCTGCTTATTGTTTTTCGTCAGACTATTCCTTGCGGAATCTGCTGCCTTTCCTCGTTCCGATAGTTCTATCTGTTCATACATACCCATAGGTTCCTGCTATAGACCTGTCGGCTTGCCTGTGCCTGTAACACAGCATGGTCGTTCGTAGGATCAATTTCTACTAAACCACACCGACTGCGCATTAACGCACCCACACATTTCTGCGTGGTCTTCTTTTAGACCTGTACATTCGCAGGTTCGTCAGTCCGCCCGCCAAAGCGAACATTCTAACCATAGGTATCTTATAGACTCTCGGCTTATAGGTAACACAGTCTGCCTCCAGACCGCTTTCGACCACTTTAGGCAGTGGTTACGGTTACTCTCAGCCTTTGTCATGGGGCTTCGTACACCAGCCATTACAGCTAATGCACGCCCATCAAGGGTAGGCGTTTCAGGGCGTTACCCCGTCATTCCACCTATCAAACTACCAGTTCTCCGAACAACGGAAAACCGTTGCTCGTGCGCAGACTTTTTACCGTCTGCGAACGAGTCGCACTCACCCAAAAATCTTCGGTGCTTTGTGCGCCCTCGCCCTTGGTATTGACAATGATGGTGTTGACCAGTTTCAAAATGTCTTTCTCCGTGCGCAAATACGCAAAGGGGTTATAGTGCATACTCTTGGAAAAGTTGATGGTATTGAGAACGGCGATACGGTATTTTGCCCGCTGCAAAAGCTGTCCCACCTCGCAAATCAAACTGCCTTTCGGGTCAGTAATGACATACGAGCTGTGAAGCTGCATGATATTCGGTTTGCAGAAAAACCTTGTTTTGCCGCTGCCAGAGCCGCCGATAACAAGAATGTTCTTGTTTCTCGCGTTCTTCGGGTCTTTGGGGCGGTTGGACATCATCAGCCGTTCCGTCTGCGTCAGCAGCACATTGTTGTCAAAGACGGGATCAATGAACGGCTTGATGTCTGCCGCTGTACCCCAACGCGCCGTGCCGTACTCCATGCCTTTGCGGTATTTCTTGGCGTTCTTCTGCTTGTAGTAGACCACCAGCCGGATAATGACGGCTGCGGCAAGCCCAATCAGCAGATCGGTGGGATGGAAGCTGGGGGCGGCGCTGGCAAAGGCAGCGGAGAAGCCCTGCCCGATATGCAGCAGCTTTGCAGATATATCCGCACCCTGCGCCAGCCGGAACGCCTGTCCGACCTTTCCAAACAGATAGACAAAGGCGAGGTACGGGAGATGGAGTATGATTTGCTTTTTGATTTCCGGCTTCATCGGTCAATCCCCCTGTCCATATTTTTCACCTTGTCCCGCTTGGCGGTCTGCGCGGCTTCGGCTTTCTTCTCGGCAAGGTCGCGCCGCACGGAGGGCTTGCGCTCCTTATCCAGCTTTTTCTTGGAAAACTCCCGAAACGCTGCTGTCAGCACGTCCGCGTCCCGTCCCTTGAAAAACACAAGGTATCGGTCATCTGCCTTTTTCAGCGCAAAGTCAATGCCGTATTTCTTCGCCGTGCTTTCAAAGGCTTTGATATTCGCATCGGTGATTTCGATATTGGAAACGCCTGTGCCATGTCGCATAAGCTGTTTCAGCGTTTGCCTGCCGCGATGGGGCGTGTCCCTTGCCTTGCGGTAGAGCTGCAAGAGCTTCCGCAGCGCGGCTTGCAGCACCTTTCCGTCCAGCTTTGCCGTCTTGATTGCAAGGGCAATCGTCTTTCTGGTCACTTCTTCCTGCAACGGTTATCACTCCTTTCGATTTTTCTGCCGCAGTCAGGGCGGGCGCACCCGCCAGATCAGCCACATTCTCATAGGCTCTCGTCCGGCGAACAGGAATAGTCCGGGATGCCCGATTTCGGCTTGCCCCAATCAGGGCTTGCCATGTCGTGCGCGACAAGGGCGGTATAGTAGTTGTCGATGGTGGACGGAGCGTTGAACAGCACCGCCCGCAGATATTGCTTGATGTTGCGGATCTTCGTGGTGTTCTCCCGCATACAGTCAAGGACAAATTCAATATGGCTGCTCGTCAGCTTCAAAAACTTGCTTTTGACAAGCTCTGCCGGATAGTCGTCCCCGGCGATGCGGAGTGTCTTTCTCGCTGTGCATACCGTTTCCAGTATGAGGTCAACGATTTCGTCCAGTCGGTCTTTATCCATGTGCGGATCCTGTATGAGAATGTCATACTCGATATTGTCCTTGATGATGTCCCTGTAAATCTCTATTGCGCTCTGCGTTTTCGCTTCCGTTCCTTTCCGTTCCGGCTCTGCCGCGTCCTCTGTGAAAGGTGAGGGGTAAGGGGAAAGGATAGGAATGGAATGGGTATTTGATATATCCGTATTTGATTTCTCTTTTTTTGATAAATCAGTTCTTGATATATCTTTATTTAATTGCGTTGGATTTTCCAACGTAGGGTTTTCCAACATAGGTTTTTCCAACGTTGGATTATCCAATGTTGGATTTTCCAATGTAGGTAAATCCAATATAGGCGGCTGTCCGCCGCTGGTAGCTGCTTCCGGCTCTCGCGGCTGCGGCTGCTCGTATATGACGTAATCTGCGCCCCGCAAGCGTCCCTTTTCGTCGCGCTCCCGGCTGCGCACGATATATCCGGCTTTTTCGAGTTCCTTTACCGCTTCGCGGATTGCGTCGATCTTCTCCCGGTTGATATGGGATAAGCCCGCAAGGGTATAATCCCAATCTTCGGGCAGCGAAAGCATTTGCGACAACAAGCCCTTTGCCTTTAAGGACAATTCCTTGTTTCGCAAGTGGTGGTTGCTCATAACGGTATATCCCGTATTTCGCTCCACTCTGAAAACTGCCATATTTCCTCACTTCCTCTCTTGGTATGCGTGGACAATTAGAAAGCCGTTTTCGGCTGTTTTGGTATTGCAATATGCCCTTTGCCGTTTTCGCGTCTGCAAAGCCGCATGGCACAAGGGCTTTTGCCCGTCTATTTGTCCATGCTGGCGTGCGTTTTCCGCGTCCTTTTGCCGGGGCAATAGGGACACTCTTTGAAAACGCAAAACTCATATTTCCACCCGGGGCGGTAGAAACGGCAAGTGCCGCAATCTTCATCATCTCCGGCACAACCGGATTGATAGCGGTCAAATCCCGGCTTCTGCTGCATGAGCAATTCAAACGCCCGCTGCTTGCCCTTTGTGAAATACATTCCGGCTGCACCTCCTTTCCTGCGGGCATAAAAAAACGGCGTTACTTTCTCCCCCAAAGGGGTTAAGGTAACGCCGTTTGTGTGCGTATTCAGTTTTTAACACATTCCCTGTCTATCCGCTGTCCGCAAAACCATTGATTTTATTAGCTTTTTGCCGCTATCGCTATCACACCTCATTATTCAACCGTCCGGGCTTCCAGCGTATGCTTGCCGACATCAAGGCAGGACGGATCAAGCGCGTCATCGTAAAGGACATGAGCCGCTTCGGGCGCGATTATCTCCAAGTGGGAATGTATACCGATGTTGTTTTCCCGGAGTTTGGCGTTCATTTCATTGCCGTCAATGACGGTGTGGACAGCACACGCGGCGAAAGTGAGTTTACCGCGATCCGTAATGTGTTCAACGAAATGTATGCCCGCGATACCTCTAAAAAGATTCGCGCTACATGGCAGAGCAAAGGCAAGTCCGGTGAGCATTTGACGACCATTCCGCCCTATGGGTATATGAAAAGCCCGGAGGACAAAAAGAAATGGATTGTCGATGAAGAAGCCGCAGCCGTCGTACAGAAGATATTCTCCCTGTGCGCATCCGGCAAAGGACCCACGCAGATTGCTAAATGGCTCAAACAGCAGCAAATCTTGAATCCAACCGCCTATTGCCATGCGAAAGGTCTGCCGACCAGCAACAAGCCGACAGCAGACCCGTACAAATGGACAAATGAAACAGTTTCCCGCATTTTGGAGCGCGTAGACTATCTGGGACATACCGTAAACTTCAAGACTACAAAGCAGTCCTATAAGAGCAAGAAGAAAATCTGGAATGACCCTGAGAATTGGGTGATCTTCGAGAACACCCAGCCGCCGATCATCGAGGAAAGCGTGTTCCTGATTGTTCAGAACATTCGCAAGGCGCGTCGCCGTCCTACCAAGATGGGTGAAATGGGTATGTTCTCCGGGCTTCTGTATTGCGCAGAGTGCGGCGGCAAAATGTATCAATGCCGCGCTACTAACTTTGCGGAGAATCAGAAATACTTCATCTGCTCCACCTACCGCAAGGGCAAGGATCTCTGCACGACCCATTCCATCAAGAATGTTGTGCTGCATGAAATTGTTCTGCGAAATCTGCGGGAAGCAATCTCCTATGTTTCAGAACATGAAGCGGAGTTCATTCAGGACGCAGCCGAGAGCGATATGCGGGACAGAGATGCAGAGTTTGTTCGGAAGCGTGAAACGCTGGCAAAGGCAGACACGCGGATTGCCGAGCTTGACCGCATTATCTCCCGACTGTATGAGGACAACGTGATCGGCAAGCTGTCAGATGAACGGTTTATCAAAATGTCCCATGACTACGAGTTGGAACAAAGCAACCTGAAATCAATGGCAGATGTCTTGCGCAAAGACCTGAAGCAGCAGGAGCAGCAGAAAACCAATGTCAAGGCGTTTATCGCTGCCGTGAAGAAGTACACGGATTTGCAGGAGCTTGACGCGGCTGTTCTCCGTGCTTTCATTGACAGGATTGAAGTTTCCCATGTTGACAAGAAATCCAGAACGCGGGAAATCACCATCGTCTATAACTTCATCGGTGCATTTGACTTTACACGGGCAATCGAAAATGCCCGTAACACAAGTAAAAAAGAGCAAAGAACGGCATAGCCGTTAAGCTACACCGTTCCTTGCTTCAATGTTTTCCTAAGTCACCGCCCCATTGTGGGAGCTTTTGTTTTTTGCCGGCATCAAAGGCAAATAGCAAAAAGAAAACCCGTCCTCACGGACGGGCTTTCTTTATAGGGCAGGTATTTGCTTAAAGTCGTGGAGAGCAAGTTATTTCGTGAAATCGGGGGTCGGCAGCATGTACTCAAGAACGCCCAGTACCGGGAAGAACAGTGCCAGGAAGCCGAACGGGGAGCTTCCGGTGGAGCCGAACATGTCAAAGCAGAAGATGCACAATGCTGCAAATGCAATGACGGTAAACACGATCTTGCGGATGAAATTCTTTACTTCGTAACTCATTTTGAAAACTCCTTTTATAATTATTTGAATTGTGTTTTGTTTGTCAGAGAATTAACTTTCTCTTTCTGATATTAGAATACTACTGTTGACCCCATTTATCAAGCGAATTCATATATTGCATGACGTTTTGTAATGTTAGTTAATTAACTATCAATTTATAGGCGCATTGAGACTGCACCTCTGAATAATTAAATAATATTACGCCGACCCGACCGGAAGCTGCCTGCAAAGCCCCCAAAAACGGGAAACAATGCCCGCCCCTGAGAGTTGTTGTTAGTTCCGAGCAAAACCGCGGCAAGCGGAACGGGCAAGATAAGTTCCCTACATTAGTGCAACAAGGTAATGCGATGCAAAAACGGTTTCTTCCGCTTTTTCGACACCGGGCTGCCGCAAAAAATGTATCCGCAGGTACGTCCGTGCGCCTATAAAAAGACGAAAACCGAGTGTCGGTAAAGACACTCGGTTTTCGGGAGATTGTTGGTGTTATCGGGATGGAGAGGCCCGATAACGAGAGAGAAAGAATGGATGAAATATGTCTAAAAGGCACTGGCCTTTTTTCAAGCATCGTTATTTTATGAGCAAAGTATATTACGTTTTTCGCCATTACGCAAGCGAATATTTTTCATGCTTTGCATGAATTTTTAGAATGTAATTTGATGTTGCATATAGTCAGCTTGTAACATATAATATGATGTATTAGAATTTAACTTATGCGAATCATTCATTTTCGGAATCGGAGGTCAAGGCATGGCCATTCATAAATATCAGGCATTTGTCAAGGTTGCGGAGATGGGCAGCATCACAAAAGCCGCTGAGGCGATGGGCTATACGCAGTCGGCCGTCAGCCGCATGGTAGCCGATCTCGAGGACGAGTGGAACCTCAATCTGCTGCGCCGCAGCCGCGGCGGACTGGCTCTGTCGTCTGACGGGCTTATGATGCTTCCTTATATAAAAGACCTGTGCAGCCACTATGAGGCTCTGCAGGAGCAGGCAAACTCCCTCAAGGGTCTGGAGACCGGCTTTATCCGCATCGGCTCATGCTCAAGCTTTTCTACGCAGTGTCTGCCATCGATACTGAAGAATTTCGAGAAGCGCTATCCTCACATCGTTTTTCAGCTTCAGAACATGGAATACAGTGAGACGGAGGAGGCTTTGTGCGCGGGCGAGATCGACTGCGGCTTTATAAGCGCGCCGTATTCGCCGGAGCTTGATGTTACGGTTTTGATGCGCGACAGGATGCTCGCCGTGCTGCCGCCGGATCATCCTCTGGCCGATGCACCGTGCTACCCCCTGCAGCGCTTCAGCGAGGAGCGCATAATAAAGCTCACGGACGAGGCAAACAATGAAGTTTCCAAGGTTTTCGACCAGCTCAACGCGCATTTGGACACCCCCGTTACCGCCTATTGCGACGTTAATGACGACTACTCGATCATGGCAATGGTCGAAAGCGGGTTGGGAGTATCGCTGCTCTCGGAGCTTGTCACCTGCCGCATGCCCTTTGATATTCGCCTGAAGGAGCTTGATCCGCCGCAGTACCGCGACGTTGCGATAGCGGTTAAAAAGGGCCGCCGCCCCTCCCCCGCCATGGAAAAATTCATTCAGATCGTTATGGAATATTTCGATCTGCAATAAGAGCGGTAGCGAAAAAATCTCCGTATCGTTTCCGATACGGAGATTTTTCTATAGCTCAGCAATTCAATGGGGATAATCTCTTAGTACATGCCCATGTCGCCTGCGGGAGCTGCGGCAGGCGCCGGAGGAGTGGGAATATCGGTGACAAGGCTCTCTGTGGTCAGAACCATGGAGGCTACGCTCGATGCGTTCTCCAGTGCACTGCGGCAGACCTTGGTCGGGTCGATGATGCCGAGCTGGATCATGTTGCCGTACTGCTCAGCCGCCGCGTCGAAGCCGTAGGAGGCCTCACTGCTGCCGTAGACCTTATCGAGAATGACCGCGCCCTCAAGTCCGGCGTTTGCGGCTATCTGCATAATGGGCTCTCTCAAAGCCTTGGCTATGATGGACGCGCCGGTCTTTTCGTCGCCGTCGAGAGTTGCGGCAAGCGCATCGGCAGCCTTTGCAGCTGCGACATATGCCGTTCCGCCGCCGGCTACGATGCCCTCTTCAACTGCGGCGCGAGTCGCGTTGAGCGCGTCCTCGATGCGCAGCTTCTTTTCCTTCATCTCGGTCTCGGTTGCAGCGCCGACCTTGATGACGGCAACGCCGCCCGAGAGCTTTGCAAGGCGCTCCTGAAGCTTTTCCTTGTCATACTCGGAGGTGGTGGTCTCGATCTGAGCGTTTATCTGAGCGATACGAGCCTTGATATCGGCCGATTCGCCCGCACCGTCGACGATGACGGTGTTTTCCTTGGTGACCTTGACCTGGCGTGCCTGGCCGAGCATCTCGAGCTGAGCATCCTTGAGCTCCATGCCGAGGTCGGAGGATATGACCTGGCCGCCGGTGAGGACTGCGATATCCTGGAGCATTTCCTTACGTCTGTCGCCGAAGCCGGGAGCCTTGACGCATACGCAGGTGAATGTGCCGCGCAGCTTATTGAGGATGATGGTAGCGAGAGCTTCGCCCTCTACGTCCTCTGCGATGATGAGGAGCTTTCTGCCTGCCTTTACAATCTGCTCAAGCAGGGGCAGGATCTCCTGAATGTTGGTGACCTTTTTATCGGTGATGAGGATGAGAGCGTCCTCAAGGACGGCCTCCATCTTCTCTGTATCGGTTGCCATGTAGGGGCTGAGGTAGCCGCGGTCAAACTGCATACCTTCAACGACCTCACTGTAGGTTTCTGCGGTCTTGGATTCCTCGATGGTGATAACACCGTTCTGGGAGACCTTCTCCATTGCCTCGGAGATAAGGGTGCCGATAACTTCGTCGCCGCTGGAGATCGCGCCGACACGGGCGATATCTCCGCTGCCGGATACGGGCTGTGAGTTTGCATGGATAGCGTTTTTAAGGCCCTCGTTTATCATTGCCTGAGCAAGAACGGTCGCGCTGGTGGTGCCGTCGCCGGCCACGTCGTTTGTTTTGGTGGAGACCTCCTTAATAAGCTGTGCGCCCATATTCTCGAACGGATCCTCCAGCTCTATCTCCTTTGCGATGGTAACGCCGTCGTTTGTGATCAGCGGTGCGCCGAATTTCTTATCGAGCACAACATTGCGGCCCTTGGGGCCGAGGGTGATCTTTACCGTATCTGCAAGCTGATTCACGCCGCGCTCAATAGCCTTGCGTGCTTCTTCGCCGAAAATAATCTGTTTTGCCATGATATAAGCGCCTCCTTATTCTACGATAGCGAGAATGTCGCTCTGACGGACAATTGTGTATTCCTGCTCATCGAGCTTTATCTTGCTGCCGCTGTACTTGCCGACGAGAACCTTTTCGCCGACCTTGACTTCCATCTTGACCTCGTTGCCGTCAACAATGCCGCCGGGGCCTACCTCAACGACCTCATATATCTCGGGCTTTTCCTGTGCAGACGCCGCAAGAAAGATTCCGCTCTGGGTCTTTTCCTCGGCTTTGGACTGCATAAGCACTACTCTGTCTGCCAAAGGCTTGAGTTTCATCATATATACCTCCAATTAATAATATACAAATAAAAAATTCGACCGAGTTAGCACTCTTTTGCCCTGAGTGCTAACTCGGTTATTATAATAGCACATATTTTTTAAATTTCAAGCCCCTGAAGCAAAAAATTCGCAAAATTTTTTATATATTTTTATTTGCGAATTTCATTTAACGTACATGAACAGATCGCATTTGATCATTCCGTTATAGAGCTTGCGTTTTTTATCGGCAGCTTTACCGAAGGTGCGCTCAAATTCCGTATGAGAGGATAGCAGATACAGCTTCCAGTTTTCCGTTGCGCGCCACGCCTCGCCGAAGAGCCTGTAGAGCTGCTCGGCCTCCTGCTTTTCCATGATTCGCTCACCGTAGGGCGGATTTGTGACTATAATTCCGTTTTCGGTGACGCGGTCAAACTTAGTCGCGTCGGCCCTTTCAAAACGGATGATATCCGAAACTCCGGCGCGCTCGGCGTTCTCGCGCGCTATCTCCAGCGCGGCCGGGTCGATATCCGCACCGATTATATTATAGCTGCCGTTAAACTCGTGCGACGCGGCCTCCTCGCGCTCAAGCTGCCAGACTGAGCGGTCGAGGCTTCGCCATTGCATGGCCGAAAACTCGCGGTTCAGGCCGGGAGCGCGATTTTTGGCGATAAGCGCTGCCTCGATGGGTATGGTTCCGCTGCCGCAGAAGGGATCGCAGAAGTCCTCCCTGCCGCGATAGCGTGAAATGCTTACCATGGCTGCGGCCATCGTTTCCTTGAGCGGAGCCGCGTTATGCGCCGGACGGTAGCCGCGCTTGTGCAGTCCGCTCCCGGAGGTGTCGATGCACATCGACGCAACGTCCTTCATTATGGAAAACTGTATCTGGTAAGTCTCCGCCGTTTCGGAAAACCACTCGATGCCGTACACGCTCTTGAGGCGCTCAACTATCGCTTTCTTTATGATCTTCTGACAGTCGGATACTGAAAAGAGCTTTGAATTGAGGCTGTAGCCCTTTACGGGGAAGGCCGCATCCTTCGGGATGAGCATTTCCCAGGGCAGCGCTTTAGTATGCTCAAAAAGCTCGTCGAAGGTTTCGG
>OHDE01000546.1_pt1 | contig 12553 bp, 8 predicted proteins | sample 1566931 | NCBI WGS metagenome assembly OHDE01 (sample SAMEA3879591, study PRJEB24766) | human gut metagenome | biome: human-associated habitat; feature: feces | place: USA | collected 1985/1987 | reverse complement strand
GCTGGCTACAAGGTAGGCGTCGCTTGCAAGGTTCAGCTCCATGTGTTGCAAAGGCTGCTCCAATGCGGCTTCGTCCGGGAACAGCCCGGCGTACAGCCGCACGAAAAAACGCTCCTGATAGCTGCGCACACTCTCAGCAAGGTTTTCCTGTGCCGACAATTCGCCCAGCAGGGCGCGCTCCTTTTTTACCTTTTCGGCGGCCTTGGCAAGGGCGGTTTGCAGGTTCTCGGGGGTCAGGTCCAGCTTGACCAGATAATCCACCACCCCGGCACCCATGGCCTGCTTGATGTAACCAAATTCTTCAAAGCTGGTCAGCATGATAAAGGCGGGCAGGGCGCTGCGTTCCCGGCAGGTGCGGGCAAGGGTAAGCCCGTCCATCACCGGCATTTTTACGTCGGCAATGACGATATCCGGCTTCTCCCGCTCAATGAGTTCCAGCGCCAGCTTTCCGTTGCGGGCGGTGCCGCAGACGGTATAGCCCAGCTTTTCCCATTCCAGCATCCCCTGCAGGCCGATAAGCACCAGCGGCTCATCATCCACCAGTAATATCCGCAGCATGGGTGTCTCCTTTCTGTTGATAGGGCAGCCGGATGGTGACCTCGGTGCCCACGTCCTCTTCACTTTCAATGGTCAGGCCGTAGCCCTCGCCAAAGGAATACCGGATGCGGCGGTTCACGTTCCACAGGCCGACATGACGGAACTTTTCGGCCTTTTCGGCACCCTCGGCGGGCTCGTCCAGAAGGTGCGCCACCTGCTCCGGCGGCATGCCCACGCCGTCGTCGGTAATGCGCAGCAATACATCCCCGGTATCCGGGTCGGTGGAGATATCCAGCAGCACGCTGCCGTGGCCGCCCTTTGGCTCCAGCCCGTGGAAGATGGCGTTTTCCACCAGCGGCTGCAAGGTGAACCGGGGAATCATGCAGTCCCGGCAAAGGGTCTCGCTTTCAATGCGGGAGACCTCAATCTCCAGGTCGCCGCCGTAGCGGTACTGCTGGATGGTAAAGTAATCGTTGAGCAATGCCAGCTCCTCCTGCAAAGGCACCAGCTTCTGGGTGCCTTTGGAGATGCTTTTGGTCAGCCGTGCAAAGGCGGTGACCATCTCGGCAATGCCGGGCGCGTGCTGGATGGTGGCCATCCAGCGGATGCTGTTGAGGGTGTTGTAGATAAAGTGCGGGTTCACCTCGTTTTGCAGCATCCGGTATTCCAGCTCCTGCTTGCGGCGCTCGTCCTCCACACGGCGGGTCATCAGGCTGTCCACGTTTTCAGCCAGCTGGTTGATGCCCCGGCCGATGTCGCCCAGCTCGTTGTTCCACTCCACCGTGCGGTCGGGGGCAAAGTTGCCGCTGCCCACGGTTTCGATGCGCTTTTGCAGCGCCTCCACCGGGCGGGTGATGACCCGCTCCAGCCAGTGCTGCATCAAAAAGCTCAGTCCCCAGATGATGGCAATGCCAAGGGCGACCAGCCACAGGTACACGCCGTAGTGCAGCAAAAAGGTATTTGCGGGCAAAAGCTGTACCAGTGCCGCGCTGCGGCCGTTCAGTGTTACCTTGACTACATAATACTTCTGGCCGTCCAGCTGCACCTTGCCCTGCCATGCGGTCTGCTCTGTCACGCCGTTATTGCTGCCGGTGCGCAGGGTGTAGTCCACCTCCCGCAGCGGGTTTTCAATCTCGGTCAGGCTGCCGTTTTCGATCTGCCACAGGCGGCTGCCCATCTCCCAGTACAGGGCGCTGCCGTCGGTCAGGCTGTAGCCCGCGGCCGGGTCGGTGATAATGGCGGTGTCCAGCGCAAGGTAGGTGCTGCCCCGGTGCAAGGTGCCCTTGCCGCAGCGGACAGGCTGGCTGAGGGCGATGCAGTCCGGGCTACCGGGCAGCAGCGGGTCGGTGGTGAACTGCATCCCGTACCCCTTGGGGAGAAACTGCTTTATGCTGGTGCGGTTGAGCGCCGCCGAGGAGTTCAGCGTGCCGAACTGTAAATGCCGGTCGTTTTCATTGGTAATAAAAAAGCGGAGGATATGGCTGTACAGGGTGCTGGAATAGTATTTTTCCTGCACGGCTTCGTAGGCGGCAATGGTCTGGGTGCCGTTGATATTTTCCTGCGAGATGTACCGCCGCACGGTGCTGTCAATGGAAGCCCAGTTCAAAAGAGCATCGGCGCTGTCCAGACTGGTCTCGATGGAGGTAGCCACCAGCCGCAGGTTGAACGTTGCGGTGTTGCCCGTTACCGTTGCGGTCTGCTGCTCCCCGTAGGGCTGGCCGTTCCGGTAGATCTGGAGCAAGCAGCGGTCGATCTGCGAGCCGTCGCCGAAATCCGCCGCTGCGGCACGGGTCTGTACTCCTTGCGGAATAGAGACGGTAATCGTCTGAGAGGTCGCTCCTGCGGATGGAGAGACCTCGTCCTTCTGACATGCGGTCAGGGTCATCGCAAGGCCCGCCGCCAATAGGAATAATTTTCTCATAACTGATTGGTTTTTAGAGACCCCCCCCCGAAGAAGCCCCGAAGAAGCCCCGGAGAAGTTGAAACTCAGTGGTTTGTAAAAAAATGTTATTAAAAGAACTTGCTTCGTCTTTGCCTTTGTACCCGCAGGAGCGGTCAGGCTCCTGCGGATTGAAAGTGTTATTGAGCCACCACCTCGTAGTTGTAGGTGATGCCGTCTACTGTCTGTACATTGTCCTTATAAACGTATCCGTCGGCTGCGGCAGTCTGGTTATCCTCGAAATAACCGCCCTGAATTGCTACCGTACCATCGGCGATATACACGTCTTTCATGCCCGGGTAACCGGAGAAATACCCGCCTGTAATCGTGGTCTTACCATTTTGATTGTAGAGTGCGTAATATTTGCAGTCGTTCAGAATCGTACCGCCGGATATCGTCACGTTGGCTCCTCCGATTGACTGGATGGCTTCGATCCGACCCCCCTTGACAGTCAGCTTGGTACCACCGCCAGCTGCCATCAGCGCATAACCCGTCGGAGAGTTCCGGTTAATGACGTTACCGTTCTCGATGGTCATATCGGCGCTGCCGGTATTCATCAGCGTAAAGCCGGGACCGTCGAACGTTCCGTTCTTGATGTTGCAGATACCTTGGTTATAAATGACGACACCGTTGGCGTCCGTAGCTTTCGTAGCGGTGAAAGTTCCTCCTTCGACAGTCAGTGTAGCTCCCTGTTCGTTCATGAAAATATAATCGCTGGCAGTCATCTTTCCAATACCTTTGACGGTAAGCTCTTTCTTGTTGACGATCTGTTGTTTGCCGACAGTCAGAGTAACAGCTCTTTTAAAGTCGATGACGGTAGGTTTCTCGATTGGAATCTCGCCACTCGTTTCCGGAATTTTCGTCAAATCATAATGATACCATACATTGACGTTACCACCGTCTTTCAAGAGGGCAACGAAGCGTTTCAATTCGGTCCAGCGATCCTTAACAACGCCATCCACGATCAATTTAGCCGTGCTTATGTATCCGGCAGTGAAATTGGAAGCCCGCCAGCCCATATATTCATCGGTGAAATAGCCGGTTGCTACTCCGTCTGCCTGTTTATCCACCTTGTTGTTGCGGAGTTCCACGGTGTACTTGTCGTAAGTGTCGGCTTTTTTCGACACATTTACCATATTGCCGATAAATGCGTGGGAGAAACTTTGCTCCATAGCATAGAACAAATCGCCGTCGCTATAGGAATCCGCATCCTGACCTTTGTAAGTATTGTTGAGAGTAATGCCGCTGACCGAGCAGCCCTCAATAAGCACGTTGCGCTCGAAAGTCTGGAAATAACCGATAAGGCCGGCAGCTTGCGAACAGTAGGTGAACGTTTCGGGATTAAATACGTCGATAGAGCAAGCGGTTACCGAGCAGTTGCGGACCGTGACATCTTTCGAGCTTGTGCTGACGAAACCGATCAGGCCGCCGATTTTCTGAACGCTCTTAATGGCCGTATTCTTCATATGGCAGTTTTCCACCGTACCGTAGTCCATGCGGCCGACCAATGTACCGCCGCGATAGCAGGTCACTTCGGCGCCGTCGATCGTGAGGTCTTTCACGTTGCCCTGAAGCACATAGAAGAAACCTCCGTAGTAAGTGCCTTTACCATTAGGTTGACCTGTGGCGTTGTCAACGTAGAGGTTCTTGATCGTATGGCCGGCGCCGTCGAATTCCACGAAGCCTTTGCCTTCCGTATCGATCGGAGTCCAAGGGTTATCGGCAGAGCCTTTAAGGTCGATATCGGCCGTCAGCACGATTCGGGCACACTTGCCTTGGGCAATCAGCTCGATCGCTTTTTTCAGCGTAGCGACATCGCCTGTAGCATAAGTCGTAACAGTACCGGCTCCTTTCCCGAATGTAATTTCCGTAACCGTACCGTAGATCTCCACATTGCCTTTCACCACGTTCAGTTTTCCTACGGTAACGCCCTCGGGGACAATCAGGGTGTTGCCGGCAGTTGTGGCTTCGACAGCGGTATAGCTCGTGCCGTTCAGCGTGACAGTCGATTCCGGAAGATTGATGATAAGTTTATTCGTAGTGGGCACTGTAATATTGACGGCCTCGGGAGCCTGGCCGTTCTGTTCGGTGGTGTAGGCGAGAGTCACCTGCTGGTCGGTCTCAGGCAGCGTAATGGAGATCTCCTTGGCAGCCTGCTCGGCAGTCAGGGTGTGCGGAATCTCGATGGTCGCCGCAGTCGTTGGAGCGGTCGTTACGGTAATATCCGTAGCGCCGTTTTCGATTGCCTGAGCTACCTCACTGACGCTTTCTACTTCCGCAATCACTTTATCAATGGGACTGTTTGCATCGAAATTCGGATCGATCGTCACGCTGATCGAGCCTTTCTTGGTCAGCAGGTTGCCCGACACATTGGTGCGGTAGTTGCGTCGGATGGGAATGTTGGTGAAAGCGTCGTTCGTGCAGATCGCCGTTCCGTTATTGAGGAACGTCATCGTGAAGTCGGAAAGCGCGGCCTCGGATTCCGTGGCCCAGAGGAAGTCCATCGAGATCGTACCGTCGGCCTTGGCCAACTCACCTGCCGTATAGGTCACGTCGGCCGATCCGCTCACTTCGCCCGTCAGGGCGTTGAACGTCGTGGGCAGTCCCTTGAAAGCGACACTGTAGCCCGTGGGCTTCAGCGCCTCGTCTTTGATTTCGTTCAGGTCGTTGGTCTTTACCACCAGCAGACCGAAAGGACGCTTCAGGGTTACCGGTTTCGTGAAAGAACCGGTAACTTTGAAACTCTCTTTGGCGAAAAACGCGTCGCGCTCGTCGCTGTTGCCCACGAACGGCCCGATTTCCGTGATCGACTTCAAATTCGCCGTATTGTAGACCTTGTCCGTAAAGTTGCCTTCGCTGCCCTCGGCGCAGTCGGCCCAGAAGACGAAGTCGTAGGTTTGCGACGATACGAGCCGCAGGTTATCGAACGTAACCGTCTTGCCGCTCACGCCCTTTTCGATGCGATCGTACAACTTGTCGCCGTGGTAGATTTCCAGAATACAGCGGTTGACCGAGGTGCCGGTGCCGAAAGCATCGGTCACGGCACGGGTTTGTACTCCGCTCTGCGGAATCGTTACCGTAAACGAGGATGTCGTTGCTACGTCGGAAACGAGCCCTTCATCCTTCTGACACGCGGTAAGGGTCATCGCAAGGCCCACCGCCAATAGGAATAATTTCTTCATAATATGTTGAATTTTATGGGTTTTCTTGTCTGTGGTAATTTATCATTCGTTATCTGTTATTCGAATGTGGCCGTTACGTGGGTCGTGTAGTTCTGCTGCAGTTGCAGCATGTCGAGTCCTTTGGTCACATTGCCCACCGTGATCGACAGGCCGATGGATTGCCCCGCATACGGCACGAAGAGGAAATCTTCGCCGACCGAGTTTGACCCGGCAGTCGTTGCCGGGAACGCGAGTGTCAGAGTTTGCGGAGCGGATGTCGTTTCTGTCAATACGTCGTATTGTGTCGGTACGTTCGTGTATGTAACCGACACCTCTTGCCCGCCCGTGCCGAATGCGGCCGTGTTCTGCATCGCCAACTTTGCCAGCGGGCGTTTCAACGTGGCCGATACGCCGTTGCCGCCGTTCCACTGTACACCGGGTAGGGCGAAAGCGAAAGCGTCGCGCCCACTGCCGGGCGTATAGGGCGTCCGGGTAAGCGACACTTGCCGCAGGTTGTCGGTCGTATAGGTTCCCTTGCCGTAATCGGCCCAGAAGAGGAAGTCGTACGTGCCGGGCACCAGTGCGATCTCAATGGCTGCTTCGTCAAGCGTTCCGTTTGCTATCTTATGTAGTACGCATCGGGGCTTGGTGTCATTTGTCCAGGCCTCGAAGGTATAGGTCAATGTTTGTTCTGCAGCCGTCGCGCCGCGCGTCGCCGCCTTGGCTGCAGGCTCGTTCTTCAGCACGCTTTCCGAGTGCAGGTAGATCACACCGTTCACGGGCATAGTCGGGGCGGGCGTGGGTTTCTCGTCCTTGCTGCAACCGGCAAAGACGGTCAGTGCGAATAATAATATGGTAACTATCTTTTTCATCCGGATGTCAGTTTAGTCAGGGATCGTAATATTGATGTCGCCGTCGAAACCGGGGTCTATGCCGATGCCGGGGGCGTAGTCGCGCGTGAGGAACTCGTCGCGTATAGTCGTCAGTTTGCCCCGCACGATGGGCACGTCGATGCCCTCGATGCGGTTCAGCAGGTTGCCTTCGCTGTCGCGGATCGTAAGATCGACCTTCACGGCCGACTCCGAACCATTGACGAAGATGTAATCGCTGGCCAAGTGGGCCTCCTTGTTCGTCAGAGGCGTCATGTTACACTCGAACCACATCCCCGTGCGGGCGTCGTTGGGCTTGTTCGTGTAGGCGTTGAAACCCGATGGGAAGTACCCGGCGTAGTCCACCTGTACCCGTATCGTCGAAAGGTCTGGCGTTTGGGACAGCAGATCGTCGGCCACGGATCCGGTTATCTCCGAGTGTCGTGCGGCCAACTCATCAAGAAACTTGTCGATGTCGGTAGCGATGAACTCGATCTTGGCCATCGGGCGCTGGAGCGTTACAGTCACATCTACAGTTTCGTTCCAGCGGTCGCGATGGGCCTTGAGGTCGATCTCCTGCCGGGCAACGTAGGTATCCTTATGGTCCTCGTCACCGATGTAGTTTCCGGCAGCGGGCACGCTGATTGACGAGAGCGAAGGAATCGTATAGTATTTGTCGTCCACGGAACCGTTATCCACGTAGTCCATCCACGCTACGACGTGGTAGCGGGCAGCGTGTAGCGCCAGCGAGGTGTGGATCGTGTGGTGTCCGTCCGCCGCCGGCTCGCAGCCGAGCACACGCCGTTCCGCGAGTTCGCCGCCGATCTCGTCGCGGAATACCTCGACGATCCAGCGAACGTCATACGCGTCAATAACCTCCCCTTCGGAGCGTCCTGTCTGCTCGTAAGGTTCTATTTTCGGGTCTATCGCAAGAGACAGATTCGCATTGACCAGCGTGGGATCGACGCCTTCGTTTTCCGGAAATTCCAGTACGGTCTTGTCACAGCCCGTCAATACGAGAACGAGTAAATGGGCAATATATATTGTTATTCTTTTCATCTTCCGCTCCTCCCTTATTTTCCGAACCGATACAACAGATTGATGCCCACCTTCGTCAGGCCCCAGTAGTTGTAAGCCCGTCCCTTTTCGAAGCGGGCGCCGTTTGGTATATTATAATAAGTATCGTATTTCGTATGGACGTATCCCGCGCCGACGGTGAACTCCGCTGCCCAATGGCGGGCGAAGGGCAGCACGTAACCGTAGCTCAACCCCACGCCGTAGAAGCCGTCGGGCGACTGGTAGCGATTTTTGTTGTCCACAGCGATATTGAAAGCGCCGATGTTGAGATGCACTCCGAAGAAATGACCCTTCATCGGGGCTTTCAGCCAGTAGCGGAATTCGGGCTGAACAGCCAGAAAACGCAGGCGGTAGTCGCGTGCCACGGTGTAGGGGCTGTAGATGATCGGCAGATCGATCGAGTAGTGGTCGCCGAAACTGTACTCCACGCCGAGGTTGGCGACCGTAGCGGCCAAATATGCCACATTGGTTTTAATGGCCCAGCGATAAAGAGGACGTACGGGGTCGAACATCATTCCCTCCAATGCCTCAACGACCGACTGTGTCGATTCTGATTCCGGCTCTGCGGATATTTCCGCAGGTATTTCGGAGACAGGGTTACATGCAGACTCAATAACTGGCTTTTCCGATGTCGGTTCGGCTTCGCTCCCGGATAATGAATCAACCGGCATAACATCGCTCTCCGGTTCAGGCATCTGATTACTTCCCGCACTACGGAACACATAGGCCACGGCTATCACATCCGTCATTCCTCGCCACCGTTGCGTAGAATTCGTCGTCCGAAAATGCTCCTCTTTCAATCCCTCATGAACGATAAAATAAGACTTGACCTGATTGCTTCGATTTTTCGCAGCTGCAAGGTTTGTCTTGAAAGAATCGTAAGAGGAGCAAAAACCCAGCATACGCACTTTCATATCTCCTGATTCGATTGAAAGCTTGTGTTGTCGGATAGATTGAGTCAGTGAGTTGATAGCGGCTGCATTTCCTTTATAATCCGCCCAAAACATCCGTCGTTTCGGGGCAAATCGGAAGACAACCGTATCCTGCTTCTCCGATGCGAGCACACTCGTCTTCTGCCGAGTACTCTTGCTGGCTTTGGCGGATAGAACACTGTCTGGCTCTTGAGCCGCAGCATTCAGCCCGTACAGCAGGAAGCCGAGTAAAAAAAGCCTCGGGAACAATCTCGAACGACCTTTTCGATCTGAAATACTTTTGTCAAAACAAATCATACTAAACAATTAAATAGACAAAGATTTTATTCCTCATCTGCTTATAAAGATACAGAAAATTTCTGGAATAGCGGCATGAAAGGCATGAAAATGCGCTGAATGGCTTAGTATAAAAGCGTTTATGAAGCCAACCGGTGCCAAAGGAAAAAATGAGGTAACGCAAAGGAAAGCGGAATATTGAAGAAGAACGGTTGCCAAATCATTACCTGTTAAAAAAAAAGCATATTCTTATAAACTGCTTATTTTCAGCGTGTAGGATAAATGATGATGCCTGGCGCAATGGTAGGAGATTTGCTTCTCTATTCCGCATTCCGCCATTACCTTTTTCAGTTGTTTGCACATCGTCCAATAGTTGATTTTCCCGAAAACCAGCCTGTCTTCCGACAGATACTTGTACCGTTCGATTATCTGCAAGGGAATATCCAGCAGCTTCACTTGGAACGGGACATTTGTCTTGTGCCGTTTCGACAATATCCATTTCTCACCGTTCACCTCCACTATTTCGTCTGTTGTGAGTTCTTTCATATCCACGAAAGACAAGGCGGTGAAGCAGGCGAAAATGAACAGATCCCGCACCAATGCGAGGGTGGGGTTGTCAAACTCGTGCGCCATGATTCTTTTGATTTCGTCCTCTGTCAGATATTCCCGTTCCTTAACATTCGGGCTGATATGGAACTGCGCAAACGGATTTCTCGGTATCAGTCCGTTATAGTGCGCACGCATGACCACGCCTTTCAGCCACATGCAGTTCAGCCAGATGGTGGCGTTTTTCAGTTCCCGTTCAGCCGTAAGATAAGCCGCAAACTCCCTGATGAAGTCGGGCGTAAGTTCCAGCATGGACATGTCCGTCCGTCTGTAGAATGACTTGATAAAGGCTGCGACATAGTTCCTTGCCCTTACCATGATCTTGTATGTGCCGATGCTGCGGTCTTTGCCGACACGTTTCAGGAAGTTGGCGCAATCCTTGTCAAAAGCCTTTATCAGTGTCTCATACTCGCTTCCTACCCCTTGGTAGGCATTGCGCACCATTTCAGCCGTTACGTATGCCTCTCGGTCGGATATGCGCTGATAGTGCTTGATGATTTGCGCCTTGATGTTGTCCAATGCCAGATTGACGTTCCGTGCTTCGGCACTCTTGCCTTTGGCTCGGTTGCCTTTCGCATCCCAAAGGGTTTTCGGGATGGTCTGCTTGCAACTGAACTGCGCCACAGTACCGTTGATTGTCACTCGTCCCATGATGGGGACAATACCGTCTTTCTCCTTGCTGCCGTTCACGTAGAACAGCACTTTGAATGTACTTCTTGCCATACTCGTTTTTTTTGTTTGCAAAGTTAAATATCAACGAGTTAGACCTTGATACGCAAATCGGTGACAAACGGTGCAATAGCATCTCTCATATATGTTAAATATTACTCTTTCACGGGTAATGATTTAGTAACGAAACAACGTCCATTATCCGCATTTTTTGTGCTGAAACTAACTGATTATAGATTTTGACAAACAAACAAAATACTGATAATCACGTAAATTCAACACTCTTTTTCCCTCCTTAAAAATGGATGCAACCAATGACATCACCGTCTTTTTTTACGACAATATAACCTCCATTGGCATTGAAACAACCATCCCACGGAGAAGACACTGTCATGCCGAGAGCGAAAGCTAAAAGGAACTGCTTGATTTTGTACGCATACATTGGCTGTCCTTCCGGACTATTGATGTGTAAGGGATCATCTTGCGCAACTTTCTGGGTTGCGACTGAAACTTCACTTCCTTGACCTGAATAATATTTATCCATACATTCAGCGATGATACGAGCCATGCCCAAATCAAGCATAGTAAGATTATTTCTGAGAGTTTCGCCCGAAATTTTTGAAACAATTTTATTTTTCGATAATCAGGCGTCCCTGATAGCTTACATCGAAAGCGCCGGCGCAGGTGAAGGTAACCGTCAGCTCGGTCCTTGCGGCCTCGCCCGTGAGGTTGGTGATTACGTATTTGGCGAAGGGCGTGCCCTTGATTTCCGGTGTGACCGAGGCGGCGCTCAAGTCAATGGTTTTTTCCTCGCCTGTGTAGGAAATACCCGGTACTTCCATTTCGAGGGCGGGCATTTCGGCGGCGAAGCGGGTTTCGTGCATCAGGATTCGCACCTTGCCTTCGCCGTCGGCAACCAGTTCGAAGAGAGCTTTCCCGTCGGTGAACGTGGCGCCCGAGGCGACCGTCGTGACGGTCGAGGTGCCGAAGAAAAGCATGTTGGCCGTGACGGTTCCGTCGTTGATCGAGGTGTTTTCCGTGGCATACGTATACCCGTCGGGGAGTTCCGGGGTAGGATCGGGATCGCCGGTGCAGCCATCCGAGCAACTGCTCAAAGCAGCCGAGGCGAGCAGGGAGAAGGGGAGGAGAAACGTGAAGAATTTTTTCATAGTATGGAATTTTATAGGGTGATGCTCAATGAAACGCCGAAAGTGCGTGGCCGGCCCCGCTGCAGGAACGAGTTGCCGATCGACATGAAATAGAATGTATCGTAGCGGGTGTCGGTCAGGTTGCGTCCCCAGACATCGACGGCCCAGTGGCGGTGTTCGAAGCGAATCGAGGCTTCCAGCAGGGCGTAGAAGGGTTGCGAGAAGGTGTTCGCTTCGTTCCAGTAGATTCGGCCCGCACCGTTGGCAGCCACTCGGAAGATGACGTATTCGAGCCAGTTCCAGCCCGTGCGGAGCGTATAGGACGCTCCGGCGTAGAGCGTGTGCTGCGGGGCGTAGGGGATGAAGTTGCCAGCGTAGTCGGCTTTGCCCGTATCGAATTTGACGAACGTGGCGCGGGTGTAGCCGTAGGCGACTTGCAGGTCGAGGTTTCGCCAGAGGGTAGCCAGCAGCGACGCTTCGCCGCCGAAGCTGCGCGTGCGGCCGGCGTTAGTCATCAGACGGCCCGTGACCTGTCCTTCGGGGAAGACCGTGAGCTGCTGGTCGCGGCAGTCGATGTAGAAGAGCGCCAGATCGGCCTGCACCTTGTGCGAAGGGGTCGAGAGGTGGGCACCCACCTCGTAGTTCCAGCTTTTCTCGGGTTTGTAGGTCACCACGTCGGCCACGTCGTAGAGCGAGCCGAATCCCATCTGTTTCATCACTTGCTGCTGCAGGACATCCGAGAACATCTGGGTATTGAATCCGCCGGCCTTGTAGCCTTTGCTGACGGTGGCGTAGAGCGTGTTACGCCGTGAGCTGCCCATCCGGTAGAGCACCGATATTTTGGGAAGTATCTCCGTGAAGGATTGTTTGAGCGTACCCGGCTGATCGACCAGAATAGCATGGGGATAGCTCGTGCCGTCGGGTGTTTGGGTCGTGTAGGTGGCTTCGGCATAGCTTCGGTAGTGGAGCTTCGAAGCCTCGAAATCAACGCGCAGGCCTGCCGTGAAGCGCCATCGGCCGGCGTCGTAGGTGGATTCGTGGTAGAGGGCCGCTCCGTAGTCGGGCGTGCGGAAGCGGCTGTCGAGCAGGAACGTATCTTCGCCCCATTCGGCGTGAATCCCCTGCGGCTCGAAACGATCGAGGATCAGGTTGCGGATGCCGTCCTCCTTGAAGAGCACCGGTGCGTGCATGCTGGTATGGCGGTAGAAGCCGAAAGCACCGAGGAGCCAGCGGTAGGCTTTGTCGTCGGGGGAGCGGAACACGAGGTCTTCGGTCACGGCGTGCTCCCGGCGGGCCTGTGTCAGTGTAAAATAGGAGAGCGGCAGGAAATCCTGGTCGA
>OHDE01000545.1_pt1 | contig 12562 bp, 10 predicted proteins | sample 1566931 | NCBI WGS metagenome assembly OHDE01 (sample SAMEA3879591, study PRJEB24766) | human gut metagenome | biome: human-associated habitat; feature: feces | place: USA | collected 1985/1987 | reverse complement strand
ATGCGGTGGGGCCGAGCGGGAAAAACCGGGGTTGAGGTTTGTTTACGGCTTTGCGACGCAGGAGGGCGGAATGCAATGCAGAGGGTCGGGTGCAATGCGGTGGGGCCGAGCGGGAAAAACCGGGGTTGAGGTTTGTTTACGGCTTTGCGACGCAGGAGGGCGGAATGCAATGCAGAGGGTCGGGTGCAATGCGGTGGGGCCGAGCGGGAAAAACCGGGGTTGAGGTTTGTTTACGGCTTTGCGGCGCAGGCGGGCGGAATGCAATGCGACCGGTCGGATGCAATGCGGCGGGGCCGAACGGCCCGGCGTTGAAAGGGGTGGACGGATGTGGAAAAGAGAAGAGGGGTGTGGAGGGTGCGGCGGGGGGGTGGAAGGGCGTGGCATCGCACTTGTAGGCCGCTGTCCGCGGGGCTGAATTACAACCGAATGCAGACCGAAAGTAACCCGGAAGACCGGAACGACGTATCGCTCCGGTCTTTCGGTGGTGAGGGATTTCCGGGTTACTGAATCGGATGGCAGAGCGCTTAGGGCTTTTTTCCGTGCCGCCGCAGCCTGCCGTTGGGCATCTTTGTGAGTGCCGCGGCGGTCTGCGGCCGGAGCCTCTGTTAAGCGCCCTCTTCTGCGGTCCGGAGGCTTTCCCGCGCAGCCCTTTTTGCGGTCCGGAGGCTTTCCCGCGCGGCTCTTTTCTGCGGTCCGGAGGCTTTCCTGCACGGCCCTTTTCTGCAATCCGGGCGGCCCGTTACGAGCGCCCCCGCATCGCGCCCCCGCATCGCGCCCCCGCATCGCGGCCGCGCCGCGGCCGCCGGCTCCCGTCTGCGGCTCCCGTCTGCCGCCCCGGCCTTTCGCCCCGCCTACTGCTCCCGCTTCTCGCGGAAGATGTTCAGATGGGCCAGCAGCGGGTTGCGCCGGTCGAGCAGCACGAACTCGACGAGCAGCAGCACCAGCGCCACGGCCAGCAGGTAGGGATACTGCTCGTTGAACTCCTCGAAGCGGACGGTCGAGAACTCCGTCTGCTCCATGTCGTTGATGCTCCGCACAATCTCGTCGAGCCCGATGGACTGCTTTGTCGAGCGGACGTAGGCGCCGCCCGTGATTTCGGCAATCTGCTGCAGCAGCTTCTCGTCGAGCTTCGAGACCACCATGTCGCCCTTCTCGTCCTTGATGAACTCGCCGTTGATTTGAATCGGGGCCCCCTCGGGGGTGCCGATGCCAATCGTATAGATGCGGATACCCGCCTCGGCGGCCTGACGGGCCACCTCCAGCGCGTCGTCCTCGTGGTTCTCGCCGTCGGTAATGAGGATGATGACGCGGCTGTGGCTCTCGGCCGTCTCGCCCGAGAAGGAGAGCAGCGCCTGCTCGAGGGCCTTGCCCACGGCCGTACCCTGCACGTCGGCCAGCGAGGTGTCGATGCGCCGCGCAAAGGCCTTGGCCATGCGGTAGTCCGAGGTAATGGGGAGCTGCACCTTCGGCTCGCCGGCGAAGACGATGAGCCCCACGCGGTCCTGCTGCAGCCCGTCGAAGAGCTTGTTGATGGCATACTTGGTCCGCTCGAGGCGGTTGGGTTCGAAGTCCTCGGCCAGCATCGAGTTCGAGACGTCGACCACGAGCATCATCTCGACGCCCTGGCTCTTCTCCTCGCGGAGCTTCGAGCCCAGCTGCGGGCGTGCGGCGGCGAGGATGAGCAGCGCGAGCGCCGTGCAGAAGAGGATGAACTTCAGCTTCACGCGCCCGGTCGAGACGTCGGGCATCAGCTCGCGCAGCACGTCGAGGTGTCCGAAGCGTTCGAGCCGTTTGCGGCGGTTGCGGGCGGCCGCCCAGAAGAGCGCCGCGAGCAGCGGCAGCAGCCAGAGCAGCCAGAGGTATTGCGGATTGGCAAAGCGGAACATAGCGGAATGGTGGGGCCGACCGGGCCGGGTGTCACGTGCGGATGCCGCCGCGCCGCCGGTCGGTCGATTCGGGCGCCCGGCGGGGCGCCCCCGACGCGGGGCATCCTCTCCCTGGGGTTGCCGCACGCCTCCGCCGGGAGTCCTCGGAGGCGGCGGGCCGGGGCGCCCTAAGGCAGGCGCCGCAGCACAAAGGCGCGGAGCAGGAACTCGGCCACGAGCAGCAGGATGGCCGCCACGACCCACGGCACGAAGAGCTCGTGGTAGGTGACGTGCTCCGAGACCTCGACGCGGCTCTTTTCGAGCTGGTTGATTTCGTCGTAGATGGCCTTGAGCTTCGTGTTGTCGGTGGCGCGGAAGTAGCGGCCGCCCGTGAGCGAGGCAATCTGTTCGAGCATCTTCTCGTCGATTTCGACCTTCTGCTGCACGAAGGTCATGTTGCCGAACATGTCGACGGCGGGGTAGGGGGCCATGCCGCGCGTTCCGACGCCGATGGTGTAGACGCGGATGCCCTGCGCCCGGGCGATTTCGGCCGCCGTCAGGGGGGCAATCTCGCCGCGGTTGTTCACGCCGTCGGTCAGCAGGATGATGACCTTCGACTTGGCCTGGCTCTCGCGCAGGCGGTTGATGGCCGTGGCCAGACCGTTGCCGATGGCCGTACCGTCCTCGATGATGCCGCTGCGGATGCGCGACAGCAGGGTCTGGAGGGTGCTCTGGTCGGTGGTCAGGGGGCTCTGCGTGAAGGCCTCGCCGGCGAAGGCCACCAGACCGATGCGGTCACCGTAGCGGTCGGCGATGAAGGAGCCGGCCACCTCCTTGGCGGCAGTGATGCGGTCGGGCTTGAAGTCGCGTGCGAGCATCGAGCCCGAGACGTCGATGGCGAGCATGATGTCAATTCCTTCGGTCGAGCTGTGGGCGCTGCGTTCGACATCCTGCGGACGGGCGAGGGCCACGACGCAGAGTGCGAAGGCGGCGGCGCGCAGCACGAAGGGGAGGTGGCGCAGGTAGTAGCGCCACGTGCGGGGAGCGCGGAGCACCCCCTCGACCGTCGAAATCTGGATGGCGGCACCGCCCTGCAGCGTCCGCCAGACGTAGTAGGCCGCCATGGGGACGAGCAGCACGAGCAGCCACAGCAAATGGGGAGTTGCGAAGTGCATGTCTTTCTCTTTAAGTTCGTTTCCGGGGACGGGGGGCGGAGCTCGGCGCGGAGCTCCGCACGGGCGCCCTCCTTACCAGTTCTTGCCGCTGCGGACCACCATCGCCCGGCGCTTCTCCTTGAGCTTCTCCTGCGTGCGGTCCTCCTGCGCCTGGATGGCGTCGAGCATCTGCTCCTGCTCCTGCGGCGAGATGCCCTCGGGGCGGGGCTGGCCTTCGCCTTCGCCCTGCTCGCCATCCTTGCCGTCGGGCTGACCCTGACCCTGGTCCTTATTCTGGTCCTGATTGTCCTGACCCTGGTCCTTGTTCTGGTCCTTGTTCTGGTCCTGGCCCTGCTGGTTCTGGTTGTTCTGGCCCTGCTGGTTCTGGTTGTTCTGGCCCTGCTGGTTCTGCTGGTCCTTGTTCTGCTGGTTCTGGTCGCCGCCGCCACCGCCGCCGTTCTTCTGCTCGTCGTCGAGCAGATGCTTCGTGTAGGCGTAGTTGTACTTCGCCTCCCGGTCGTCGGGGTTGAGCAGCAGCGAGCGCTTGTAGCTCTCGAGCGCCTCCCGGTACTTCTTCTGGCGGAACTGCGTGTTGCCCAGATTGTAGTAGGCCTCGGCCCGCTCGGTGTCGCTGCGCAGCGTGTCGGCCGCCGCGCGGTTCTGCATCTGCTCGGCCTTGTCGTACATCTCGGCTTTGCTCAGGGCGTTGCCCAGGTTGTAGGTGGCCTCGAACGATGCGGGGTCGAGCATCAGGGCCCGGCCGTAGCGCTCGATGCTCTGCTGATACTCGCCCTTGTTGTAGAGGCGGTTGCCCTTGCGCACCTCGCGCCGCTCGGGCATCTGCTGCCCCAGGGCGCTGACCGCGGCAAGGAGCGCCGCCAGTAATATCACGTATCGCTGCATGCTAATCCTCCTTTTTGAGCTCTGAGTCGGGCTTCTCTCCCTCGGCGGGTTCGACCACGGGTTTGGTCTCCTCGACGAAGTAGTAGCTCTTCAGATAGTCGTTTTCGTTCTGCTCGGAGTCGGGCTCCGCCTTGGCGAACTTCACCAGGTCGGCGTCGCGCAGCAGGGAGCTGAGGTCCCTGCGGGCCTTGTCGGGGAGCTCCACGCCGCGCATCGCCTCGATGATTTCGTCCGAGGTCATCTCCAGCGCGCCGATGTTCCAGCGGCGGACGATGTAGTGGCGCAGGATGTCGCTCAGCCCCGAGTAGTAGGCCTTGTAGCGGCTGTTCTGCCACAGCTTCTGGTTGTGGAGCGTCTCGAGCGCCTTGATGGCCTCGACGTGGGGCGGCAGCGGAGGCGCCGGGCGGAAGAGCGACCCCAGTCCCCGGCCCCGCTGGCGCAGGTAGCGCACCACGCCGTAGAGACCCACGAGCAGCACGGCCAGCAGGGCGAGGCCCCAGAGCACGTAGCTGCGGATTTCGGCGAAGCGGAAGGGCAGGTTCTTCTGCCCCTTGAGGTCGTAGATGGACTGCGAGGTGGAGTCAATCTGGAAGGTCCCGACGCGCAGCAGCAGCGAGTCGGCCGTATGGAGCGTGTCGATGATGTTCTTGTCGGCATAGAGCACCTGCCCCGTGCCGAGGTTGAAGCGGCCCTCCTCGAAGGCGGCCATGCGGTAGCGCTTGCGGAGCTTCATGTGCCGCCCCTCGCGTTCGAGCGTGTCGACGGGCAGCGAGGCGACCAGTTCGAGCCCCCCGCCCGGACTGCGGAACTCGGGGAACTCGACCACCTGCACCAGGTCCTTCTCCACCTCGATGACGTAGTCGAAGCGGTCGCCTATGAAGACGCTGTCGGGCTCCAGACGGGCCGTGACGGCGGGGCGCTGCTGGGCCGCGGCTCCCGAGAGCGAGCCGGCGAGCAGCAGGAGCGTGACGATTCGTTTCATCGTTGCTTGAAGAGTTTAATGAGTTCGACCACGTAGTCGCCGTCGGTGACCACGGTGGCCGTGTCGATGCGGTTGTGGCGGAGCATCGTCTCGATTTGCTCGCTGCGGCGGCGCCACGACTCGGCGTAGTGGTCGCGCACGGCGCGCGACGAGGTGTCGGTCCACACCTTGCGGCCGCTCTCGGCGTCGCGCAGCTCGATGATGCCCACGTCGGGGAGCTCCGCCTCGCGGGGGTCGTAGACGCGGATGCCCACCAGGTCGTGCTTCCCGCCGGCAATCTTGAGCGCGTCGTCGAGCGCCTCGCCGTCGGACGAGGTGTCGAGGAAGTCCGAGAGGATGAAGGTCGTGCAGTGCTTCTTGCTGACGTTGGTCAGGAAGCGCAGCGGCTCGGAGAGCTTCGTGCCCGTGTGCTGGGGACGGAAGCCCACCAGCTCGCGGATAATCATGAGGATGTGGCTGCGCCCCTTCTTCGGGGGGATGAACTTCTCGATGCGGTCCGAGAAGAAGATGCAGCCCACCTTGTCGTTGTTCTGGGCGGCCGAGAAGGCCAGCACGGCGGCAATCTCCGTGATGACGTTCTTCTTGAGCCGGTCGGTCGAGCCGAACATCCGCGAGGCCGAGACGTCGACGATGAGCATCATCGTCAGTTCGCGCTCCTCCTCGTAGACCTTGATGTAGGGCTTCGACGAGCGTGCCGTGACGTTCCAGTCGATGTCGCGCACGTCGTCGCCGGCGCGGTACTCCCTCACCTCGGAAAACGACATGCCGCGTCCGCGAAAGGCCGTGTGGTACTTTCCGGCGAAAATCTCGTTGGAAAGGCCGCGGGTCTTGATTTCGATTTTGCGGACGCGCCTGAGGATATCGTTCTCGCTCTGCTCCATCTTCGGGTCGGCTTAGGGTACGATGACGTTGTTCAGGATGTCGGTGATGAGCTCCTCCGAGGTGATGTTCTCGGCCTCGGCCTCGTAGGTGAGTCCGATGCGGTGGCGCAGCACGTCGTGGCAGACGGCGCGCACGTCCTCGGGAATCACATATCCGCGGCGGCGGATGAAGGCGTAGGCGCGTGCGGCCTTGGCCAGCGAGATGGAGGCACGGGGAGAACCGCCGTAGGCAATCAGGTTCTGGAGCTTCGGGAGGTTGTACTCGGCCGGCTCGCGCGTGGCGAAGATGATGTCGACGATGTACTTCTCGATTTTCTCGTCCATGTAGACATCCTCGACCACCTTGCGGGCCTTGACGATGTCCTCGGGCGAGATGACCTTGTTGACCGTGGGCATGCCGGCGCCCGAGAGGTTCATGCGGACGATGTCGCGCTCCTCCTGCTTCTTGGGGTAGGAGATGCGGACCTTGAGCATGAAACGGTCGACCTGGGCCTCGGGCAGCGGATAGGTGCCCTCCTGCTCCAGGGGGTTCTGCGTGGCGAGCACCAGAAAGGGCTGCGGCAGGGGATAGGTCTCCTCGCCGATGGTCACCTGACGCTCCTGCATCGCCTCGAGCAGCGCCGACTGCACCTTGGCCGGCGAACGGTTAATCTCGTCGGCCAGCACGAAGTTGGCGAAGACGGGGCCCTTCTTGACGATGAACTCCTCGCTCTTCTGCGAATAGATGAGCGTACCGATGAGGTCGGCAGGCAGCAGGTCGGGGGTGAACTGGATGCGGGAGAACTGGGCGTCGACGGCCTTGGCCAGCGTGGTGATGGCCAGCGTCTTGGCCAGTCCCGGCACACCTTCGAGCAGGATGTGGCCGTTGGAGAGCAGGCCGATGAGCAGCGTGTCGACCAGATGGCTCTGGCCCACGATGACCTTGCCCATTTCGTTGCGGAGCGTATCGACGAAGACCGATTCGCGTTCGATGCGCTCGTTGAGTTCCTTGATGTTGATGACTTCGCTCATTGGGTATTATATATGTGAAGTAAATTTCCCGGGTTTTGTTCAGTTAGGTAACGACCTCCCTGCAAAATTATTGCAAATTTACGAAAAAAAGCGCAAAGCGCACCGGCGGCCGAAGGCCGCGATGCCCCGCGCGGGGAAAAATCTTGGGGTAAACTGCCCGCCGGATGGCGATTTGTTCGTACCTTTGCCTTCCGAACGAAACGAAACGATGGAATCCCAGCAGTCACCCATACTCAAGGGGCTCAACCCCGCCCAATATGCCGCCGTGGTCAACTACGACACCCCCTCGCTCATCATCGCCGGAGCGGGCTCGGGCAAGACGCGCGTGCTCACCTCGCGCATCGCCTACATGATAGAACAGGGGGTCAAACCGTGGAACATCCTGGCGCTCACCTTCACCAACAAGGCCGCCGAGCAGATGCGCGACCGCATCGCGCAGATGGTGCCGGGCGAGCGCTCGCGCTACATCCGCATGGGGACCTTCCACTCGGTCTTCTCGCGCATCCTGCGTGAAAACGCCGAGCGCATCGGCTTCACCGAGTCGTTCACCATCTACGACTCGTCGGACAGCCGCAACCTGCTCAAGAGCCTCGTCCGCGAGCTGAACCTCGCCGACGACCGCTACAAGCCCGCCACGGTGGCCTCGCGCATCTCGCTGGCCAAGAACAAGCTCATCACCCCGGGGGCCTACCTGGCCAACGCCGCCTACGCCGCCGAGGACCGCCAGGCGCAGATGCCCGAATTCGGCAACCTCTACAACCTCTACTGCCAGCGCTGCAAGCACAACGGCGCGATGGACTTCGACGACCTGCTGCTGCAGACCAACATCCTGCTGCGCGACTGCCCCGACGTGCTGGCGCGCTACCAGGAGCTCTTCCAGTACATTCTGGTCGACGAGTACCAGGACACCAACTACGCGCAGTATGTCATCATCCGCCGCCTCTCGCAGCGCCACTCGAAGGTCTGCGTCGTGGGCGACGACGCGCAGTCCATCTACTCGTTCCGCGGCGCGAAAATCGAGAACATCCTCTCGTTCCGCAACGACTACCCCGATGCGCAGGTCTTCAAGCTCGAGCAGAACTATCGCTCGACGCGCACCATCGTCGACGCCGCCAACTCGGTCATCGTCCACAACGCGCGCCGCATGGAGAAGCACTGCTTCTCGGCGGGCGACGAAGGGGAGAAAATCCGCATCCTGAAGGCCTACACCGACCGCGAGGAGGCCGAGCTGGTGGTGAGCGAGCTGCGCGACCGCATCCGCCGCACGGGGGACGAGTGGTCCGACGCGGTGATTCTCTACCGCACCAACAGCCAGTCGGCCGTGCTGGAGGACAACCTCCGGCGGCGGGGCATCCCCTACCGCATCTACAAGGGCTCGTCGTTCTACGACCACAAGGAGGTGAAGGACCTGATGGCCTACATCCGTCTGGTCATCAACCCCCACGACGACGAGGCCTTCCGCCGCATCGTCAACTACCCGGCGCGCGGTATCGGCGACGCGACCGTGCAGCGCATCGCCGAACTGGCCTCGGCGCGGGGCCTCTCGATGTGGGAGGCGGTCGACGCGCTGGTGGCCGAGCCGGCCGCCGACGCCGTGACGCGGAGCGTCGTGCGCAAGGTGCGCGACTTCGTCGAGCTCATCCGCTCGCTCTCGCTTGCGCGGTCGGACCGAGGGCTCTACGACTTCGGCATGGAGGTGGCCACGCGCTCGGGCATCATCGCCCTCTACCGGGCCGACAACTCGCCCGAGGCGGCCTCGGCGCTGGGCAACATCGAGGAGCTGCTCAACTCGATGCAGGAGTTCAAGGAGCGGTGCGACGCCGAAATCCGCAACGGCGAGCGGCAGCCCGATGCGGAGGCCACCGTCGAGGAGTGGCTCCAGAACATGATGCTCATGTCGGACATGGACCGCGACGACCCCGAGAACAGCAACAAGGTGACCCTCATGACGGTCCACTCGGCCAAGGGGCTCGAATACAAGTATGTCTACATCGTGGGCATGGAGGAGAACCTCTTCCCCTCGCAGCGTGCGGCCGAGTCGGCCGAGGGGCTCGAGGAGGAGCGGCGGCTCTTCTACGTGGCCCTCACGCGGGCCAAGGTGGCCGCCACCATCTCCTACGCCGAGATGCGCTTCCGCTGGGGCAGCATGGAGTTCTCGCGTCCGAGCTGCTTCCTGCGCGAAATCGACCCCCGCTACGTCGAGAGCGACGTCGACCTGGGGCGCTCGCGCGAGCGGCGTCCGGAGGGCGAGGGGGCCCCGACGGCCATCGACGAGCTGCGTCGCCGCTTCGACTACCGCTTCCAGCAGCGCTCGGGCGGAGGCCCGGCGGCGGGCTCCCGCGGCGGCTATGGTCCAGGCTCCGGTTCGGCGGGCGGTTCGGCCTCCCGCGGCGGCTACGGCTCGGGCTCCGGAGGCGGTTACTCCGCTTCGCGCGGAGGCTATGGCGGCGGACACGGCCCGGGTGCGGGCAGCGCCTCGGGCGGCTCCTTCGCGGGCGGCCCCGCACGCCAGTTCCAGCGCGCCCAGCCGGCCCGCCCCTCGGGCAGCCCCGACCCCGAACTGGTGCGTCCCCTCCAGCCGCGCCCCTCGACCGAGGGGATGCGCCGCCTGGGGGTGCGTCCTGCCGGCGGAGGCCAGAGCCCGGCAGCGGGCGCCGGACAGAGCCCCGCAGCGGCCGCCCCGGCAGCCGGAGGTGCCGCCCCGGCGTGCGGCTATGCGGTGGGGGAGCGGGTCGAGCATGCCAAGTTCGGCCGCGGTGTGGTCCGCGAGGTCGACACCTCGGGGGCTGACCCGCGGCTGGTGGTCGACTTCGAAACCGAAGGGCGGCGCACGCTGCTGCTCCGCTTCGCCAAGCTCAAGCGGCTCTGAGACAGATGCTTCTAGGCTGAGGCCTCCGGCCGGCGGCTCTGCCCCCGCGCCGGTGAAGGTGCCAACCCGACCCGCCGGCTCCGCACTGCGCCACGGTCCCGCGCTCCGGTTCCGCCCGGCCCCGTGTCCCGTGTCCCGGTTCCGGCCCCGACCCGTGACCCGTGACCCGGCCCTGAAAAAATGTGTGCAACCCACTCCGAAAGATGAATACTCCGCTTGTTTCGGTCTGCATGACCACCTACAACCACGCCCCCTACATCGCCCGGGCCATCGAGAGCGTCCTGGCGCAGCGCACCTCGTTTGCCGTCGAGCTGCTTCTGGGCGAGGACTGCAGCAGCGACTCCACGCCCGACATCTGCCGCTCCTACGCCGCGCGCTACCCCGACCGCATCCGTCTGGTAACGTCGGAGCACAACGTCGGCATGCGGGCCAACTACCGCCGCACCATCGAGGCGTGCCGCGGCCGCTACGTCGCCATCTGCGACGGCGACGACTGGTGGTGCGACCCCGAGAAGCTCGAACGGCAGGTGGCGATGCTCGAGGCCGACCCCTCGCTGGGCCTCTGCTACACGCGCTCGCTGCGCCTCTTCGAGGGGACGGGCCGCGAGCTCCACTACCCCGAGGTGATGCTCACCGACTTCGACCGCCTGCTCTTCAACAACACGGTCGAGAACTGCACGGCCGTCGCCCGGCGCGACCTCATCCTGCGCTACTACGCCGAGGTGCGCCCCGAGGAGCACCCCGAATGGCTCACCGACGACGCCCCGATGTGGCTCTGGTTCGCCGCCGAGTCGCGCATCGCGTGGCTCGATGCCGAGACGGCCGTCCACCGCATGCTGCCCCAAAGCGTCAGCCAGAGCGGCCTCTACCGCAAGCGCATCGCCTTCTGCGACTCGCTCATGGATACGAGCCTCTGGTTCGATGCCCGCTACGGCGCGGGGCGCCACCGCTACCGGCTGCTCTGTCGGCGCAGCGACGTGGCGCTCTGGGTGCTCTCCTACCACGGCCCCGTGGGCGAGTACCTGGCCCGCTGGTGGCGCGACGTGCGCCGCACGCCGCGGCTGGCCCTCCACCCCGCGGGCTACGGGCTGCTGCTCAAAAAAATACTTTTCCGACGCCGGGGTGAGGCTTCGCGGGGATGACCCCCGACCTCCCTGCGCGCTTCGGCCTTGATGTCCTGAAAATCTCTTCCGGCGCAAGGGAGCGGATTCGCGGGAATGACCCCCGACCGTCCCGCGCGCTTCGACCTTGATGTCCTGAAAATCTTTTCCGACGCCGGGGTGAGGCTTCGCGGGGATGACCCCCGACCTCCCCGCGCGCTTCGGCCTTGATGCCCTAAAAAAACGACCATGACCCTCCGCCAACGTTACGACGGCGTAATCGCCTGGTTCTCGGAACACATGCCCGTGGCCGAGAGCGAACTCCACTATGAAAACCCCTTCCAACTGCTCGTTGCGGTGATTCTCTCGGCGCAGTGCACCGACAAGCGGGTCAACATGACCACGCCGGCCCTCTTCGCCGCCTTCCCCACCCCCGAGGCGATGGCCGCCGCCACCCCCGAGGAGATTTTCCCCTACATCCGGAGCATCTCCTACCCCAACAACAAGGCGAAGAACCTCGCCGGCATGGCCCGCATGCTCTGTGCGGAGTTCGGCGGCGAGGTGCCCACCGACCTCGAGGCGATGCAGCGGCTTCCGGGCGTGGGGCGCAAGACGGCCAACGTACTGGGTGCGGTGCTGTGGCAGCGCGAGGTGATGCCGGTCGACACGCATGTCTTCCGCGTCTCGGAGCGCATCGGGCTGACGACCGGCTCGAAGACGCCGCTGCAGACCGAGCGGACGCTCGAGCGGAACATCCCCTCGCACCTGCTGCCCATCGCCCACCACTGGCTGATTCTCCACGGACGCTACGTCTGCATGGCCCGCTCGCCCCGCTGCGGCGAGTGCGGCATCGCCCCCTGGTGCCGCAAGTACGCCGCCGACCGCCGCGCCGAGGCCCGCGAGGCGGCCTCCGCACCGGCCGGAACAGCCGACGGGAGCGACACGAAGAGCGCCGCCAAGGCCGGAACAAAGGCCTCCCGGGCCGGCAAGACAACCACCGCAGGAACCTCTGCCTCCCGGGCCGGCAAGACCTCTTCCGCCGGAGCCCGCAAAGCATCCTCCGGAGCCGGCAAGACAGCCACTGCCGGGACCCGCAAAAAAGCCACCTTAGCGCCAGCCGCTTCCGCTCCCGTTGAGGGGCCCGAACGGTCGTAGCGGGTCAGGGCGCCGGTTCTCGCTTTGCCCCGCATCTATCTCACTGGTCGGAACTGCCGCCGTGTCAGCCGCTTCCGCTTCCGTCAAGGAGCCCGAACGGTCGTAGCGGGTCGAGGCGCCGGTTCGTCTCACCCTTCCTCCGCGTCTTGTTGTTATGCTCCGCCCGGTCCGTAATCCGCCGGGCCTCTCCTTTGTTGCGTCTTGTCCGCCACTTCCTCTGCCGCTCCCTTTGCCACGTCCTCTCCGCTGCGTCCTTTCCGCCGCGACCCGTCTCCCGTTCGTCCTCCTTCCGCCTGCCCTCCGGAGCGCTCTGCCTTCTTGCTGCGCCCCCTCGTCCGCCCGTCACGTCTTTCCGCCACTCCCTCTCCCGTCCGCCCGCCGGAGCTTCCGCCCGGTCGGGCGTATTTTGTTCCGGAATGCCGCAAAGGTTGGCTCAAGGGGCGTATTTCTTTGTCTTCTAAAAAAATAGTAGTATCTTGCAATCGTACCGTCGGGATGCGCGGCGCCGACCCTCCGTCCCATCGGCCCGGCCCCTCTTTTTTGAAAAAAGGTACTTTCCGAATAGATACAAAACCGACCATGAAAAACTGTCTCTCCCTTCTTGCGGCGGCTGCCCTCCTGCTTGGCCTGTGCTCATGCGGC
>OHDE01000535.1_pt1 | contig 12740 bp, 10 predicted proteins | sample 1566931 | NCBI WGS metagenome assembly OHDE01 (sample SAMEA3879591, study PRJEB24766) | human gut metagenome | biome: human-associated habitat; feature: feces | place: USA | collected 1985/1987 | reverse complement strand
GCGACTTGCCCAGCACGCCCACCGCTCCCACAAGGAGAAGCCCTACCGCCGCCCAGACCGCGCCGAGGTCAAGGCAGACCGCGCCAACCTCCGTGCGCTGGACAAAACGGCACAGCACCATGACCCGCAGTTTTCCAGCAATCCCTACTCCCGCTGGCAGCAGAAGCAGGCCATCAAGCGGGAGTACGCCGCCGCCAAAGCCGGAAAAAGCGCCGGGAATACGGTCAAAGCCTCCGAAGCCACGTCAAAGGCGGCGCGGAAAGCCACAGAGAACACAAAGAAAACCGGTGAGTTCATCGCCCGTCACAAAAAGGGCTTTCTTATCGTGGGCGGCATCGCGGCAATGATCGTCCTTATCCTCTGCACCGTTTCCTCCTGCTCCATGCTGATTCAGGGCGGGGCAACCGGCGTCAACGTATCCACCTATCCCAGCGAGGACGCGGATATGCTGGCGGCAGAGGCGCAGTATTGCGCCATGGAAGCGGAATTGCAGCAGTATCTTGACACCTACGAAAGCACCCACGACTACGATGAGTACCATTTTGATCTGGACGACATCGAGCATGACCCCTATGTGCTGATCTCCGCCGTCACCGCCCTCATGGGCAGGGAGTGGACGCTTTCCGAGGTCGGCGGCATACTCGATATGCTGTTTGAAAAGCAGTACATCCTAACGGAAACCGTCACCACGGAAACGAGATACCGCACGGAGACCCGAACCGGCTACTACACCGATGCGGACGGCAATCTGCAAAGCTACGAGTACGACGTGCAGGTGCCGTACACCTATTACATCTGCACAGTCCGGCTGGAAAACTTCAACCTCTCCCATGTGCCGGTCTATATCATGTCGCAGGATCAGCTCTCCCTTTACGCCATGTATATGGCTACTCTGGGCAACCGCCCGGACCTGTTCGGCGGCTCGGAGTACATCGGGAAATACTACACCGCCGACTATGAAAAGTACGAGATACCCCCGGAGGCGCTGGAGGACGCGCAGTTCGCCGCCATCATCAAGGAGGCGGAGAAGTATCTCGGCTACCCCTACATCTGGGGCGGCAGCACGCCCGCCACCTCCTTCGACTGCTCCGGCTTTGTCAGCTACGTCTACAACAACTGCGGCGTGGGCTGGAGCTTCGGCAGGCTGGGTGCGTCCGGGCTGCTGGGCATCTGTACGCAGGTGTCCGCCGCCAATGTCCGACCGGGCGATCTGGTGTTTTTCCAAGGCACCTATGACACCACTGGCGCGTCCCATGTTGGCATCTATGTGGGCAATGATATGATGCTCCACTGCGGCGACCCCATCCAGTACACAAGCCTCAATTCAAGCTACTGGCAATCCCACTTCCTTGCCTACGGGCGCGTACCTGCGCCCTGATCTCTCAGAAAGGAGCAAAAAAATGAACCCTAAGATTACAAAGCTCAAGGCTGAACGGGCGAAAAACGATGAAAAGATCGCCGCCCTCCGCTCCCGCAACCGGGAGCTTGACGAGAGCATCGTCGAGCTGGAGAATACCGACATCATCGGCCTTGCCCGCGCCACCGGCATGAGCATGGAGGAGCTGGCGCAGTTCCTCACACAGCTCAAAAGGGGCGGCGCGCCCTTTATCACACCCAATACCAAGGAGGATACGGACTATGTGCATGAAGAAGAATAACAACCGGCTGCTGCGCGGAGTTGCCGCCGTCCTTTGCCTTGCCCTGATGTTCCTCACCATGTCCGGCATGGCGATGGCCACCGGCGAGCCGGACGCAGCGGACGGCGCGCCGGAGATCACAGACGCGGTGATTGATGACACTCCCGAAGGTGCAGAGGAATCACCAGTCCCCGAGGAGTCTGAGCCGCCGGTTTCCGAGCCTGTGCTGGGGCCTGCGGAACCCTCGCCGGAGGATACGCCGCCCGAAATGGCAGAAACACCCGAAGCGGAATATGAGATAGATGCAGATATTCCGGTAGGCTGGCACAACGCGCCGGTGACGGTCACGGTCCGTATCAGGGACAAAAACAACGCGGGCTGGCAGAAGGTAGAGGCGGCGCTGCGGGAAACCGCCGAAAGAACAGACCTGACGGAGCAGCTTGCCCACGACGGCCTCGCCCGCTACACGGTGCCGGACAACGGTATCGTGTTTATCTTTGTCACTGACCCCTACGGCACGGAGCATAAAAAGGAGCTGACCGTATCCTGTATGGACTTTGAAGCGCCCCAGCTGCGGGCGGGCGTCAGCGGTACGCTGCTGCGCGTGGAGGCCGCCGACACCCTCTCTGGCATAGCCGGGGTCTATGTGAACGATGAGCTTTATACCACCCTGCAAAACGGCGAGTTCAGCGTCCGCATTGACAAAAACACGCGGGATTCCCACTTTTACATCATGGGCGTGGACAATGCAGGCAACCGCACAAGCTATGTGGTGATCGCCAACCCCTTCTATGAAAAGGAAACGCCTGCGCCCAGCCCCACACCGGAGCAGCACAGCACCCATTGTCCCGCAGACTGCGATTGCAGGAAGCAGCCCTCCGGCAACACCGGCAGCAGCGGCAATACCGGCAGCAACGGCAGCAATACCGGTGCGGGAAAGCCCTCCAACGCCTCCGGCAGCACGGGAAAGCCCGCTGCGGAACAGACGCCCGCCGCCGCAGAGCCGGCGAAAGCACAGGAGCCCACCGATACCGCCGCGCCTGTCGCCATTGAGAAAGGGACGGGCTTTTCCAAAAACGGCAGCGCCGTTACCCGCGACCTGCTTTACGACAAGCACACCAACAAGCAGTTCATCGCGGTAGAAACCCGCAACGGCCATACCCTCTATCTGGTGATCGACTACGATAAGCCGCTGGACGAGGACGGAGATCAGTATGAAACCTACTTTTTGAACCTTGTGGACGAATGCGATTTGCTGGCGCTTATTGACAGGGAGGATTCTGCCCCCGTCTGCTCCTGCAAGGACAAGTGCGAGGCAGGTGCGGTCAACACCGCCTGCGCAGTCTGCAAGACCAATATGACGGAGTGCATGGGCAAGGAAAAGGCTACGGAAAAGACGCCGGAACCCGACCCGACGCCGGATACGAGCGACAGCCCCGACAAGGACGGCGGCGAAAAGAAGTCCGGCAGCGGTCTTGTTGTGATTGTGCTGCTGCTCCTGATGGCGGGCGGCGGCGCGCTGTATTGGTTCAAGCTCCGTAAGAAGAAGCCCGACACAAAGGGACCTGTGGACTTGGACGATTACGACTACGGCGATGATGAGGACGAGGAATATGAAAACGAGGACGATGCGGACGAGCCGGAGGAAACGGAGGTCGCAGATGCATGACCCTTTTCACCAAAAACCCGCTGGAGCGGCTGATGATGCAGCGCCCCTATCCGGGAAAAGAGGAAACGCCGCGCACCCCTGCCCCGGAGGGACATTTCTGCTGCGGCTGTTCCCGCTACGGCACCGTCTGCCTCCGTCCCTGCTACCGTGACACCGACCTGCGGGAGAAACTGCGGGGGAAAGCGCCGGAACGTTAGGACCCCGACACTTGCCGCCTTCTCCCGCCGATGCACAATGTACCCATGAGAGACCAGATGCAGCGAAAAAGGATGTGATACGGAAGCGGTGCCTTGAACGGCCCTGACCCACATACGATTAGAAAAACAGACACGAAAAGCAGTCCTTCGGGGCTGCTTTTTGCTGTGCAGAAAAGGAGAAAAATGAATATGACACACCATAAATTAGTGATCGCGGAAAAGCCCTCCGTCGCCCAGTCCATCGCCGCCGTGCTGGGCGCGACCAAACGCAACGACGGCTATCTTTTGGGAAACGGCTACCTTGTAAGCTGGTGCTTCGGGCATCTGGCGGAGCTGGCGGGCGCGGATGTGTACGATGAAAAGTACGCCAAGTGGCGCTATGACGATCTGCCCATCCTCCCCGCAAACTGGCGCTATACCCTGAGAGCGGACAAATCCAGGCAATTCGAGCTGCTGCGGGACCTCATGCGCCGGGAGGACGTGACCGAGGTCATCAACGCCTGCGACGCAGGGCGCGAGGGAGAACTCATTTTCCGTTTTGTTTATAAAATGGCGGGCTGCAAGAAACCTATGCGCCGCCTTTGGATTTCTTCTATGGAGGACAGCGCAATCAAAGAGGGCTTTTCCCGTCTGAAGAACGGCGAGGAATACGACGCGCTCTTTGCTTCCGCATTGTGTAGGGCAAAGGCTGACTGGCTTATCGGTATCAACGCCACCCGTCTTTTCTCTGTCCTTTACAATCATACCTTGAACGTGGGGCGCGTACAGACCCCGACCTTAAAAATGCTTGTTGACCGGGACGCAGCGATTACCACATTTAAGAAAGAAAAATACTACCATGTGCGCCTTACCTTATCCGGCGCGGAAGCTGCAAGTGAACGAATTTCAGATAAGGCAGAAGCCGACGCATTAAAAACGACTTGTGAAGCGTCAAAAGCAGTCTGTACTTCCCTTGTGAAAGAGAAAAAGACCGCAGCCCCGCCGAAGCTCTTTGACCTTACTTCTTTACAGAGGGAAGCAAACCGTCTGTTCGGTTATACCGCAAAGCAGACCCTTGACCTTGCACAAGCCCTGTATGAAAAAAGACTTCTTACTTATCCGAGAACCGACAGCGCATTTCTGACCGACGACATGGGCGACACAGCGGCGGGCATTATCAAGCTGCTTTGTGGGAAATTTTCTTTTATGGCGGGAAAAGATTTCACGCCGGAGCTTGGAAAGGTATTGAACAGTAAAAAGGTATCAGACCACCATGCCATTATCCCGACTATGGAGCTTGCAAAGACCGACCTTGCTACGCTGCCGGAAAGCGAAAGGAATATCCTTACCCTTGCCGGGGCGCGTCTACTTATGGCGACCGCTGCACCGCATACCTTTGAAGCGGTTACAGCAGTTTTTGAATGTGCCGGACAGTCCTTTACCGCAAGGGGAAAAACGGTACTGTCCGACGGGTGGAAAGAGATTGACCGAAAATACAGGGCAGCCTTAAAGAACAAGCCCGAAACGGACGACGCAGACAGCGACACAGAAAAGACCCTGCCGCCATTTACCGAGGGACAGACCTTTGAAAATCCGGCGGCAATGGTAACGGAGCATGACACCACACCGCCAAAGCCCCACAACGAAGCGTCGCTGCTCTCTGCTATGGAACGCGCCGGAAGTGAGGACATCGACCCGGGCGCAGAACGCAAAGGGCTTGGCACTCCCGCCACCCGCGCCGCCGTCATTGAAAAACTGGTTAAGGGCGGTTTTGTGGAACGAAAAGGCAAGCAGCTACTTCCCACAAAGGACGGTATCAATCTTGTGTGCGTCCTGCCGGACACCTTGACAAGCCCACAGCTTACCGCAGAATGGGAAAACAATCTGACGCAGATTGCAAAAGGCAAGGCAGACCCCGCCGCATTTATGGAGGGTATCGAGGATATGGCGCGGGAACTGGTAAAGACCTATCCGTTTCTTTCCGAAGCTGACAAGGGGCGTTTCAAAGAGGAAAAGCCGGAGCTTGGGAAATGTCCCCGCTGCGGTTCTCCTGTCTATGAGGGAAAGAAAAACTACTATTGCAGCAATAGGGAATGTAGCTTTACCATGTGGAAAAATGACCGTTTCTTTGAAGAACGAAAAGTAACCTTTACCCCGAAGATTGCCGCTGCACTCTTAAAATCCGGCAAAGTAAATGTGAAAAAGCTCTATTCCCCAAAGACAGGCAAAACCTACGACGGAACTATCGTATTGGCTGATACGGGCGGGAAATATGTCAACTACCGCATTGAGCTTCCGAAGAAAAAATAACTGAATAGCAAGCATAGGAAAAGAGTACCCTTTTCCGTAAAATCCCTGCTTTCTCTAACGAGAACGGCGGGGATTTTTGCTTGTTGGGAAGTGTCCCAAACCCTCTGAAATCTTGAAAAAATATCTAAAATCTTTGGCAAAAATGTGGGCGCGGGGTACTGAATGATGAAACCGGAAAATGCAGCGTCCGCGCTGCCGTTTGGAAAGGAGGTTACACATGGCAAGTTTACGGGACACCGTAAAGGACTATCAAGAAGAATTAAGGGACGGTATCGCTTGGGTGGCGTTTTGGAAAACGGGACGTTCTTGGAACGCCGAATATTTCCACCTTGAAATGGGCGATATTCTCTACCCGGAGGACAGAAGCCGCATGGAAGAAATCAAACAGGCTGACCCTGCCGCCGTTGTGGTAAACGGCTATTATTCCAGCTATCTTGGCGAGGATATGAACCTTGACGAGCTGACCGCCGGGGTTCGCCGCCACTACGAAAACGGATATAGCAATATCGGGGAATTTATCGAAGCCCACGACGACAGGCTGCCGCCGGAGCTTATCGAGGAAGCAAGAGCCGCCGCCCACGCTGCGGGGCTTCCGTTCTCTGAAAAAGCCTACCGGGACGGCGAAGAACCCGACCCCTATCTATTTGACGGGAGCATGAGCATGGAGGACTACGAACTTATGCACCGTATGATTGAAAACGAAAGGAGTGAACGCATGGAAGAAACGATTTTAAGCGGGTATCTTTCTAATCTTGGAAAGTACACCGAGGGCAGACCTGCGGGCGAATGGGTATCATTCCCCACGACTGCCGAGCATTTGAAAGAAGTCTTTGACCGTATCGGCATAGACGGCAAAAACTACGGGGAGCTGCATATCACAGAATATCAGTCCTCTATTGCGGGACTGGCAGGGAAATTGACCGAGCTTGAAAGCCTTGACGAACTGAATTATTTGAGCGAACTTTTGAAAATGCAGTTTGACGACGACAGGGAAAAATTTGTTGCAGCTATGGCATACGGCGACCATACAAGGGACTTGCAGGACATTATCAACCTTGCACAAAACCTTGATTGTTACTGGCTTTACCCGTCCGTACAGAGCGAGGAAGATTACGGGCATTATCTGATTGAGGAACTGGACGAGTTGGAGCTGCCCGAAGAAGCAAAAAAATATTTCATGTATGAGGAATACGGGCGGGACGCTGCTATCAATGACGGGGGCAGATTTACCGAGCAGGGCTATATCTACAATAACCGCAACACCTTTACAGAATGGTACGACGGGCGCGACGTGCCGGAGGAATACCGGGTAACGCCGCAGCCGCCAGTACAGGAAAAGGAACAGGCAGACCTTGACGCTTCCGCAGCCATACAAACCGCCGTTACAGAGCAGCTCCCGGTTCTCCCGATTATCCTATCTTCTGAAAAGCCCGCTGATAAAATGAAAGAGATTACCGACCGACTGGAACAGGGAATTTTAGGACTGTATGAAAGCGACCGTTACGCCGATTATCTGCGTACCATGTCTAAATTCCATGATTACAGCCTTAACAATACAATCCTTATCGCCATGCAGGGCGGCAATCTTGTGAAAGGCTATAAACAATGGGAAAAGGAATTTGACCGCCATGTAAAGCCCGGAGAAAAAGCTATCAAGATACTTGCGCCGTCCCCGTTTACTGTTAAGAAGCAGGTGGAAAAAATCGACCCGGACACCCAAAAGCCTGTTTTCGATAAAGACGGGAAGCCTGTTACCGAGGAAAAGGAAATCAAGATACCCGCTTTTCGTGTGGTATCTGTCTTTGATATTTCACAGACCGAGGGAAAGGAGCTTCCTGCCCTTACCTATGAGCTGACGGGCAACGTGGAACAATACAAGGACTTTTTCGCTGCTCTTGAAAAGACTTCCCCCTTTGCTATGGGATTTGAAGCACTAAGCGGCGGCGTAAAAGGACGCTGCAATTATGAGGAAAAGCGTATCATCATCAACGAGGGCATGGACAAATTGCAGAATATCAAGACCGCAATCCATGAAATCGTCCACGCCACGCTGCATGATACTGCCCTTGCCATGCCGGAACGCCCCGACCGCCGCACCCGCGAGGTACAGGCGGAAAGCGTCGCCTATGCTGTCTGCCAACATTACGGGCTTGATACGTCGGACTATTCTTTTGGGTATATCGCCGGGTGGAGCAGCGGAAAAGAACTTGCAGAACTGAAAGGCTCTCTTGAAACAATCCGCAGCACAGCCGCAAAGCTGATTGATACCATAGACGGACATTTTGCAGAAATCCAAAAGGCACAGGATAAAGAACAGACCACCGAACAAGCGCAGCCCGCACAGGAAGCTACCAAACAGCCCGAAGCAGAAGCAGCCGCGCCGGAGCTTTCCGAAGAAACAGCCCCGGTACAGGAAAAAGAAGCACAGCCGGAACAGGCTGCACCCGCCGCCCCTTATTACACTATCAATGAAGCTGCCGCCAAACGCGCAAAGGATATGAACAGCTTTTCCGATTATAAGCAAGGCAGCGCGACGGCTGAATACAGACACTATGTAGATGAAGCCGTACAGCTTGCAGAAAGGCAGAAACAGCGGGTAGACCCGATGTACCATGAGAAAATCGACAGCCTGCTTGACACCTACGCCCGGAAACTGGCGGCGAACATGAACAAAGGCTATGAGATTGACGCGCGTGTTCCCTCTATCCTGATTGCGGGCGGCTCTAACTTCCCCACAAGGAAGAAAGAAAAGCAGAACGCAGCCCGCGACAGCAATTACCGGGAATGGCAGGACATACAAGGGCTTCTTGATAAAATCCGCAGTACCGGCATGGGCGGTATCAGCGCAGACGACCCGCAGGCAGTACAGAAGTTAGAAAAGAAACTGGAAAGCCTTGAAAAATCACAGGAAACCATGAAAGCCGTAAACGCCTATTACCGCAAGCATAAGACCCTTGACGGCTGCCCGCATTTACCGCCGGAGGAACTGGAAAAACTGAAAGCAGACATGGCGAGCAGTTGGCATTTGGAGGACAAGCCCTTTGCGACTTGGGCGTTATCCAACAACAGCGCAGAAATCCGGCGTGTGAAAGACCGTATCAAATCCCTTTCACAGCAAAAAGAAATCGGTTTTGTCGGTTGGGAATTTGACGGCGGCAAGGTGGAAGCAAACACCGAAGCGAACCGCCTGCAAATCTTCTTTGAAGATAAGCCGGACGAAGCCGCGCGGGAAGCCTTAAAAAGTAATGGCTTCCGTTGGTCGCCAAAAGCAGGGGCATGGCAGCGGCAGCTTACCAGTAACGCCTATTATGCGGCTGATTATGTCAAGGCGATTGCACCCCTTACCGGGGAAAAGCCTACCGAGTTACAACGGGCGCATATCCGGGCGCAAAAGGTAGCTGCACAGGAGCAACCCGTACAGGAGCAGCCGGAACAGGAAGCCCCACAGGACAAAGACACCTTTTCCATTTATCAGATAAAAGGCGGGGACGAAACAAGAGATTTGCGCTTTGAACCTTATGACCGTCTGACTGCCACAGGACACCGGGTAGACCCGAAAAACTATACACTTGTCTATTCCGCAGAGCTTACGCCGGGGACTTCCCTTGAAGATATTTACACCCGCTTTAATATCGACCACCCGAAAGATTTTAAGGGACACAGCCTTTCCGTTTCCGACGTGGTGGTACTTCATCAGAACGGGCAGGACACCGCCCACTATGTAGACAGCTTTGGTTATAAGGACGTGCCGGAATTTTTCAAGGAACAGGAAAAAGCCCTCATTCCCGACGACTTGGAAACGGGCGAAACAATCAAAACACCGAGGGGGACTTTCTATGTAACCGCCATGAGCCGCGAGCAAATGGAAGCTGCCGGATATGGATTGCACCACCAGTCCGACGACGGAAAATATCTGATTATGGGGAACGGTACAAGGGCTTTTGCTGTTCCCGTTCAGCCGGAAAACTATCTGAAATCTGCCGAGCAGACCACCGAGCAAAACTACAACATGATTGACGGGCAGATAAACAACACCCCGACCGTCGCAGAACTGGAAGCAAAGGTAAAGGCAGGAGAAACCATTTCCCTTGTTGACCTTGCGGAAGCTGTCAAGGCTGACAAGGAACGCGGCAAGGCAGCAAAAACGGAAAAGAAGCCCTCTATCCGGGCGCAGCTTAGAGCAGACAAAGAAAAGACCGCACAGAAAAAAGCGGCAAAATCAAAAAATCACGAATTGGAGGTATGAGCATGATTAGACTGACCGTTGAAGAAACAAACCTGTTGAGCATTTACAATGAGGGCGGCAAGCGCGGGCTTATGGAGAACATCAACGCTGCGCTGCCGTTCATGGACGAGGATATGCGGGAACTTGCGAAACGTACCCTTGCGAAAATCTCCCCTCTGACAGAAAATGAGTATGCGGAGCTTGCCATTTTCGCCGCTGATGAAGTATGACCGGGGTTAAGCGGCTTACGCCGCCCCAAAGCCGGAAAGTCAACAGCCTTGTAAAAAAGGAGTGCTGCAACTGCGATAACGGACACTGTATTTTACTGGACGACGGGGAGGAATGTGTCTGCCCGCAGCTTATTTCCTATTCGCTTCTTTGCAAATGGTTTCAGATTGCCGTACTTCCTCTTGATAAGCTGCTGTATGCAGAGCTTTTCAAGACCGAGGATAAAAAGCGTTGTACCGAGTGCGGAGCTTCTTTTGCGTCCACCTCTAACAGCGTCAAATACTGCCCGGACTGCCGGAAGCGTATTACCCGCAGACAGGCAGCGGAGCGCATGAGGAAACGGCGCGCCCTTGTTACGCAGTAGGGGCAAAATAAGCCTTGATTTACAGGGCATAACAGACACGAAACTTACATAGGCGATACAGAATACCTTTTCCCTTAAAATCGGGGTTCTACTGCGTAACAATTTAATCTTTGCGCCTATGAAAAAATCGGGAACGGTGGCTATTTGATAGCTTCCGTTCCCGGTTTTCTTTTTTTACTCATTCAGTTCTTCTATATCTTTTATTCGATTTCCTAACAGGATATAAAACTCTCCGTTTTCTGCCCTTATAACAAGAGTATCATTTTCATCGGGATAAGTCCCATATTCCACACGTTCTATATTTCCAGTAAGTATATTGCCATTATCAAAAGTGATTTGGATTTTGCTGTCTGCGTCAATATAGGTTTCCACGCCATAACTGCCATGTTCTAATGTTATTCTGTAACATGGTGTAATCTCAACAATTTTCATAATTATTCCCGTTCCTTTCCTTTCTCCCGTTCCTGTTCTTTGCCCTGCCGCAAAATGCTGTCTATGTTCTGCTTGATTATGTCGTATTCCTTAACCTGTTTTTTCAGCTTGCCATAATCAGCGTAAAGAGCTTCTTTCTGCGCTTGGAGTTTTCCGTATTCTTCCTGCATAGTGGCAAGGTTGGGGAGCTTGGTAACGCCCGCTGCTTTTAGTGTCTTTACTGCCGCCTCATGGAGTATCAGACTGCTTTCCTGCTTTGCCCGGTATGCGTCCTTATCCTTTGCCCTGCGATATGCTTCATAAACAGGCTTTGTCTTTTGGTAGGTGGTAACGTGCTTCATCAGCACCGCCATATCTGCAAGACGCTTTTCCACGCTCTTTAATGCGTCTGCTGTCTTTTCATTTTCCGCATTTATTTCCTCAATCCGGCTGACTAAATCTGCGTACTGCTCAATCTTATGTTCTGTCAAGAAATTCATAGTTTTTGCAGCCAGTTTCAGATTATGGATTTTCGCCCACTGTTCATAGCCCCGGCTCTCTTGTGCCTTGATACTGTTTTCAATGTCAATAAGCAGCGATACGCCGCGCTGCTCTTTGGGAGGTTTCGCCGCCTTTGTGCGCTTGCCCGCAATCCGTTCTTTGATTGCTTCCTCTATATAATCTGCACCGAGAGTTTTTAAGCGGGTAAAGCGTTCCTGTCCGGGAGCGCGGCAGGAGATATATTTTCCCGGCTTTATCTCATAGCCCGCCGCCTGTAACCGCTGCAACAATTCTTCAAAACTTGCTACTTGTGGGATAAGCGTATCAACGGTAATTTTCAACTTGCTTTTCCAACTTGTACCGACCTTTTCCGCTTGATATTCTGCATAGCTTTTTCCCTTGCTGCCTTTGCCCGGAACGACAACAGACAGCCCGTTTTCCCGGCACAGCTTATCGCTCATGTTCCGTATGCCGTAGTAGCTGCGCTTATTGGAATTGTACTTATGGTAGTCAACAAAATTGACCGCACAAAAAATGATATGGTTATGGATATGCCCTTTGTCTATGTGGGTAGTTAAAACGTATTCATGCTGTCCCTTTGTTACTGCGTCGGCAAGCTGTTTTCCGATTTCGTGGGCTTTCTCATAGTCCACTTCTCCCGGCTCAAAGGACTGTATCAAATGGTGGGCGAGATTGTTCCCTTTCTCAATAGCTTGTGCAAGCGTAAATCCGAACTCAATGTCTGCCGTTTCATAGCTGCACCCAAAAGAGGACACAAGCATTTTTCCGTCTGTTTTATCCGGGTTTTGGATATAGTCAAGGGCTTTGCTCAACGTGCTTTTAATAGGCTTAATCTTTGTAACCGCCATATTTCTGCAAGCACCCCCTTTATTTCCTCTATGTCCTCTTGGTAGACGCTGCCTGTCGCATTGACACGCTTTGCAATCTGATTGATGTTGACCCCGATTTTCTGTATCTCCGCTGTCATGGCTTTTATGTCGCTATGGTCTGTCTGAATGATATATCCGTCAATGGCAATCTTGCGAAGATACGCCGCCATGTTCCGGGTAGGGACGAGCTTCATTTTCTGTTCAATCAATGCCCGTTCTTCCTCTGTTACATAGAATTTGATTTGTATGTTTCTTTTGCGTCCGTTCATGCAATCACTCCTTTCCATTCCGAGGGTTTGGGACACTTCCCAACAAGCAATTTTCAACCG
>OHDE01000534.1_pt1 | contig 12790 bp, 7 predicted proteins | sample 1566931 | NCBI WGS metagenome assembly OHDE01 (sample SAMEA3879591, study PRJEB24766) | human gut metagenome | biome: human-associated habitat; feature: feces | place: USA | collected 1985/1987 | reverse complement strand
CCGCCATTGCAACGGCAATGTGCGTCACGGCAGAAGGAATGATCGTCATTGCAGACATGAGTTCAACTCTTTACTCTGTTGATGCCGATACTTTGTCAACAACTCGTCTCGGCAGTGCTTCGGGGGACAGCTGGTTCTATGCAGGCATGACCTATGACTACAACACCGGCAACATCTATTGGAACCCGTGCATGAACAAGGGACTTTCACCCCTCTACCTTGTCACACTCGGTCCGGACGAATGGGAACCCGACAGGACGACCGCAACCATTATTGACATGGGCGATGTGTCAACAAAGGCCGGTGTAGAGCAAACGGTTATTTTCACCATTCCCGACAATGAACCTGAAACGCAGATCATCCCCGTTGAAAGCATTACGATAACCAACGGTGAGTCGGCTGTAGGTCTTGCCGGAGGGACGCTCCAACTCAACGTTGTGACGGAACCTCTCAGACCTACCAACCAGGTTAAAACATGGGTATCTTCCGACGAAGAAGTTGTCGTTGTCGATAGATTCGGCAAACTGACATTTATTGGCATTGGTACGGCAACCGTTACTGTTACGACGAAAAACAAAAACGATGACACATTGTACACTGACTCCATAGAGATTACGGTTCTTGAAGCAGCCGGCGAATTTAAGGCCTTCCTTAACCTCGACCAGGGAGGAACAAGCTACTATGATTTCTGGATTCACGGCAATGATTATGACCTTAGGCACATGCTTGTTGACAAGAGCATGATAAGCGTCTACTCGCTGCGTTCGGGCGTTTACTATGACGGTTACTACTATGCCTTCAATGATAAGGGAGCTTTCCTCAGGATCGATGAAAACGACCTCTCGGCTTACACGACAATAGGTACGGCGAACATTGATACTTACAATGATCAGATTACCGCACTTGCAATGGATTATGCATCAGGTACATTGTACGGCCTTACGCTTCACCATACCTACGAGTACAGCACCGATCAGGCAGTTCAGTGCCCTGCGTCGCTTGTGACGGTTGACCTGAATACCGGCAGTGTAAACGTTATTGCACAGCTCGATTTTAACAGACCTGTATATGCTCTTGCATGTGATGCGCAGGGACAGCTCTATGCAGCAGGATCTCCTTCAAACGACTCTTCACAGACCGTTATATATACGGTGGATAAGGTGACGGGCGAGTATGAGGAGTTCATGACGATTGCAGGCGCCGGTGTCTTCACGGGCAACAACTACTACGGCAACATGCAGTACAATTCTCAGATGGCGTATGACTATGGTACGAACAGACTGTATCTCAATGCAACATACAGCACACAGGGGCTTAAGTATGCAAGCGGCGTTGTAATGATTCAGCTTGGCGAGGAACCGTATTCGGTAAATCTCGGAGGAATCAGCCTCTACACACGCGAAGGTTCATCCATTAAGTACGGTGAAGCATTCTTAGGACTTATGGCCTTCATTCCGGATGAGAGTGAGTTGCCGCAGAGCACCGTTAACGGCATATTGCTTAACAAGACTTCTGCTCGCACTTATGTAGGCGGAACTGCACAGCTTGAAGCGAGGGTACGTCCTTCAAACGCAGCAGATACGAGCGTAACTTGGACGTCGGCTGATGAAAGTATTGCAGTCGTTGACGAAAACGGTCTTGTAACCGGTGCTGCAGTCGGCAGCACTGTAATAACGGTCACAAGCAACCAAACAGGTGTATCTGCACAATGCACGGTTGAAATAGTTGAACAGCCCGGGGCTTCCTCCGTTGCATACACTGTTTCAGCAAACAGAGATGCTTTGATCGCATTCAATCCCGCTCTGCCCGCACAGACGGCGATAACCATCGCTGAATTCAGCGGCGGTTCGATGATTAAGGGTCTTGCATACGGCGATAACTTCCTGTTCTATGTCGTTGAAAGCGGAGCTTCTTATCAACTCTACCGATACGACATACTGACCCGCCAAAGCGTGAGCTTAGGCGGTCTCGAAGCATGGACGGGCATCAACGATATTGCATACGATCCGGATAACGAACTTCTTTATGCAGTCGGCGGATTCTATATGTTCCAATACAATACTGCAACTCTGCAGGCGGGCGGAACAAATTACATGTCCGGTTACATTATGGATTCCGATTACTGCACAATGGTCGGTGTTGCAGTGAAGGACGGTGCTGTTTACGCAATGGGCAATGATTGGGCAACCTCTGTTCCCAAGCTTATTAGGTACTCCGACAAGTATCTTACAGACAGGACAGTCGTTATGTCGGGCGTTGGCGTTAATGTCTATGCGGGTGCAACCGAAATGGCTTATGATGCAACAACCGATCTCTTCTACATAACGGATGCTTCAAACAACATCTACTCAATGACGGACACCGGAGAGACTCATTTTGTGGACATTCTCGGCAGCGGTATCGACATCAACGGCCTTGCTGTTAACTCAACTCCGAGTTATTCTGTAAGGTACACCGATGGTGTAGATGGCGAAGTTATCTTTGCAGATCAGCAGTACTTTGCTCAGGAGGGTTCGCATACTCCGAACTTCAACGGAACTCCCATGCGTGCAGGCTATTCGTTTGCGGGGTGGACACCCGAGGTTGCGGAATTTGTTACCGAAAACGTTGTATATACAGCAACGTGGACGATTAACGACTATACCATCACCTTCGACGCACGCGGCGGCGAAGTCAGTCCTGCGGAAATCACAGTAACTTACGGTCAACCCGTTGGTACATTGCCTGTTCCCACCCGTGAAGGATTTGACTTCATAGGTTGGTTTGATGAGAACGGCACAAGGTATACTGATGAAACTGTTTATCTTGTTGACGGCAATATCACGCTGAACGCACGCTGGTCCATGACTGCTTACACAGTGACTTTCGTTGACAGCCTCAACAGCAATGCGGTTATCGGCACACTGACTGTGGGCAGGGGAGATGTTATCGATTCGGGCGAATTCCCCGTTGCACCTGAACATCAGGGTTATGTCTTCTGCGGATGGGATTACGACGGAGAACCCGTTATGAACGATATGACAGTTTCTACCGTCTACCATTTGCTCGGAGATGTCGATATGGACGGCTGCATCAGTGGCATTGATGCTCTTATGGCACTTCGTAAAGCGATGGGCATTATTGAACTCACCGAGAATCAGTGCCGCCTTGCCGATGTCGATTTCAACGGTGAGGTAACGGTGAATGATGCTGTCAGGATACTGCGTCACACACTCGGCATTGAACTGCTTGGATAAGCTGTGATGCAAATTAAAAAACAGCGTTCCGCAAACGGCAGCATCGGATAAGAAAACATTGCAGAAGTCGGTAGGATCAATGTCTTTAACGGTGCGAGCACGGTGCGGAATCGAAACAATCAAATACTGACAAGTTCAAAGGAGCTGCTGCAAAATCAAGTGATGTTTGCAGCAGCTCCGTTTTTCGAAAGACGGCATCGGAAGAACCAATGATTCGAACGGTTCAATCGAGGCCGCCCCGGAGATTCAAATCAATGCTGAGTACGTCTTCTTGCTGAGAGGAAGTGCATTGGCAGAAAATGAAGCTTGCTCCTAAACAATGAACAGTCTCTTTATCCACCACGCAGATGCGGAACACTGACGAAGTCTGCTCCGTCCGGCGTGAGAAGGTCGCAGCTTGAGTCTGCGACAATACGAAACCGATTCATTGTACGTCCTCCTAACAACAAGAAGCATTTCACCCGATTTTGCAAATCGACACAGGTATTTTATCAGGTTTTTATTATTCCGTCAACAGCTTTCGAAAAACCTGTAAAAAGCTTATATAAAACAGTTGAAAGTTTAACGAAAAACATGTATAATATTTGCATGGAAAAGGAAGTGAACAGCATGATAGAGAATATTGAGGGTTTCCGCTTGCCGCGTTATGAGCAGATCCCGAACGTCGGGCTTTATCTGGAGCAGGTGGTGCGCTATGTCAACGCTCACCTTGCGCCGTTGGGGGAATCGGAGTTGACAAGCTCCATGGTGAGCAATTATGTGAAACAGGGTCTGATCCCATCCCCGATAAAGAAGGCATACACAGCGGAACACCTCGCACGACTCCTGTTCATTGCCGTAGTCAAGCCCGTTGTCCAGCTTGAAGGGCTTCGATTGATGTTCGGCATACAGGAGGATAACTATCCCCTTCAGACCGCCTATGACTATTTCTGTGATGAATTTGAGAATATGCTCGGTGCAGCGTTCGGTATAGCCCCGGCGAGAGATGGAATCGGTAAGACGCAGTCCGATGCAAAGGATCTTCTTCGCAACACGATTCTGGCCACCGTCAACAAGGTTTATCTGGATCGATACCTGGAGGATTATCAAAAGCGGCGGGAAAAGGAGATTCACAGACAGGAATAGGAATCGGTGCAGGGCATTGTATTCATACGGTCACCTGACACATGCAAGAGGTTACTGCTTGTTATACGAGTTTATTTGCTTGTAACCGAATGTTCATAAGCACTTCGCATGGCAGGAGAAAAGCATTGCACAAGCAAGCTCCCAATCTTTATTCAATCTTAATACGCTGCAAATGTCCCTTATCCAACCTTAAAGTCTCCGACCGTATAATATAACGATAACAGAAATAAGGAGATGCCTTTATGCCGGAAGAGAACATTCGTCGAAAACGTCGTCTTTCGTCTTTTCAAATTATAATACTTGGCTTTGCCGGGGTCATTCTGCTCGGAGCGTTGCTGCTGATGCTGCCGATCTCCACAACAGCCGGGTGTGTAACGCCATTCAATGAAACGCTGTTTACCGCGACATCTGCCGTGTGTGTGACGGGGCTTGTGGTGCAGGATACAGGCAGCTACTGGTCCGCCTTTGGGCAAGCGGTCATTCTGACGCTGATCCAGATCGGAGGACTTGGCGTTGTGACTGTCGCAGCGTCGTTTGCGCTGCTGTCCGGGCGAAAAATCTCTCTGATGCAGCGCAGCACCATGAAGGATGCAATCTCAGCACCAAAGGTAGGCGGGATTGTCCGTCTTACGCGCTTTATCTTGCGAGGGACGTTTCTGATTGAACTGCTGGGGGCGCTTGCCATGCTGCCGGCGTTCTGCCGGGACTATGGATGGCGCGGCGTCTGGATGGCGGTGTTTCATTCCGTATCTGCTTTTTGCAACGCCGGATTTGACATTCTTGGGACAGAAAACAATCTCTATCCGTCCCTTACCGGTTACGCCGGCAGTCCGGGAATCAATATCACGATCATGCTGCTGATCGTGATCGGCGGCATCGGATTTCTGACATGGGACGATGTCTGCGAAAACAAGTGGCGGTTTCACCGCTACCGGATGCAGAGCAAGGTGATCCTTGTCACGACATTCGCACTGATCGTCCTTCCGGCGGTGTTGTTCTTCTTCGTAGACTTTGATGCTCTTCCCCTTGGAGAGCGGATTCAGGCAGCTCTGTTCCAGTCGATCACACCGAGGACCGCGGGCTTCAACACAGTAACGCTGTCCGCGATGTCCGGTGCGTCGCAGGGCGTGATGATCCTTTTGATGCTCATCGGCGGTTCTCCGGGTTCTACGGCAGGCGGCATGAAAACAACGACGCTGGCGGTCTTGGTTGCCAATGCTGCTGCGACCTTCCGTCGGCGGGAGAGTGCTCAATTTTTCGGACGCAGAGTCGATTGCGGCGCCGTCAAGACCGCTGCGACAATTCTGATGATGTACCTTGCACTGTTCTTTGGCGGTGCTGCCTTTATCAGTGTATATGAGAATCTTCCGCTGTCTGCCTGCCTGTATGAAACTGCATCGGCTGTCGGGACGGTGGGATTGACGCTTGGTATCACGCCGCAGCTGCGCATTCCGTCGCAAATTGTGCTGATCACGCTCATGTATCTGGGCAGAGTCGGCGGTCTTACCCTCATTTATGCGGCACTTTCCAGCAAAAAAGTGGGGAATGCAAGGCTGCCGCAGGAAAAAATAACGATTGGATAAGGAGCTTTTTCACATGAAAAACATTCTATTGATTGGCACAGGCCGCTTCGGACGGCATATCGCAGTACAGCTTTCTCAGCTGGGGCATCAGGTCATGGCGGTCGATACAAACGAGGATCGAATCAATGATGTGCTGCCGTATGTCACCAACGCACAAATTGGCGACAGTACAAACGCGGAGTTTCTTCGCTCTCTCGGCATCGGAAATTTTGACGTCTGCTTCGTGACCGTCAGCGGTAACTTTCAGAACTCGCTGGAAACCACCTCGCTGCTGAAGGAGCTGGGTGCAAAGTGCGTGGTATCGCGTGCCGAGCGTGATGTGCAGGCAAAGTTTCTGCTTCGCAACGGTGCAGACCATGTAGTCTACCCGGAAAAGCAGGTGGCAAAATGGGCAGCGATCCGATACACTGCCGACCATATCTTCGACTACATAGAGATCGACGAGCAGCACGCCATTTTTGAGGTGGAAGTACCAGAAGGCTGGGTCGGGAAAAGCATTGGCGAACTGAATATCCGCAGAAAGTTTGGAATCAACATTCTTGGCATCAAGCATTCGGGAAAAACCGACGTATCAATTACACCGGATACGGTGCTGTCCGGGGAAATAACGATTTTAGCGTTGGGCGAATACAAAGCGCTGCAAAAGTGCTTCCGAATCTGAACGGACGGTGAGGGTATGTGGAAGATGTCGTTTTGATCGCTGGGACAGCGTTAATGTTCCTGTTCGGCTGGTTTTTGATGAAGCGGCTGGATCGCTTTCTGGATGAAAATCAGAAGCGAATCGAGGAAGCGCCCGAACAACAGCAGCCTGAGCCGTGCGTGCATCTGGTCGGAAATATTCCTCCTGACAAACTTGAGGAAACGCTTTCCCGGTTTCGCAGCAGTCATGCCCATGTAGAAATCGTGATCTATGATTCAGAGCAAATTTCTTTTCCGAACAGCGAATCCGATTGGACGCAGTAGAAACCTTCACATTTTGGTGCTGTAATATCGGTTAAGAGGGGTGGTGAAAATGTGCAGAACAAAGGAAATGAACTGCCAAAAGAGCATATTCTTGTGTGCCTGTCCTCGTCTCCATCCAATGAACGCATTGTACGAATGGCAGGGAAAATGGCGCAGGCATTTCGCGGCAGCCTTACCGCGCTCTATGTGCAGACCCCCGGAGACGCTGATATGAACGCGGAAGATACCGTTCGCTTGCAGGCGAATATGCACCTTGCGCAGCAGCTTGGCGCAGAGATCGTCACAACGCATGGTGAAGATGTGGCAACACAGATCGCGGAATATGTGCGTCTCTCTGATGTGACCAAAATTGTGATTGGGCGAAGCGGCGTACAGCGGCGGCATTTTTGGAGTGAACCGACGCTGACAGAACGGCTCATTACGCTTGCGCCGGAGGTGGACATTCATATCATTCCGGATGTGGAAGCCTATAAGAGCTACCGCAGAAAACGGCTTTCTGCCGTTCGCCCGGTGTTTCCGACCGCTCGGGAACTGCTTCTGACCGTCGGGATTCTGGCAGCTGCGACGGTCATCGGATGGATCTTTCTGCGGCTCGGCTTTGCAAATGCCAATATCATCATGGTATACCTGCTGGGGGTGCTTCTGACTTCCGCTTTTACCAGCGGATATACCTGCGGTGTGCTGTCCGCTTTTTTGAGTGTCATCCTGTTCAATTATTTTCTGACGGAACCCCGGCTGTCTTTGGCAGCCTATGGCAGCAAATACCCAATAACCTTTGCCGTTATGTTTGCGGCGGCGCTTTTGACCGGTACGCTTGCCGCAAAGCTCAAAGCCCATGCGCAGCTATCCGCGCGGGACGCTTATCGCACGAAGCTCCTTTTTGATATGAACAGGCAGCTCCAAAAGGCCGAAACGCCGGAGGAGGTCTATCGGATTACCGCAACGCAGATACAAAAGCTCATGCAGCGGGACATCCTGATTTATCCGGTGCAGGGCGGTGTACCGGCTCAAGGGATCATTTACCCGGCTGACGGAAGCAGCCCATACAGCGCCCTGGACACGGATCGGGAGCAGGATGCGATCCGCTGGGTCTGGCAGAACCGGAAACGTGCCGGAGCAACGACGCAAAACTTTCCAAAGGCAAAACGGCTGTATCTTGCCATTCGTACCGGGCAGCAGATTTACGGCGTTGTCGGGATTCCGATGGAGAAAGAAACGCAGCCGGACGCATTTGCATCCAGTATTCTGTTTTCCATCCTCGGCGAGTGCGCTCTGGCGCTGGAAAGCCTACACAACGCCGAAGAAAAGGAAGAAGCCGCCGTCCTTGCAAAGAACGAACAGCTTCGTGCAAACCTTCTGCGTTCAATTTCCCATGACCTTAGGACCCCGCTGACCTCCATTTCCGGCAACGCGGATACGCTGCTGCACAGCTATAACGTGTTGGATGAGCAAACACGGAAACAGATTTTTACGGATATTTATGACGATGCGCAATGGCTGACGGGACTGGTTGAGAATTTACTTTCCGTTACGAAAATTGCGGACGGCAGCGTCAAGCTGCGCCTTTCCGATCAGGTCGTGGACGACATCGTATCGGAATCGCTCCGACATATTGACCGAAGATCCGCAGAACATCACATCACAGTGGATTGCGGAGATGTACCGTTGCTGGTTCGGGTGGATGCGGGACTCATCATGCAGGTGCTTATCAACTTGGTGAACAATGCAGTCAAATATACTCCGGCAGGCTCGAACATCCGAATCACGGCGATCCGGCGGGGAAATGCGGCTGAGATCTGCGTCAGCGACAACGGCCCCGGTATCCCGGATGAATTGAAGGAACGTGTTTTTGAAATGTTCTTTACCGGGGGCAATCCGATTGGCGACAGCCGCCGAAGTCTTGGGCTTGGGCTTACGCTCTGCCAAGCCATCATTCATGCCCATAATGGCGAAATGACATTGAAAGATAATTCGCCGCAGGGCTGCATCTTTTCCTTTACAGTACCGCTCAGTGAGGTGAACTTAAATGAATAAGCCGCTCGTCCTCGTTGTGGAAGATGATACATCGGTGCGCAATCTTATCACAACGACGCTGAAAACTTACGAATACAGGTATCTCTCGGCTCAAAACGGCGCAAGCGCCGTGATGGAGGCGTTGTCTCATAATCCGGATATTGTGCTGCTTGATCTGGGACTCCCGGATATGGACGGCGTGGAGATCATACGGAAAATCCGTTCGTGGTCGAATATGCCGATCATTGTGATCAGTGCCAGAACGGAGGATTCCGATAAAATCGGGGCGCTGGATGCCGGGGCGGACGATTATCTCACCAAGCCCTTTTCCGTGGATGAACTGCTGGCGCGGCTGCGAGTGACGCAGCGGAGACTGTCGCTGATGAAAACAGACGCAGCGCAGGAATCTCCGATTTTTACGAACGGTGCGCTGAAAATCGACTATGCGGCAGGCTGCGCATATCTTGACGGTGCAGAACTGCACTTGACGCCCATCGAATACAAGCTGCTGTGCCTGCTCTCAAAAAATGTGGGCAAGGTTCTGACCCACACCTACATCACACAGCAGATCTGGGGCAGCAGTTGGGAAAACGATATTGCTTCTCTGCGGGTGTTCATGGCGACCCTGCGCAAAAAGCTGGAACGCGGAAAAGACGGGCAGCAATACATACAAACGCACATCGGAATCGGCTACCGGATGCTCCGCGTCGAATAGCAGGGAGGCTTTCAAAAAATCTATGAATCATGATGCTGTTGAAAACCTGTTTGGCATAGAGGGGCTGAACATCGCATGGTACGGTATACAGGCATGAAACTAATTTGCTCTTTATTTATCACATTCTTAAAAATCGGTGCGTTCACCTTTGGCGGCGGATACGCTATGATTGCGCTGCTTGAAAATGAGTTCGTTGAAAAGAAAAAATGGCTTGAAAAAAGCGAGTTTCTGGACATGGTTGCGGTAGCCGAATCCACGCCAGGACCAGTCGCCGTCAACAGTGCGACTTACATTGGTTACAAAATTGCAGGATTTGCGGGTGCAACCATGTCCACACTTGCTGTCTGCATTCCATCTTTCTTTGTAATTTATGTTATCTCGCTGTTCTTTGATCAGTTTCTCAGTTTGCGCTGGGTTTCCTGCGCATTCCGCGGGATTCAGGTATGTGTGATCTATCTGATCCTTACCGCAGGGCTGAAAATGCTTAAAAGTATTGACAAAAACACACTAAACTTGACGCTTCTCACGTTGGTCATGGCTTCCATGCTCTGCTGCTCGATCACAGCAGTTTCGTTTTCCTCTGTGTTTTACATCCTGATCTGCGGCGCGGTCGGGCTTGTTGTTTTCTTTCTGCGAAAAATCCGGAAAGGAGATGGGAAAACGTCATGATATATCTGCGTCTCTTTCTGAACTTTTTGATGATCGGTGCCTTGTCTTTCGGCGGCGGCTATGGAATGGTTTCGCTGGTACGCGAAAGGGTGCTTTCCAACGGCTGGCTGACAGAGAACGAGTTTCTGAATTTTATTGCCGTATCTGAATCCACACCGGGACCCCTTGCCGTGAATATGGCAACCTTTATCGGCTCAACACAGGGCGGAATCCTCGGTTCATTTGTTGCAACGCTGGGCGTGGTGTTGCCGTCATTTTTGATTATTCTCTTAATTGCATCCGCACTAAAGAATCTGATAAAATATGCACCCGTCAACGCCTTTTTATCGGGAGTTCGTCCGTGCGTTGTAGCGATGATCCTTGCGACCGCGCTCAGCATGGCGCTGTCTACGCTGTTTGGCCTCACAGATTTACAGGCCGGATTTGCGCCCGATTTGCGCTCTATCGCAGTATTTGCCATGCTCGGAGCAACACATCTGATTTGTAAAATAATCAGAAAAACAGCTCCATCGCCAATTCTGATGATCCTGTTTTCAGCAGGCCTCGGAATCTTGTTTTGGTGCATATTCTAGCATGGCGATTGATTTTATTTCCAACTTCAATATGGGGAGGCAGCATGAGATTACTATTTGAGATGGATAAGAAAGATTACAGGAAATGTACACACGCATTTATTCGCAATTCTGCCAGAAGTATTATCATTGTAAACAACAAGATTGCCATGATACACAGCTTGAAATATGACTACTATAAGTTTCCCGGCGGCGGGATAGAAAGCGGTGAGAAGCCCATAGATGCTATGATACGGAAAACCCGTGAGGAATCAGGGCTGGTAGTTAAACCCGAAACGATAAAAGAATATGGGTATGTCCACCGCATTCAGAAGAGTAATTTGGATGAGACGGAATGCTTTGTTCAGGATAATTATTATTATCTTTGCGAAGCAGAGGATTGTGTGGTTGCGCAAAACTTAGACGAATATGAATTTGCAGAAACATATACTTTAGAATTTGTCAATCCCGAAACTGCGATAAGAAAGAATCGCAATGTAACACAAACCCCTTACAATCAGGCCATGTTTGAGAGAGAAGCAAGAGTTCTTGAGCAATAGATGGCCGAAGGATTATTGGATTGATCACTTCCAGTCTGCTGAAATATCACCGATGTCATTGTCTCTTTCGTGGAATCTTCAAAATCCACTAGCTATTTCCCGTTTTCATGGTATTGTTGCTGTGACGCGATGGAGGGCGGCTATCTTGATCACAATCCCGCGTGGCGCACTTACAAGTACGCAGGACAGAAGAAAGAGAAAAAGATCGCGGACGATGAAACGGTGAAAAAGCTGATTCAGGCGTTGGAAACCGTGAGCATCCTGTACGAAACCTACTTCAAGCTCATCATCGCCACGGGGATGCGGCGGGGCGAGTGCTGCGGATTGAAGTGGTGCGACATTGATTGGGAGCAGCGTTCCATCCACATCTGCCGCAACGCGGTCAAGGTGACGGACGAGGAGATCTTCGTAAAAGAACCCAAGACCCGCGCAGGTGACCGCTATGTGTACTTCTCCGCCGAGATGGAAAGTCTCCTGCGGGAGTACCGGCAGGAATGTGCATACATCACCGAAACCTATGACCAGCGGCAGCTGACCGCTGATGACTTCCTGTTCCGCCGTCAGGGAGCGCAGCTCCCCATGACGCCCACCACCTTCACCTACCGCTTCAAGCTGATCCTCAAGAAGAACGGCCTGCCGCAGGAGCTGAACCATGCCTACACTCCCGGCGATATCGCCAGATTTGCCCGCTGGTATCTGGCGGATTACCCGGTGTTCTGCTGGACAGAACCCTACGGACTGTTCGTCATCGGGCTGCCAAAGGGGAGCCTGTGGAAGTACAGCATTTACAGCTCACCGGACTTTGCCCTGAGCATGGTGCGGGTGCTCCCGGCAGCAGTGCTGGGAATGCTGCTGCTGGGTCTGGCGCTCTGCTTCTGGCTGAGCTGGCGGGGGGCAAAGCGGCTGGAGACCGTGGCAAACGGTCTGGAAGCACTGGCGCAGGGGCAGACCGTCCGGCTGCCTACCGACGGTTTTGCCGGGGAATTGGCAGAAAAGCTGAACCAGACCGGGGCGCAGCTGCAAGCCAGAAATGAGATGCTTTCCCGGCGGGACAATGCCCGCACCCAGTGGATCGCAGGGGTCAGCCATGACGTGCGCACTCCGCTGGCGCTGATCTTAGGCTGGGCGGAGCAACTGGAACAGGATGCACTTTTGCCGGACAGCTCCCGGCAGAAAGCGACCGGCATCCGCACCCAGTGCGAAAAGCTCCGTACCCTCATTGATGATCTGAACCTGACCAGTAAGCTGGAATACGGTGCCCAACCCCTGCGCCGGAAAGACCTCCGGGCAGGGCCGCTGTTCCGGCAGCTGGTGGCGCAGTTCTGCGAAAGCCCACTGGCAGAGCGCTGCGAGATCACGCTGGAACAGGAAGAAC
>OHDE01000527.1_pt1 | contig 12984 bp, 13 predicted proteins | sample 1566931 | NCBI WGS metagenome assembly OHDE01 (sample SAMEA3879591, study PRJEB24766) | human gut metagenome | biome: human-associated habitat; feature: feces | place: USA | collected 1985/1987 | reverse complement strand
CATATTATTTCAAAGCCTAAAACAAAAATACCACAATACTATAATATATCAACTGAAGCCGGTGATAAATTTATTGAATACATAAGAAATATAAAAGAAAACTATTTTAAAAATTAATTTATATTTACAACAAAAAAGAGTTAGAATTCTATCTAACTCTTTTCGCTAGTTTCAAAAGTTTATGACTTTAAGCGCGTTTTTTATTATTTCATTTCCGAGCGCAGCTGTTTTACAAACTTCGCCATACGCTCGACGCCTTTTTCTATCTGTTCCATAGCGTAGGCATAGCTTATCCTGATGTGGTAGTAGCCCGCTTCTCCAAAGGCTATGCCTGCGGGGCAGCAGACCTTGTATTCGTGTATAAGCCTCTCGACAAAGGTTTCTCCGTCCACACCCGTGCTCTCCACGCTCGGGAACATATAAAACGCGCCTTTCGGCTCGAAGCACTCCAAACCCATTTCCCCGAGAGAGCGGTAGAGGAATTTGCGTTTGCGGTCGTACTCCTCGCGCATTTTTGCGACCTCCGCAAAATCGTTGGAAAGACCGTCTTCGAGTAGAGCTGCGGCGGCGTATTGCGCTGCGGTAGGCGCGCACATAATCATGTACTGATGGATTTTTAGCACCTGTTCTATTATTTCCTTGGGAGCGCAGACGTAGCCCAACCTCCAACCCGTCATGGCAAATCCCTTGGAAAATCCGTTGAAAACGATTGTGCGCTCGCGCATACGGGGCAGGCTTGCTATGGACACGTGGTTGAGTCCGCCGTAGGTCAGTTCGCTGTAAACCTCGTCGGAAAGGACAATCAAATCGTGCTTTTCAAAAACGGGAGCCACCGCTTGGAGCTGTTCCTTTGTCATGATTGCTCCGGTGGGGTTGTTGGGGTAGCACATGAGTATAGCCTTTGTTTTGGGCGTAATTTTTTCTTCGAGCATTTCGGGCGTGATGATAAAGCCGTTTTCCTTGACGCATTTGACGACCACAGGAACGCCTCCCGCAAGCAGTACGGCGGGCGCGTATGACACGAAGCACGGTTCGGGGAGCAGCACCTCGTCGCCGGGGTTCAACAATGCCATAAAAGCTATGTCTATGCCCTCGCTGACGCCTACGGTGGTGATTATTTCGTTGTCGGGATTGTAGGACAGGCCGTAGCGAGTTTCCATGTAGCGGGAAATCAGCTTTCTCAATTGGATAAGTCCCGAATTGGATGTGTAGCGCGTTATCCCGTCCTCTATGGATTTGATTGCGGCTTTGCAGCCGACCTCGGGCGTGACGAAATTCGGCTCGCCCACTCCGAGAGAAATACAGTCGGGCATCGTCGCCGCGATGTCGAAGTATTTTCTGATGCCGGAGGGCTTCATTTCGTAAGCGATTTTACTGAAATATTTTTTGTAATCCATAATATATTCTCCCGTGAAAGGACAAAAAAGAGCGCGCTTTGCCGCTGCAAAAAATACGCCTCTGATTGCCGAGATAATAATAAAAGCAAGAGGAAAAAAAGTCAACGGATTTGAACAAGATTGACGGCGCGTCCGAAAAAAATTTTAAGCGTCCGTCGACAGCTTGGTTTTTGTTATGTCGCCGTCGGTGCAGTGTACTGTGTAGTCGCCTGTGTTTGCATCCCAAGAGTCATGTCGCAGAGTACGCAATTTTTTTGTTGTGTAATTTTTTTCGGTTTAAGCTTGTTTTTAAGTGCGGTTTCGCTTTTCTGATTGATAAAGTTACTAAATAAAAAAAATTAAAATGCGGAATAGAGCAGTTTATTTACAAAACAGAAAAACGGCGCGTTTTACGCGCCGTTTTTAAATCGCCGTGACGGATAAAAGATTGACAAAAAATGTAAATATTTTTATTTGAAAAACGCAAACTAACGATATGTCGAATATAATGGATTTTTTAAAAAATATTTTCGGAGGCTCGTCGGGAGGGGCAAACAATTTCGACAGGCTTGTCGCCGCCTTTGAGGGGCAGGACGACTTTTTGCAGCGCACGGTAAAATCGGGCGAAAACGAGTTTGTCGTGCTGTTTCTCGACTGCATGAGCGACGCCGCCAACGTGGGCAGGTTTGTGCTCGAGCCATTGACCTCCGCCGAAAAAAAGCTGGAAAGCGCGCAGGAGGTTGCCGACAGAGCGGTCAGCAGCATAGGCGCCGAGCTTGTGGGCGATTTCGAGACAATGCAGAGCAAGCTGCTCAACGGGCACAGTCTGGTGTTTCTCATGCCGGACAAGAGCCGCTGCGCGTCCTTCGACACGCGCACGAGCGAGGGAAGGAGCATTGCCGAGCCGCCCACGAGCGGCGTTACCAAGGGCCCCCGCGAGGGCTTTGTAGAAAGCTACAAGTCAAATCTGACGCTTTTGAAAAAGCGTCTGAAAACGCCCGATTTCAAGGTGAAAACGGTTGAAGTGGGAAAATATACCGCGACAAGCGTGGCGGTTTGCTATATCGACAGCATTGCCGACATGAAGATTGTAAACGAAATTTACGAAAAAATTTCGCAGATAGACATGGACGGAATCATTGACAGCAGTTATGTCGCCAAGTTTTTGGACAACGACAAATCGGGGCTGTTCAAAATGGTGGGCAGCTGTGAAAAGCCCGACATCGTGGTTGCAAAATTGCTGGAAGGTCGCGTAGCCATAGTCGTGGACGGTTCGCCCATAGTTTTGACGCTTCCGTATCTTTTTATCGAGGATATGCAGTCTCCCGAAGACTATTACGACTCGCCGCGCACCGCCACTCTTGCAAGGTGGCTGCGCTTTTTCAGCGTAATAATGTCCATCCTGATACCCGCGATTTACGTTTCGCTGCAAAACTTCAATTATCAGATACTGCCCGCGAAATTTCTGATAACCATTATCAACGCCACCGGCGCCATACCGTTCAGACCGTTGGAGGAAATGATAATCGTGCTTCTGCTTTTCGATATTCTCCGCGAGGCGAATTCGCGTATGCCCCGCTTCGCAGGGCTTTCCCTGTCGGTTGTCGGGGCAATCGTACTCGGCGACGCGGCGATAAAGGCGGGGCTTTTGGGCGCGCCCGCGGTTATGATAGGCGCGCTTTCGGGAATCGGACTTTATACCATGCCCGACAACACGCTTTTGTTTTCGCTGTTGAGACTTGTTCTCACGCTGGTGGGAGGTTTGATGGGGCTTTACGGACTGATAATAGCGGGGCTTATGCTGTTGAGCTATATGATAGGGCTTTTCGACTTCGGCTAGCCGTATCTTGCGCCTTTTGCGCCGAGCATCGAGCAGGACAAAAAGGACGCGCTGTTCAAGCGCGATATTTACAGTCTCGACAAACGTCCGCACAGCATAAGAAACACCAACAAAACGAGATTAAAGAGAGGGGGCGCGGAAAAATGATAAAAGCGGAAAAAGTAAAAATTTCTCAGTTGGCGCTGATTTTGTTGATTGTCATACCGGGCGGCAAATATCTGTCACTGCCGTCCTATATGTACAGCATATCGGGGCGGGACAGCTGGCTTTCGTTTTTGCTGCTTTTCGTTCTCGATTTCGTATGCTTTCTTTTCACGCTGTGGGCAATCAATCTAAACAGGCGCGGTCTGAGCCTCAACGAAATTTTGACGCAGACGCTTTCTCCCGTAGGCTCCAAAATAATTTTTGCCGTTTTTACCGTGTTCTTCCTTCTGCGGGTGACGGTGCTGCTTTTGGGCTGCGTCGATTTGTTTTCATCTACCTTCGTCATCAACACAAACTGGCTGGCGTACATCATTCCCATTGCGCTGCTGGTTGCGGTTTCTCTCGTTCAGGGAGTGCGAAACGTGGCGCGCCTGACCGAAATGCTCTTTGTTTTCGTCATGCTGGCGCTGCTTTCGATAATTTTTCTTTCTCTGCGCTCGGCGGATTTTTCCAATCTCAGACCGTTTCTCGACGAGGGGTTTAAGCCCGTGCTCGAAGGCAGTCTGGACGGCAGCTTCTGGTTTGCCGACAGCGTGTTTTTGCTGTTCTTTCTCGAAAAGGTCGAAGCGCCGAAAAAAAAGGACAATGTGCTGCTGTGCGTTATGCTGCTTATCGGCATACTCGTGACTATGGCTCTTGTCGTTCTGTACGTGGCGCTGTTCGGCAACGCTTCGGGCATAAACGGTATTGCGATAACAAAGGTTTCGCAGTTCAACATTTCAAACAACAGCTACGGACGGCTGGACTGGCTAAGTATTTCCATATGGATGTGCTCCATTTTATCAAAATAATCGTTTTAAGCTTTTGCGCATACAGCGCGATTGTCTGGACGGTGGGCTACAAAAAGGAAAAATTCAATTGGTGGGTATTTCTGTCTATGGTGGTGCCGGTAATCGCCCTGCCTCTTTTCTTTGAAATGGAGACGTTCATTTTCAATCAGGTGTCAAAGGGCTTCGTTAAGTATATTCTGATAGTCGTTCAGTACGTGCTTCCGATATGTCTGCCCTTTTTGACCAAGGCGGCGTGCGCCAAGGGCGGGCGCGAAAAGAAAACGAGCGGCGCGGGGCGCGTCAAAGGGGAGGCGGTCTGATGAGAAAAGTAGCAAAGCTTGGCATAATTCTGCTTGCGGGGCTTATTATGTTTGTCATTGCGTATTCCTTTGCGTTCAAGGGTCTGTCCGACAGGGTAATCATGCTGGGGCTTGGCATAGACCTTTTGACGGAAACGGGAGAATACGAAGTGACCGCCGAGGTGATTGTGCCCGGGGCGGGCAGCTCTCAGGAGGGCGGCACGGGCGGCTCCGGTTCGCGGCTTGTAAGAGGAAAGGGCGAAACCGTGTCTCTTGCGGTCGACGATATCTATCAGCATTACGGAAAAACGCCGTCTCTCGGGGAGTGCAGCATACTCGTCATAGGCGAGGAGGCGGCGAAAAATTCGGATTTGCGTCAACTGCTCGGCTATTTTTACGCCAGCGACGCCTTCAAGGACGGCACCGTGACTTTGATGTGCGAGGGAAAGGCGTCGGAGCTGTTTGACGTTCAGACGACAATGGACAGTTACGTTACCTTTACCTTGCTGTCGATAGTTTTGAACAACAGCGATACGACCACCGTGCCGTTTACCGAGCTTCACAACATAATGGAAAAGCAGGGAACCCCGAGTCAATGTTTTTATCTCAATTGCATAAAAACCATTGAAACCGCGGGGGACTCGGAAAAGCAGGACGAGCAGAGCGAAAAGCCCGCCGTCAAGCTGGACGCTTCCACGCTCGGCGTTTTCAAAGCCAACCGCTTTGCGGGTGTTTTGTCGGAGGAGGCGACGCGGGGAATGTGTCTTATGACCAAGCCCAAGATTTTCGACGTCTTTATCGTGGACGCCGAAAGCGAGTCCTTTTATCTGCCGGAAAAGACCACTGTGGGACTGACGCAGAAATCGTGCGGCATTGAGCCGGAGTTTGAAAACGGAAGGGCGACGGCGACAATCAAAATCAGCTCGCGCGTAAAACGCATGAGGACGGACACGTTGGGCGAGCTGCAAGGGTTTCAGCCCTACACTTACCGCGAGTTCGGAGAGGAGGCGCTTGTTCAGGTGAAGGAGCAGATGACGACTCTGTGTTTGGCGGCGCTTGAAGAGGCTTCGGAAATTGACGGCGACTATCTGCAAATCAACAATTTGTTCTACAAAAAATACGGCAAAAAGTGGCTGGAATTTCTCGGAGACAGAAGCGTTTACGACGTAGTGCAGTTCAAAACGGATATAACGGTGAAAAATTGATTTGCCGAAACGGTAAAAAACACTTGCTTTAAGCAGGTGTTTTTGCTATAATACCAAAGCATCGAAAAATGCGCATCCTTGCCCGCTTTGCGGGCCAATAGTCCAAAAGGAGGTAAAAGAGTGATGAACAAGTACGAACTTCTGTACATCATCGACAACGAGCTGGAAGCGGAAGCCAAAGACGCGCTTATCGCAAAATTTTCCGATATAGTTGTCAATGACGGCGGAAGCGTAGAAACCATCGACAAGTGGGGAACCAAAAAGCTTGCGTATCCCATCAATTTCAAGAACGAAGGTTTTTACGTGCTCATGAACTTTACGGCAAAGCCCGAAGTTCCCGCCGAAATATCCAGAGTCATGCATATCACGGACGCCATCATGCGTCATCTTATCGTCAAGAAGTAATAGGAGAGTAGTTATGAACAAATGCTTTCTTATAGGAAGACTTACGCGAGACCCCGAGCTTCGCACGTCCGGACAGGGAGTGTCCGTCTGCACTTTTTCTTTGGCTGTGGACAGACCTTACAAATCGGCGGACGGAGCCAGACAGACGGACTTTTTCAACATCGTCGTGTGGAGACAGCAGGCGGAAAACTGCGCGCGTTATCTTCAAAAAGGCAGCCAGTGCGCTGTTGAAGGCAACATTCAGAACCGTACCTATGAAAAGGACGGCGAAAAAAGGTATATTACAGAAATCGTAGCCGACAGAGTGGAATTTCTCGGCAGACCCGCGCAGAGCAACGGCGGCTCCGGTTACGACGAGTTCGGCCGCAAAGAGGCCATTGAGGATTTGCCCAGTGTCGAGGACGACACCGAGCTTCCGTTTTAAGAAAAAGGAGAACGAAAATGAGTGAAGAGAAAGTAAAACGTCCCGCGCGTCGTCCCTCCCGCAAAAAGGTTTGCGCGTTCTGCGCCGACAAGGTGGAGGAAATAGATTACAAGGATATTGCCAAGCTCAAAAAATACATTACGGAAAAAGGCAAGATAATACCCAAGCGCATGACGGGTACGTGCAGCAAGCATCAGAGAGTGTTGGCTGTCGCAATAAAGCGCGCCAGACAGATGGCGCTTATTCCCTACGTAGGGGACTGAAAAAACAAAAGCCGCGGAAGACGCGGCTTTTTTATTGTGTTATTTTTGCTGTTCGCCGTCCGTTTCCGTCTGCTGCACGTAAACGGGACGCATATCGTATTTTTCAAGTATGTGCGCGCTTTTCAAAACGTACATGACCGCGGGCACCGCAAGAAGCTGCAAGAGCCAGCCCGGCCACGAGTCGAGAAGCACCGCGCCGATAAAAACGGCGAAGGTATAGGCGCCGCCTTGAATTGCGGTCAGAATCCACATGACCGCTCCGTATACGCAGCGTCCCGCTATCATGGCGACAAGCAGCGACAGCACGATATTCAGATTTTTGAGGGTTTTGTTTCGGCTTTCCGAAAAGACGCACATGAGCAGACCCGCAACAAATCCGTAGACGGCAAGCTCGAAAGCCATTGCCACCGCCATGGGGAAGACGGGCGGCATGCCGCTGACAAGGCTTGAAATAAAGGGCGCCAAAAAACCCACGATCAGCCCGCTCAAAGGTCCGCATATCATGCCGGCGAGCAAAACGGGCAGGTGCATGGGCGAAAACTGGGAACCAAGCCCTACGGCGTGGAACAAAAGCGGAAACAGCACTCCGAGCGCCAGAAACATGGCGGAGGTGGAGACGTTTAAGGCTCTGTTGGCTTTGACGAATTTTATTTTCATAAGTAAGCTCCGACGCAAAGAATAACACATTTAAAAATTTCAGTCAACCGTCGGAAAGAAAACGCCGACAAATTTAAAAGCAAAATTCGTTTACTTTTGAATTTTTCTCTGATATAATTTTCTTAAAGCCGCCAACAATAGAATTGACGGATTTTTCGGGAGTTAAAAATGAAGCTTGCTCGATTTATTGTAAAATACAGATATATATTTTTGGGGTTGTTTGCGGCGCTTGCCGTCGCAAGCGTTTTTTTCATCGGCAAAACAAAAGTGAATTACGATTTGAAAAAATACCTGCCGGACGACTCGGACACCAACGTGTCTTTGGGAATACTCGAAAGCGAGGGCTTCGGCTACAACTGCATGATGAACGTCATGTTGAAGGGAGAAAGCGTAAACAGCGCCCAAGCCATTGCGGCGACGCTGGAAACGCGCTTGAACGACGGGGCGGAAAGTCCGCGCGTGTCGCTGGTGACGATAAGTTTTGACGAGAGCGGAGAATACGCGCTGCTTCAAATTGCCGTCAACGGCGACGAGTTTTCGGAAAACGCCGATTACGTTGCGGAAAAAGTTCCCGAGCTGCTTGACGGCGAGGATTTTGCCGTGAGCGGCGGCATAGTGCAGAACAGAGAGCTGACGGACGCCATCAACAGGGAGCTTCCGATTATACTCGGAGTAAGCGTCGCGGTGGTGCTTGTCATTCTGCTTGCGACAAGCAGCTCTTGGACGGACCCGCTGCTGTTTTTGATTGTGGTGGGCGTTGCGGCGCTGCTTAACATGGGCACAAATTTTATATTCGGCTCCGTTTCGTACATTACGCAGTCCGTCGCGGTCGTCTTGCAGCTGGCGCTGGCTATGGATTACAGCATTATTCTTCTGCACAATTACAACGCAAAGACGGACGAAGGACTTGATGCGGAGGAAGCCTTGACGCGGGCTTTGAGCGAGAGCTTCGCTTCCGTGTTTTCAAGCTGTCTCACTACCGTAGCGGGGCTTGCCGCGCTGTTGTTTATGACCTTTACAATAGGCTTTGACATCGGCATGGTGCTGTCAAAGGGCGTTTTAATCAGTATGATAACGGTTTTTCTGCTTATGCCCGCGCTGATTCTGCTGTTCAAAAAGCCGATTGCCAAAACGCGCCACAAGCGGCTTATGCTCCCGACCAAACGCTTGTCGGGTTTTTCCTTTTCGCTGCGAAAGGTCATTTCCCTTGCATCGGTCGTCGTGATAGCGGGCTGCGCGGTGCTCAGCATAGGCTTCAATACTTACAGCTTCAAAGTAAATCTCGCTTCCGACGGGCAGGCGGAGCAGGTGACTGAGATTTTCGGCAACAACAATATGTTTATGGTGCTTTTTGAAAAGGGAGAGGAGGATGAAAATATCGCAGGACACCGCGAAATCGTCAGTTTCTTGGAAAATTACGAGGATTTCAAAAACGAGGACGGCGCCGACAGGGACGTGACGGCAATTTATTCGCCTGTTAAGGAATACACCGAACAGGAGCTTTCGGGTATGCTTCGCCTCGACTCGGATATGGTGGAAAAGCTGTATTTGTTTATGGAAAAAAGCGGGCAGGCGGTTACTCCGTTGGAAATACGTCAGTTTGCCGCGCAATATATGTCGGAGGGAATACTGAATATTAAAATTACGCCGCAGAAGCTCGCGTCCATGACGGACATGAAGTCGTCGTTTGTTGAAATGTACTACACCATGATGGATTACGACACTGTTTACGACAACAACGTGCCGTTGATTGCTCTGGTCACGGATTTGCAGGACGAGGAGTGGAGACAGACTGTCAGACTGCTTTGCGAAACCGTACTCAAAATTGACCCCCAACCGCTGTTTGAGCTGGCGGACGAAATTTACGGGCAGCGCGAGGAGCTTGCGGCGATTGACGTCACGGCTATGATAGACGGGGCGATGAAAATGTTCGAGAGCGAGAACTATTGCCGCGCCGTGTTTATTCTAGACATAGAGCAGGCGGACGAAAAAACCTTCGCGTTTCTGGCGGATTTGGAGGAAATGCTCGATTCGGGGCTGTTCGACGGGCGCGCCACCTATATGGCGGGTGCTTTACGACGTGGAAAAGGCTTTTGACAGCGACCTGACCAAAACGACGCTTATTACCGTCGGCTGCGTCGTGCTCATCATAGGACTGACCTTTCTTTCCGTGAGTATGCCGCTTCTGCTCGTGTATATCATTCAGGGAGCCATTTGGATAAGCATGTCCTTTTCGGCTATTTTCGGTTCGCCCGTTTTCTTCATGTCGTATATAATAGTAAGCTGTATCCTTATGGGCGCGACAATCGACTACGGAATCCTACTGAGCAGCACTTACGTAAAATACCGTCAGAGTCTCGGCAGAAGGGAAGCGCTCGGCGCGGCGTTGAAAGCCGCCATGCCCACGGTTTTCACCTCGGGCAGCATTATGACGGTGGCGGGCTTTTGCGTGGGGCTTATTTCCACGGTGGAGGCAATCAATTCCGTCGGGCTGCTGCTTGCGAGAGGCACGATTGTTTCCGTGATTATGGTGCTCGTGGTGCTTCCCGCGCTGCTTGTCGTTTTCGACAAAATCCTCGACAAAACAACAAAACACAAGCTTCCGTTTGTAGACGATGTTGAAAAACAGCCCGAAACGGAGGAGTTAAATCAGGAAATGCAATAGACAAATCGTGGCGGCGGTATAATAAAAAAATATTTTTATCGGGAAGGAATTAAATTTGACGGAAACCGCAAAGCCGGCGAAAAGCAGAAAAAAGCTGTGGTTTACGCTTGCGCTTATCGCATTCAATATCCTCGTGCTCGCGGGGATAATTCTGCATGAGATTCACGGCAAGGAAGAACAGATATTAGACAAGGAAATTTTCGTGACCTGGGCGGCGAATTACAGATTTCTTGTTTGCGCGCTGTGCTGTGTTTTGTGCTATATACTTTTCGAGTCCTTGAAATATTTGATTTTCATAAGAAGCTTTGCCGGGCGCTGGATGCCTATGACAGCTTTGAAAACGGCGATTCTCGGCAAATATTACGACTTTATCACGCCGCTCGGCTCGGGCGGTCAGCCTTTTCAGATAGTTTATCTGTCCACACAGAAAAAAATACCGATAGGTCCCGCGACCTCCATACCCCTGTCGGGCATGATAGTCTATCAGGTGGGATACGTTTGCTTTGCAATCAGTATGTTCGTCGTTTACGCCTGCATACCGCATTCCCTTCCGCTGGCGACGCCCGTCCTCTATCTGGCGGGCTTCGGAGCCTTTTGCTATTTGATTGTGCCCGCCATAGTTGTACTTTTTTCGGTATTTAGGGAAACCACTCTCAAAATTCTGCGCTTTTTCGTTAAGCTCGGACACAAAATGAGGCTTGTCAAAGACGTGGACGCAACGCTGGAAAAAACCGCCGCAAGCCTTGACGAATACAGAGATTCCTTCAAGCAGCTGCTTAAAAAGTGGTATATTCTTCTTATCGGAGTTTTGCTCGGCTGGCTTATGACTTGCAGCAACTGCATGATAGCTTATTTCGTGGTAAGAGCAAGCGGTATGTCCGTCAATTGGCTGGAAATGCTTTGCCTGACCATTTTTACCTATTGCTCGGTTACGTTTATACCCACTCCGGGCAACACGGGCGCGGCGGAGGTGGGATTTTACGCCGTGTTCGCGGGACTGCAATCCACTTTCTGGGTGACCATGCTGTGGCGCGTTTTGAGCTATTATTCCATTCTTCTAATAGGGCTGTGCGTAATTGTTTTTACGCCTCTAAAAAGAAAAATACAGAACGCGCGCGCCAACAGACGCCGTCCTCCCGTTGCGGAAACGGGAGAGCCTACGCAATCGGAAACGCAAAATGCGGAAGGGGCGATTGAGACGGAGCGGGACGCAAGTGAAAAAAGTCAATGAAAAAACGGGCGGAAGCCCGTTTTATTTTTGCGCCAAAAACAGTTCCAGCATGATTCTCTGCGTCTGTGTGTAGGAAACTACGGTAGGTGTTGAAGGCTCGGGAGGAGCAGGCTCGTCGCCCGGCGTGTCCGAAGGAGGAGACGGCTCCGTTACTACGGGCGGCTCCTTGTAGCTGCCCGTGCCGTCGGACTGCCCGTTGAGCTTTAAGTACAGATTGTTGAACCATTCTGAAATGCCCGAAAAAAAGCTCGATTGCTTTGTCCAAAACAAAAATACGGCATATCTTTCCGTGCTTATAGCGTCGTCGATCATATCGTAAAAAGCGTCCTGCCCCTCGCTGTCCCCCGTCTGCGTGACGTACAGGCTCAGCAAGTCGTAGACGGTGTGTGTAAGTCCGCTGTACAGAACAAAGTCGTCGGAGCTGTTGAGGCATACGTAATTTGCAACTATGTTGGCTTCGTACTCCCGCATTACGCCTTTGGAATGCGCCATTTCGTGCGCCATGGTATGCGGCAGGTCGCAGGCGGGATTCCGAGTGTTTACGTTCGGCTCGCCGAAGGGCACGAAGGTTATGCCCGTCAGGGAAAGCGCGCTCATGAAAAAGCTTGACGCCATTCCCTTTGCCTGCGGGGTGTAGGGGCTGAAAAATCCGTCGAATTCGTCTAGACAGCGGAAATCGTTTTGCAGTATGTCGCCCAACTCTTTGGTTGTGTAGGGGTTTTCCACAATTCCGTCCGAGTCTCTTTTAAGCCGCGCGCTCACCTCGTTGAGCTTTGTCACGTAGTATTCGCAGGCGTCGAAAAGCGTCTCGTCGCTTACCGTAAAGTTTTCCTGCCCGAGCGGAATATAATTGCGGTTGTAGCATACGGAGGCGGTGGCGGTGTAGACGGAGGCGAAGCCCGTGCAGGCAACGGCTGCAATTACCGCCACGCGCAGGGCGCGTAAGCCCTCTTTGCGTTTGAGATTTATTATTATGCGAACGATTGAAAAGACCGCTCCCGCAACCGCCGCCAAAATCAACAGCTCGTACATGCTTATGGGCAGCCACCCGAAAATGTGGGAGAAAAACCATACCCATGCTCGGGAAAAGGTGCGCGCCAAAAATTCGCAAACGGAGGTGTTTGTTTTGAGCACGCATAAAACGACGAGTGCAATTACGCACACGCACAGCGCGATTAGCCAACCTTTGAGTTTGACGGGCTTTCGGGCGCTCGTTTCGACGCGGTTTTCCGATTTTTTGTCTGACATACGACTATTATACCATATTATGCAAAAAAATAATAAGTCTTGCGAAAAAAACTTTAATTTGCGCTCGGTTTGTGCTATAATCTTTTCAATCGACAGGAGTTTTATATGAAGGTAAAAGAGAGATTTCTTCGTTACGCCGCGACGGACACTGCGTCCGAACCCGATTTCCCCGAGACGCCAAGCACCGCCAAGCAGCGCGTTTTTGCGGAAATGCTTTGCGACGAGCTGCGCGGCATGGGCGCGGAGGATGTAAAAATTTCCGACAACGCTTATGTTTACGCGCGGATTCCGTCAAACGTAAAGAGGGATATACCCAAAATAGGCTTTATTGCGCATCTTGACACCGCGCCCGCCGTGTCGGGGACGGGAGTCAAGCCCCGCGTCTTTGAAAATTACG
>OHDE01000523.1_pt1 | contig 13080 bp, 19 predicted proteins | sample 1566931 | NCBI WGS metagenome assembly OHDE01 (sample SAMEA3879591, study PRJEB24766) | human gut metagenome | biome: human-associated habitat; feature: feces | place: USA | collected 1985/1987 | reverse complement strand
TCTCGGCGCGGATTTTAACCCCACCTTCTTCTCTCATCCCAAGTGCGATCCGCTGACACTCTCCAGCCCCAATGAGGAGACCCATCGGTTCTGGGTGGAGCACGGCAAAGCCTGCGTGCGCATTTCTCAATACCTTGCGGAGGAATTGGGCGGTGTGGTCACCATGAACATCTGGACAGGGGACGGCTTCAAGGACATCCCCGCCGACCGTCTGGGACCGCGTATGCGCTACAAGCAGTCCATCGGCGAAATTCTCTCCGAGCCGTTTGACTTTACCAAGGTCAAGCCCTGCGTGGAGAGCAAGGTGTTCGGCATCGGCGTGGAGAGCTACACCGTGGGCAGCGCGGAATTTGCCTTAAGCTACGCCGCCATGAATCGAGATAAGTGCATCCCCCTCATGGACAACGGCCACTATCATCCCACCGAGGTGGTCAGCGACAAAATTCCGGCGCTGCTGACCTTCTTCCCGGAGATCGCGCTGCACATCACCCGCCCCGTGCGCTGGGACAGCGACCATGTGGTGCTGTTCGATGATGAAACGAAGGAGCTTTGCAAGGAAATCGTCCGCTGCGGCGGCTTGGACGGGCGCGTTCACATGGCGCTGGACTACTTCGACGCCTCCGTTAACCGCATCGCCGCGTGGGTCACGGGCTTCCGAAATGTGCAAAAGGCGCTGCTGAACGCGCTTTTGACGCCCGACATGACCAAGGAGCAAAACGCGGGCAATTTCACCGATCTGCTGGTGCGGCAGGAGGAGCTGAAGACCCTGCCCTTCGGTGAGGTCTGGGCGGAGTATTGCCGCCGCTGCGGCGTGCCGGAGGACGGCGCATGGCTGCCAGAAGTCCGCAGATATGAGAAAACCTTTTTGGAGGCGAGAGCATGAGAGATATTCTGACAGCGCCGTGGATGTTGGAGATGACCCGCACCGTGACGAATATGTACGACCACGGCTGGGACGAGCGCAACGGCGGAAATGTCAGTCTGCTGCTGGAGGAATCTCAAGTCAAAGAGTATGTCGACGGCGCCGTTTTGCGTGAAATCCCCACGGGCTTTTCCTGCCCGGCGCTGGACGAGAAATACTTCCTTGTCACCGGTACGGGGAAGTATTTCAAGAACGTGCAGTACGCCCCGGAAGTAAACCTCGGCCCTGTGCAGCTGACAAACGGCGGCGAAACGGCGCAGCTCCTCTGGGGCTTCTCGGACGGCGGCAAATTCACCTCCGAGTTCCCCGCCCACATGATGAGCCACGCCGAGCGTTTGAAGGTCGATCCACAGAACCGTGTGGTCATGCACTGCCACCCGGCGAACCTGCTGGCCATGACCTATGTCCACAGCCTTGATGAAAAGGCATTCACCCGCACGCTCTGGCAGATGTGCACGGAGTGCATCGTGGTGTTCCCGGACGGCGTGAATGTGCTGCCCTGGATGCTCTGCGGCACCAATGAGATAGGCATCGCCACGGCGGAAAAGATGCAGACCGCCCGATTGGTGGTCTGGGCGCAGCACGGCATCTACGGCGCGGGCAAGGATCTGGACGAGACCTTCGGACTCATTGAAACCGCCGAAAAGGCGGCGGAAATCTACATGAAAATCGCCCACCTGCCCCTGCTCAATACCATTACCGACGACCAGATGCACCAGTTGGAGGCCCACTTCGGTGTGAAGGCACGAGAGGGGTATCTGGCATAATCCTTCTTGCGGAACGATCAGCAATATATCCCGTGTATATAGGCGGCGACTCGTATCTCCGTAATACCTGTCTGAAGTATTTGGACTATTTCCGAGTCCCGTATGACAAATAAGCAAATCCGCCCCTGTGCGATACAGAGGCGGATTGTTTTTCATAATAAACCCGTGCGTCTATGCCGTAAAAATGTAGGATTTCCAATGTGTTTGCGGGTGCCACTCTCACTTCCGCCATACACCCTACGACCATAAAACCGCCTGTTTTCGGGCGGTTTTTTCTTGTTTTATGAACTTTTTCGGGCTTTTCAAAATTCGCGGCAGCGGAATAATTCAACTTTAATTCAACTCGCCTGAAAAAATTCATGCTTTTTTGAGAAAAACGTCGGCCAAAATGTCGGCGTTCTTTTTATCGGCAGCCTCCATGACATGGGCATAAATATTCGCCGTATAGAGCATATTCAGATGATCTGCGCGTATGTCTCTGAGCTTCATATGCCCTATAGCGGGATATATGCGCGTGGTAAGCTCACGGTAGCGCACTATCGTACTGTGCTTTGCTCCGCGCCTCTCTTTAAGCTCAAGCACATATTCGCAATACTCCTCAAACTTCATACGGCTGTCGGAGGTCACACCCTCACGGCATTCCTTTTCAAAGGTCGCGGCGAAAGCTTCGGCCTTTTTTCGCGCGGTGGTAGACGGCGCGGCGCTTGTCCTTATCCCGCAAACACTCCTCCTGGATACTGCGCCACGGCGTTCTTGTGCAGCCTGCATCGGCCTTGTAGTCCTTCGGGGGGGCTTAAGCACATGCGCGACATAGAACAAGCCCCTGTTTTGAGTTTTGTCAAAGCAGGGGCTTTGTCCATGGTCTGCGGTGTTTTCTTCTTCGTCATAGTTGGTCGCTCCTTTCTGCTCATGGCTAAAAGAAAAGAGCAGCCGTTTTCTGTACGAAAATAGCTGCCCTCAATAGGTGGTTTACAATTTTAGAATTTCAGTATCTTAACTTACATCCAGTATATCTTTGCTCCAGAAATTTGAATTTTTGAATCCGCAGGAAGTCTTAACAAGTGTACAATATTCAGATAGTCAGCATACCCAGTCCCCACATGAACAAGGCTGAAAACACAGATAACAGTGCTTGCAAAAGCATAAGTGCTTGGAACAATCATATATGCAATTAGCGGAACAATACCTAAAATTAGGGATGGAAGCATATTAACCACGATAAACCTATTTCTTGTCATCAGTGATGTACATGTCGTTCCAAGTCCCTGCGTCGTGTAGAACATAATGACTTCACTACCCGCTGGAAAACTTACGGCATGGATGAGTTCATGAACCGGGAAGAAAAGTAACGCAATCACAAGACCTATCATCCAATCAACTCTTGAAAATGCGACCCCTCCAAGATAAGTTTTTTTGATATAAACACAACAAGCAAACAAAAGAACAATCGGAATAAGTATGATTGCAGACTTGCTTGTTACTTCCGGCAGTTCTTTTGCACCAGTTCCGACATCAACAGTAGGAAGATTATTGCCGTCATACTTTCCAATCCATTTAATCTTCATTGTCATTCTCCTTAAACCCTTTGCATACTTCATTTATTAGCATTGTACTCACCTCCACATACAGGATAAGCTATCCCCCAAGGTGACAGTCAATAGGTTTTTTCAAAAAATGAGTTAGAATATTCCCTTATTGTACTTGAACTGTGCATACAAGATAAAGCCCAAGCCGATGACGAGCGCCGGAATAACAATGAAATACATTGCCTTTTCGCTCCAGAAAGTTGTGACAAATGCCGCTATCAAAGATACACCGATGATAAGCGTACCTGTGCCGACGGCTCTCCCATACTTCGGTACATCTTCTTCCTTGACCTTTCTTCGGTTGTAGGAATGTATTGTGCTGATATTTCCAGTCATATTCACGATTCCAATAACGGAGATGAATATGCCTAAGATCAACAGAGCGATATTATCCATTCGCTTCCTCCTTAAAAATAAAACAGTTCTTCAAATTTCTTGTCCAGAGCAATGCAGAGGATCAATGCCAGCTTTGCGGTCGGATTGAATTGCCCTGTTTCAATGGAACTGATTGTGTTTCTCGATACACCAATCATTTCCGCCAGTTGTGTTTGGGATAGCTTTTTCTCTGCGCGTGCTTCCTTGAGGTTGTTTTTCAATTTCAGCTCGTCATTCATTCCTTGACCTCCACAAGCCGCAGGACAAAAAAGGCAAGAAATGTAAGGCACATCGCTAAATAGAGAATACCGAGGATCAAGTCGGTTTTTCTCTTTAGCCTTGCATACTTTACAAGAGTGTGGGTGGTAAGAATGCTAAAATAAACAACCCACGGACTCAGAAAGTATGTTTTTGTAAAGATACGAAAGATAAGCGTGAGAACAACGCAGACCGCAGCACCAACACGACCGGCAATATTTCCTGCCTGCGCGGTTACTTCCATCTCCGCCAAATCCCTGTTTTTGTTCTCTCTGCGGCTGCTTTCCAAAATCTTCTCTTTATTCATTGAACAGAATCGCTCCTTTCCAAGTTTTCTTGTCATTATTATATCAATGCCAAGTAAACTTGTCAAGCACAATTATCTTACCGCCCTGTGTCTTTTCTATGAACGCCGCACTTTTTCGCTGCCTCGCAAAAAACCTATCTGCACATCATTCAGGAACTTGAAAACAAAGACATCGACTTGGTGATGCGCTCTCTTTCGGGTTTGAGCTAAAAAAACAAAACCGGCTTGCGCTGATTAAAGGTGATAAAAAAGATGCCATCCGAAAGGGTGGCATCTTAGTTATTTGTCGTATCTTAGAAAATCGTTACAGTGTTCCTGCTGGCGCAAACGGTAGCCCTGAGAAATCAGCGTATCGGCTTTTAGAGCGACAAGGTTAATATCTGAATTCAATGTCCGTGCGATTTGCTGCGTGTCGTATCCTCTTTCCGCAAGTTCAAGGAAGTCCTCATCTGATAGGGAAATCTGTGCGGCAAAGAGATTGGCTTCGTACTCCATACGGTTGTCCCGCATATTGAAGATCTCAAACTCTTTGAAGCCACCGACTTTCGTGGCTTCCTCCCGGTGTAAAGCATCGTGCCCTAATTCGTGAAGTAGCACGATGTTCTCCATAACCGGATGCAGATCATTTTTGATAAAGATGAAGCGATTACGCATCAAGACTTTATATGCTCCACGCTGTTCATTGAACGGATAATACATTACCTCGACTCCTAAGTCCCTTGCTATTCTGAGAGGATCACGGGTTCCGCATTGAGCAACGATGGAGTTTGCTTTTTGTACGATTTCCGAAGTGCTTACATACATCGGCTTCACCCCTTTTCAGTTTGTTCCTGTTTCCATTCTAACACACAATGTGTCCCATAAACGGGACTCAGTCCTGCTTGCCCTTAGAACGGTACTTCTTTGGGGTGTACTTTTTGTTTTTCTCTTTCGCCAGCCAATAGGCATCCATAATAGCTTGCATCATAACATCCATATCATCCTGTGCCAACTCGCCGCCGGTAAACAAACCAGTTACTTCATCTGTGAGCTGTTGCGCTTGTTTGGCACCTCGTGCGCCGTACTGCTCCGCAGCCTGAGCAACGAGCATACCATCCGTACACAGAAGCTGATCCACGGAAATATTAAGTGCCTTTGCCAGCTTCTCCGCTGCATCCAAGCGAGGACGAGAGGTTCCGCATTCGTATCTCTGTATGGTACGGGGGGAAACACCGGAAACCTTAGCAAGCTGCTCCTGCGTCATATCATTTTTTTCTCTCAGCCCTTTTAATCTGTCGCTGAACTTCATTATCAATTCCCTCCATAAGATTTCTATTTTTAGCAGCACGACACTTTTTTCGTCACTTCTTATTGACACGACATTGGTGTCGTGCTATAATCTGAATCACAACGACGACACTTCTGTCGTGTTCATATGATACAACACGACACTTTGGTTTGTCAAGAGGTTTCGCAGAATTTCCAAGAAATAAGGTGATTTAGTTGAGCAGATCAATACTGCATTGCGATATGAACAACTTTTATGCGTCGGTTGAGTGTATGCTCGACCCGGTTTTGAAGAAGTATCCTGTCGCAGTCTGTGGTTCGGTAGAAGAACGACACGGTATTGTTCTCGCCAAAAACTACGCCGCAAAAGCCTTTGGGATAAAAACCGGCGATGCTGTATGGCAAGCAAAGCAGAAATGCAGAAACCTTGTTGTAGTGCCTCCGCACTTTGAGGAGTATATCAAATACTCTAAACTTGCAAGAAATGTCTACCAGCGCTACACAGATCAAGTTGAGCCGTATGGAATGGATGAGTGCTGGCTTGACATCAGCGGAACAGACTACACCTTTGGTTCCCCTGAAAAGGTGGCAAATGACATAAGAGAAACAATCAAGTTTGAGCTGGGGTTGACCATCTCAGTCGGCGTGTCTTTCAATAAGATATTTGCCAAACTCGGCTCGGATATGAAAAAGCCGGATGCTGTGACGGTCATACCGAAAGACACTTTCCGAGACAAAATATGGGGACTCCCCGCAGCGGACTTGCTCGGTGTGGGACGGGCAACGCAGCGTGTATTAGATAGCTATTGCATTAGAACCATTGGCGATTTAGCTAAGACCGATCCTGACTTTCTGAACCGACGGCTCGGTAAAAACGGAATTGCCCTTTGGCAGTATGCAAACGGTAATGACCGATCCCGTGTTATGAACGCCGACTTTGTTTCTCCGGTTAAGAGCGTGGGACACGGAATTACTACCATCGAAGATTTGGAGAACGACGAGCAGGTGTGGCCCGTCTTTCTCGAATTGACGCAGGACATCGGACATAAACTCCGTGTCCACAAAAAGTGTGCGGATGGAGTCGCCATTCACATACGGGACAACACACTTTTTTCAAAGCAATGGCAAACGGCATTGGATATGCCCACACAATCCCCAATGCTGATCGCAAAAGCGGCTTTTGCCCTCTTTGAAAAAAGATACGACTGGAGGAACCCGATTCGCTCAGTCACGATTCAGGCAATCAACTTGGTGCCACAGGACACGCCCCGACAAGTCGATTTGTTTATGAACATCGAAAAGATTGAGAAAGCAGAAAGGCTCGACCAGTGCATTGAAACCATTCGCCAGCGGTTCGGCAAGAACAGCATCCGCAACGGCATTCTTTTTCAAAATCTCCGGATGCCGAGTGAAAAGCCTGAGATTACTATGCCGACCGGGGTGCTTTGTTAAGGAGGTCAGTATGATTAGTACAAGCAGTAACAAGATTGATGAAATTGTTGCGCCTGATGAGATCGAAACCTATGTTTCGATGCCGTCTTGTTTGTTGCAGGGGTGCAGCAATGATCTGATTATTTTCCGTGCAGATGGAGGAAACCACTTCACTCACTACGGCATTTATGAGGGGATGTTTCTTATCTTTGATGTCAGCAAAGATTTCAAGGAAGGACGCCTTTCCTGCTATCTGAACAATTCCGGCGATGATCGTCCTAAGTTCAAAGTTTCTGACAAGCCATTGGATGGCTATCGCCATTTTGGTAGGCTGGTTGCCAGTATGAAGAATTATGAGGTGTAAGGATGGAAGAAGAACGGCGCAAGGTATATGTGGAAGTCGATGTTACCCATAAGACGGATGGAACGGCTCGACCCCGAAAAATCAAATTTGAAGATGGTGAGGTCTACGAGATCGACCGTGTAAGGCACTGCTGTCGTGCGGCATCGACCAAGGTCGGTGGAACAGGGCTTCGTTACACGGTGATGATATGCGGTACGGAAACCTTCCTTTTCGATGAAGAAAACGGAAAGTGGTTTGTAGAAGGCAAGAAAAGAGCAGTTCTCTAAGGATGCCACCATTCATCAGCCCTGAGAGCGTCAAGGAACTTAATGAGGTGATGTGCGTGACAAAAGATAATTGGACACCTATACCGATGTATTGCTCTAACTGCGGAGCATTGCTTTACGGATATAGAAATGATGAGGGGAAAATCAAGTATGAGTGCAAAAGGTGCGGAACCGTAGCGGTTCGAGTCCAGAAAGGACGCCGACACGACAAGATTGACCTTTATGCCCCGGAAGGGCAAATCCGATACTATTGATCGGATAAAAACTGAATACGGCAAAACGACGGAATGGTTGAGGTGAAACAGACTGCGTAATTCCATCTCCAGGTCACTTGCTTTGAACACTTCGGTTGGTTAAACCAAACTTGCTATGCAGATATGAGAGGCCACCGACAAGACAGTAAGCCATAGGCTTACCCTGTCTTGCCGGTGGCTTCTTTTTTTCGGCAAGAACAACCGACCAAGGGCTTCCGGCAGAGAAATCTCTGAAAGGAAGCCTTTTTCGATGCTAAATAAGTGGCTCTGCTATATTGCTGAATATCCGTGATCTCCGAATTTTGAACCCGAAAACCAAATTCAAAATTCAAAGGAGATTACGGTAATGAGAAAAATATACCTTGTCAAAAAGAACCCCGAACAGCCCGCTGACGGCAATAACTGGATCGTAATGAACAGCTTCGAGTTTATGAACTTCGTTAAGACCCCGGAGGGGCAGAAACGAAAAGCGTGCTTTGGGCAGTTAGATGCCTGCTCTGTTGACGATGTGATTATCATCGCTGAATGTGGAGCTGAAACCGCAAAACAGTGGCAATCCGAGAAAGATAGACACGATTATCTTGCATCAATCGAGAAACAGTCCGGGATGACGGTGTTTTCCTATAATACACAGATAACCACAGAGGATGAAATGTCCGGCGAGGAATTGCTGGCAGATAATCAATCCGATGTTGTTGAGGAAGTCCTGCGCCGCTTTCAAAAAGCACATATCCAAGAAACACTCGCTGCACTACTCCCCGAAGAAAGAGATTTGATAGAGAGCTTAATCATATCAGATTTTCCTATGACGGAGAGAGAATATGCCAAAAAAGTCGGAAAAACACAAAGCACGATCCACTGTCAGAAAGCTGCTATTCTGAAGCGTCTAAAAAATATGCTCCGTTTCTAAAAGTTTTTTCGTTCAAATCGAAAAATTTTTCCCAGTTGGTTAGTAGAGAGCAAAAAACGCAAACAGATAGGAGCATAGATAATGAAACAGGTAATGATGGTCAAATTCGACTCCCCAAAATGGAGAAAGGTAGATGAGTATAAGGTCGCAAACCCGTTTGTTGATGTCGGTTTTCGGCAGGTCAAGGATGTCGTTGATTTGCGTGTATTCGACCTGCTGAACATTAGCCGCATCAATAATAACAGGGCTGAAGAAATGCTTCTTTGTATTTACCATATTCTCCAGCCGGACAGACGGATTGACGAAGGTATTTATAACGACGAGATCGACCAGTATTTCTCATATCGGGAATGGAAAAAGAAACACCAGCCTTTAAGTGGAGTGACCGTAAGGGAAATCCTCGCAACCGAAGATCTGAATGAGGATGCTTTACTTCGGATTTTTGATGGAGTCACCGCTGCTTTCTATAAATCCGATGAGTACAACAGTCGAGAATATCGTTACTCAAACCTTTCGGAGTTACGCAAGGCTATGAAGCATAAGGGGGGCGGCACGAATGGGAAAGCCCAGTAAAGACTATGCCGTTCCTCTTTGGGAAAAAGCAAACCTCACCGTTTATGAAGCGGCAGCCTACTCAGGGATTGGCGCAGATAAGCTAAGAGAGTTGTCCGACAGAGAGGATTGCGAGTTTGTCTTGTGGAACGGCACAAAGCGGCTCATCAAAAGGAAAAAGCTCGATGAGTTTTTGGAAAGAGCCTATTCAATCTAACAATCAACGATGCGATTCGCAAAATCGCATCGTTGTCCCAAACGGTGGTTATCGGTATCCTAAAGCCAAACGAAAATGAAGGAGGAAACCGATATGACCAAGCAGGAAAAAGATAACCGAGTTCCCCTTTGGGAGAGAATGAACCTGACTTTAGAAGAAGCCGCCGCTTACACTGGTATCGGAACGGATAAACTTCGTGAGCTGTCGAATCGTGAGTCGTGTGACTTTGTTCTATGGGTCGGTACAAAAAGGCTTCTAAAGCGCAAGCAATTAGAGGAGTTCCTGATTAAGAGCTTCTCAATCTAAAACAGGAGGTTACTATGACTAAAAAGAAACAGGTCGGCGTAAGGTTCGACAGCAACCGTACCCGGCTTAAAACAGGAGAAACCCAGCGTCCCAACGGCACTTATGCGTACCGTTGGTCAACGCCTGACGGAAAAAGGCATTCTATTTATGCTCCGACGCTGGAAAAGCTGAGAGAGCAGGAAGAACAGATCATCGTGGACAAGCACGACGGAATACGGTCGGATGTCAAAAGCATCACCGTAAATGAGATGTTCAATCTTTGGTGTCAGCTCAAAAGGGGAATCAAGGACAGCACATTCAAGAATTATATTTATATGTATGAGCTGTTTGTAAAACCGTCTTTCGGAAAGAACCGACTTGTCCAAGTAAAAAAGTCTGATGTGCGGAAGTTCTACAACTCCCTTGCTGACGGCAAAGTTCTGAAGATTGCCACGATAGATAATGTCCATAATGTACTCCACCAAGTCTTTCAGGTGGCAGTCGATGATGGAATGATTCGACAGAACCCAACAGACAATATGCTCAAAGAACTGAAGCTCTCCCACGGCTTTGAGCGTGAGAAGAAAGAGGCATTGACCGTGGCTCAGCAGAAGTTGTTCTTTGACTATATGCTCAGCCATCCCAAGGACACCCACTGGTATCCAGTGTTCTATGTTATGGCAAACACGGGGATGCGAGTCGGTGAGATCACCGGGCTTCGCTGGAGCGACATTGACTTGAAAAAGGGCATTATCCGAGTCAACCACACGCTTGTCTATTATAATCACCGTGACGAAAAGGGCTGCTACTTTTCCATCAACACGCCCAAGACAAAAGCCGGTGAACGAGAAATCCCGATGACCGAGGGGGTGAAACAAGCCTTCTTAATGGAGCGAGAGTTTCAATCTCAGGCTGAAATCAGCAGTAAGAGCCGAGTGGACGGTTATGACGACTTTATTTTTGTCAACCGTTACGGGGATGTTCAAAATCAGGGAAACCTCAACAAAGCACTCCGCCGTATGATGCGAGATTGTAATGATGAAATCCTCGAAAAATATGGAGCAGACTCTGATCCGGTTCTTCTGCCACAGTTCAGTTGTCACATTCTCCGGCACACATTCGCAACAAGGCTATGTGAGTCGGGAGCAAACCTCAAATTCATTCAGAGCATCTTGGGACACGCTGATGTATCGACGACGATGAATATCTATGTTGATGTGACCGACGCTCTGAAAAAGAAAGAGATCACCGCCTTTGACGACTATATGACAACCAAGCTGGAAACTTGAAGGGAAAGCACTCTGTGAGTAATTCGCAGAGTGCTTTCTCTTTTTCGCACATTTCTCAAAACTGAGGATGGAAATTATACTATAAGCAGTAATGAGAAATGGAGCGTTCAGATATGGAGAATAGTTTAAGCAAGATGCGACCGCATCTTGTATCAGAGTGGTCAGAAAAGAACTCACCGTTGACTCCCGATACAGTGACCTTTGGGTCTAATAAAACTGTGTGGTGGAAAGGGGCTTGCGGTCACGAATGGCAGACAAGCATTAAAGCTCGCTCCGCAGGCGAGCAATGTCCAATATGTTCGGGAGCGAGGGTGCTTCAAGGTTATAACGACTTTGAAAGTAAGTTTCCTGAGCTTGCGAAGGAATGGTCGCCCAAGAATGAGCCGCTAAGACCGTCGATGATTACAGCGGCTACGCACCGGAAGGTAATATGGCGGTGCAAGCTCGGACACGAATGGACGGCATCTGTGAAAAGCCGGACGGTGAACGGCACAGGTTGTCCCTACTGCTCACACAACTTTGTACTACCGGGCTTCAACGACTTGGCAAGCCGTTTCCCTGAAATCGCTAAGGAGTGGTCAGAGCGCAACCTTCCACTGACGCCGGATCAGGTTACTGCTTTCAAGAATATTAAAGTTTGGTGGAAATGTCACTTGGGTCACGAATGGAACACATTGATTTCAACCCGTGCCGGAGGAAGTCAGTGTCCCTATTGTAGTGGGATAAAGCTACTCAAAGGATTTAATGACCTGCAAACGAAGTTCCCGTCGCTTGCCATAGAGTGGTCGGATAAAAACCTGCCGTTGACTCCCGATGCGGTCAATGAGAAGTCAACTAAGAATGTTTGGTGGAAATGCCGTACCTGCGGCTATGAATGGAAAGCCGTCGTCAAAGCACGGGTCAAAGGCGGTATGTGTCCTGTTTGTGCTGAGAGAGCCGTTCTGCAAGGCTATAATGATCTTGGAACAACTGATCCGCACTTGCTCTCGGAATGGGACTTTGAAAAGAACTCCAAGTGGACACCGAGCAATGTATCGAGAAACTCAATGAAGGTCGTTTGGTGGAAATGCGGAGCAGGACACTCTTACCGTGCTAAAATCACAGATAGAACTATTGAGCAAAAGGGTTGCCCTCAATGTGAAGCTGAGTTTCAACAGGCTCTCCCACAGATGCTGATAATGATGTATGGAGCGCAGAACGGCATTACGGTCAAAAGCAATAGCGACTCGGAGCTTGGAATGCGACTTGTTGCATACCTCCCTGAATTACATTGTGCGGTCGATATTGCCGGAGCAACCGTGACGGAGAAAAGAGAGCAAAGCGTGAAAGCTCACATTTGTCAAAGAAACCGGCTGGGTTACTACCTTATTAAAAGAACTGCGGATACTTCGCAAATGGCAGCGGAAATCAAAACGCTATTTATCCGCAATCATATCTATCTCCATACGGATTCCGAGAAAGATGTTCAAGTGCTTCGAGAGAGATTTTTAGGATGGAAAAACCGAAATGCTTGTAAACTGAACGGAAAATATTGAGTTTCGTTAAGCCGTGTGTTATACTGTTTTAGCGGTTAGTTTCAGTATAGCACACGGCTCGTTTTCAAAAAAATGAAGCCACCTTACGCCAGCTTACTCCACGGCTTACGCCATTAGATTTTCCGCTATCTGAATTAGGCGTAACTGAGCTTACCCCAGCTTCAAACGAGTAGATGCCGGTCTGGACTTATAGACGCTAAGCGGAGCTTATCTAAGGCTGGTCACGAAAATCCCGACAATGAAACCTTTGGACAAGGACAAGACTGAAAAGACCGAAGCGAAGCAAGAAAGTCGAGCAGACGAAATACCTCTCAGCACAAGTGATTTATCCTCTCCAAAGGAGTTAGAAAAGTTTCTGTTTAGCGAAAACTATGAAGCTCCTAAAATCGTGATTGAACCCTTATTCCAGGATCAGGTCGATTTTGAGACCTTCTCCAAGAGCGATTTCCGTGCCGTGAAGGTTAAGGAATGCGAAGCCGTGAAGAAGTCCAAAAAG
>OHDE01000509.1_pt1 | contig 13430 bp, 14 predicted proteins | sample 1566931 | NCBI WGS metagenome assembly OHDE01 (sample SAMEA3879591, study PRJEB24766) | human gut metagenome | biome: human-associated habitat; feature: feces | place: USA | collected 1985/1987 | reverse complement strand
GTCCGCTGCGTACCTTGGAGAAAAGTTCTGCTTTCTTGTTCTCCGTATCTGCGTTGTGGATGAACTCGATCTCCTGTTCGGGCACACCGGCGTTGAGCAGCTTGGTGCGAATATCATCATAGACGTTGAACGAACCGTCCCCCTTGGGAGTAGACATATCGCAGAAAATCAACTGGGTCAGCTTCTGCTCCTTGGTGTCGTTCCAGATGCGCAGGACGTTGTTGACGCAGGCATTTAACTTGCTGTTGGGGTCATCGGGCAGAGCGGAATTCATCAACCGCTGATCAAGACCGATTTTGCGGCCATCCGACGTAATTTTCAACATATTATCCACAGAAGGGTCAACAGAACCGCTGTGGACTTCGGCTGCACGTTCGCTCAACGCCTGCACCATATCCTGTTGGATTTCCGAAGGTTTGACCACCACCGTCTCAAATTTTGCATCAGGCACTGGGAGATGAAGCTGGTCGCTGGTCTTGATATCTGCTGCTTCTTTGAACATCGCCATCAGTTCAGGTAAGTTGAAGAACTTCGCAAAACGAGTGCGTGCACGGTATCCGGTGCCTTCGGGCTGGACTTCGTCAAGAGGTTTTCGGTAATTTTTCTAAATTCATCAGGTTGTCCGCAAGGAAGCCCCTTGTGACCTCATGTCTGCACATATCCTTGAACATCTTTTCAATCGGCTTTTTGGCAGTTTCGGACTGCTTCACACACACAATAAAGGTGGTCTTGCCAATCTGTACCGAATAACTCGAATTCTGATTCTCCATTCAATTCCTCCTTAAATCGTCATTTTCCCAATTTGGCTGGCAGACTGGCAACTGTGGGTGTACCATGATTTTCTTGCCAGCCAAATTTTTTGCCAGCCAAATGGCTTATTCCATCCAAAAGACCTTTTTGCGGCCTTCCACGATCTTGCTTTTCAGGGCATCGCCCAGTTCCCGCTTGGCATCTCGGACAGTTCTGCCGGGGATGCCCCTTTCCAGTGCAGCCTTGTCGATGTCCTCGCTGAGCACCTGCTTTCCTCCGGCAAGCAGGGTGCAGATCAGGTCTTTGGCTTGCTGGGTCTTGGTTTCCCGCTGCGGCTCGATGCCGGACAGCATCTCGTCTGCGGTAATGTCGTACTCGCCGACCCAGCGGAAGCCACCCTCGTCCCCCAGAGAGAACGCCAGTGACGCTCCCGGCGGGGCAAGAGAACTTTTTTCGTGCGTCAGGATGCGCATGGTGGGGTCGTGCTTCAGCTTGCCGATGAACATGACGCTGCGGACGGCGGCAGCAATGTCGATGGAGCCGAGGCCCCGCTGCAAGCTCTGCATTCCAGCGGCCTTGTTCAGATGCCCGATCAGCAAAATAGCGCAGCCTGTTCGCTGCGCTACCTGTCCCAGCCGCATGAAGATCGGACGGACTTCGTTCGCCCGGTTCATGTCCACATCGGCACCGAGATACGCCTGGATCGGGTCGATGATGACTAGTCGGGCGTTGTTCTCGATAATGGCTTTTTCAATTCGTTCATCGGAGAGCGTCAGCTGCACATCGCTGTCATCAATGACCAGCACCCGGTCAAGGTCTGCGCCGGCTTCGATCAGGCGAGGCTTGACCGTATCGCCCAGACCGTCCTCTGCGGTCTGGTAGATCACGTTGAAGGGCTCCATGCGCTCCATGTTGGGCAGCAGCTTTCCGTTGGTGCAGGCAGCGGCAAGGTGCATGGCAAAGTAGGTCTTGCCCTCGCCCGGATTGCCTTGCAGCACACTGAGTTTTCCAAAAGGCAGATACGGTTTCCAGAGCCATTCCACCGGGGTCAGCTCCACATCGCTCATGCGGATAATTTTCACCGTTTCCGGTTTTGACGGCTCTTTCAGCACAATGCTTTTGAAATAATTGCGGTTCGGGATCTCTGCCCGGTGCACCAGAACATCGTTCCAGTCCTTCATGCAGGGCTGGATGCGGGTTACGCTCACGGTGTCCGGCAACAGCCCCGCCAGCCGCTTGCAGGCATCCTCTCCAGCCTTATCGGAATCCAAACAAAGGAATACCCGCTCCACGTCCGGGCGTTCCGAGAGAAACTGCCGCAGCGCTTTGCCGGACACCCCGCCCAGCGACAGATAATTGTGCTGCTGCCAGTTTTTCGGAAACAGTTCGATAAAAGACAGCAGGTCGATGGGGGCTTCAAAGACCAGCAACTGCTTGTCAGTGCCACGGTGGGCAAAGCCAAACGCCTTTTCTGCACCGGCCGCATCCTGCCGAAACTTTTCCCGAATCCCACGGCTGCTTGCGTAGCGGGGATGCCCGTCTGCATCCCGCCCCACAAAGACCACGTTGTGGTGGGCGGCGTCCTCGTAAATATCTCCGGCAGCGATGAAGAAGTTCACCAGCGAGGGGCTGAGTTTCCGCTCCTGTGTCAGATAGTTCAGGATGTTGGCGTTGGTGACGTTCCGCAGCGGCAAGCGAAACGCCGGAGAGGGGGCAGGGTCAGCCTCCGGCTGGGCTTCGCCCGGCTCTCCGGTCAGCATCTGCACCGCTTCAGGGAAGGACTTGCCGTAAAATTCCATCACGAAATCCACCGGCAAGCCGCCCTTGCTCTGGCTGTGCCGGAACCATTTGTTTCCGCAAACGGTCAGGCTGTCGTGGGCTTTCCAGCGGTATTCTTTTCCGCTGCGCACCAGCGTTTCGCCCTGTGCCCGGAGAAATTTTTCCAGATCCACCGCATTGGCTTTGTCAATCTGGGCTTGGGTGTAGGTCATGCTGCTCCCTCCTTAAATCTCCTGTGTGTGATTTTTCGTTTCCGTTTTCTTTGTGGTCTGCGCCGCCTTGGCTTCTTCCAGCTTTTTCAGCACCGATTCCTTCTCCGGGGTCTTGCCGCCCGGTGTGGAAAGCTGCTGCTTATTCAGCACCATGTCAATATACTTGCGGATATTTTTCAGTGCGGAGATATCCGGCTGCAAGGTTTCCAGTTGGGTGCGCAGCTCTGCGCTGCTGGATTGCAGCGCAGAAAATTCGGCATCCAATGCCGAAAAATCCACCGCTGTGCTGCCGTTCAGCTTCATCAGGGTGCGGACAGCTTTATTAAAGGTGTCCAGCTCCTCTTTGTGCTGGGCGGCGTAAGCGTCCTTGGTCAGCTTGAAGTTCTTCTTGATAAAGGTGTCATGGATGGGCTTCAGCTTGGCATGGACGGCGGCAACATCTTTTATCTGGGCGATTGCCCGCATACGGTTTTCGTTCTGCTTCAACTGCTTGCGGAGAGGGGCGGCGGTCTGGTTTAAGCTGTCAATGGCTTGGTTCAAATCCTCAACAGTGTTCAGGGAATGGGCTTTCAGGTAGTCCACAGCCCGTTTGACTTCCTCAAAGTCCCGGACAGTGCATTTCAGTTTTGCCTTGCCAGACCAATCGCTGCGCTGCTCGTTGCGGAGGTTGAAGTAATCCACCAGCAAGTCGGACAGCGTGGGTTCTTTCGCCTTTTCCAGAGCGTCCAGAAGAAGCTGCTTCTTTTCGTTCAGGTCTGCGATCCAGCGTTGCAGCCCACGGATGGCGCTGCGGATGGACTGCATCAGGCTGTTGGCGGCACGAATATCCCGGTTCAGGTTGCCGAGAAAAGTTTCTATCCCACGCTTCTCCATCTGATGTGCGGCGGGGCCGAGATGGACGGTCGGTATCTTCTGGATGCCCTGCCGTTCAAAGGAGCGCAGGTCAACACGTTCCGGTCTGCCAGCAGCTTCCAGATAGCGGTTGGTGATGGTTTCCCAGCTGTGCCGCCAGACCTCGGCATACTTCTGGTCGTTCCAGTCCACGGTGTTTTCCTTGTGGCACTTCCAGTTGCCGGAGGGGAGCCGGATGCGCTCACCGTTCTCGTCGAGGTCGTATACCTTTCGGGCTTTCGGGAGCCACTTGCCGTGTTCATCCATTGCCCGGAGCGTCAGTAGAATGTGGGCGTGTGGGTTTCCATCTCCCTTGTCGTGGATGGCAAAATCGGCAATCATGCCCTTGGAAACAAACTGCTCCTGACAGAATTCCTTTATCATGGACAGATACCGCTCTTTCGGGACTTCCACCGGAAACGCCAGCACGATGCGCCGGGCAAGCTGGGAGTTCCACTGGTTCTCCACGGCTTCCACGGCGTTCCAGAGCGTTGCTCGGTCTGCAAATCCGGGCGGCGCATGAGATGGCAGCATGATTTCGGCGTGGACAAGCTCTTTCTTCTTGTTGTAGAATTTCGTTTTCTGGTCGTATTCGCTGAACAGCCGTTCGCTGCTTTGGTAAGCTGCCCCGGCAACAGCGGACTGCCCTTGGCTGCGCTTGACGATGGTAATTTTGAAATGCGGACACGGAATAGGCATCACCCCCAAACAAAAAGACCGCCCAGCAAGATTGCTCTTGGTGAACGGTCTGGAATTGTATTCGGTTTTGCTCGCCGCCTTAGAACGGAGTGCCATGCGCTTCGGTCTTAGGCGGGAGCCGCAAAAGGATAGCTGCAAAGCAGCGCAAGGAAAATGCAGTTTTCCTTGGGATGGAATCGGGCTGGCGCACAAACGCCAGCTTCGATTTCATCGAGCCGTCTGCAAGACCGCAATTTCACCGGAACGGTGTATAATTGCGCCCTTTATTCTAAAGGGTTTTGGACGTTGCTGCGTTCGTGAACATCATGCACCATCTTTGCAAGTGCCAGCACGACTTCCGGTTGACGGAACGAGATTTTCAGAAGCTCCATCACCTGATTATCGGTCAGTTCTCCCGGACAGACCAGAAAGCTTTCCAGCATTCCGGCACGGGTGCAAAGACGATGCACACGCTCTCTCCGGTTCAGCTCTGACATCTGGCGTTCAAGGATCTTCTCCCGGTGCTGGCAAGAGCGCAGCTTCTGCTCTGCTTTGGCTTTTTCGCTGCGGAGATAGGCAAGGTCGGTTTTCGGTTGGGTCAATGGCATCACGCTCCTTTTCAAAAGTTGGTTGTATTCGACATTTTTATTGGTTCGTGGTACACTACACACAATCAATGTGAATAGAGGTGACTGCGTTGCTTGCGTTATATCTAAGTGTGCTTGATGATCGAAACTTTGAAGAAGATTTTACCGAGGTGTACAATACATACAAACGGCTGGTTTACCATACCGCTTACAAAATCATGGATGATTCGTATCTGGCAGAGGATGTGCTACAAGAGGTATTTTTGTACGTTGCAAAAAATTTTTCTAAAATTCATCGAGAAAACTGTCACGAACTCGCTGCTTATCTCGTTAGTTGTAGTAGAAGCCGTGCATATGATATGCTTCGCAAACAACGAGAAGAATTGCTGGAAGATGTCCCAAACGAACCAGATGCCGCTCCGGTGCCGGATGATGCAGCAGTTAGCACCGATAACATTGAACGTCTAACAGAACTGATTGGCCAAATGAAACCGATGTACCGTGATCCGCTACGCCTTTTGGCAATGGGATATACAAACCGTGAGATTGCAAAATCGCTGGGATTAACGGATGAAGTGGTACGAACACGGCTCTTTCGAGGACGAAAACTATTATGGAAGGAGATGAACAGCCATGAGTGAGCGGACAGACATTTCATTTGATGCGGCTTTGATGATGGCACTTCGTGCAGATGCGCAAAGAGAACTGGATTCGCTTCCAACGCCAAAGCAGTTTGAGGAAATCTACCCAGATACGTCCCAATGGGACGAACGAATGACAGAGGCCTTAAAGAAGAAAAAGCACCACCCAGTGTTGAAACGAGTACTAATTGCGGCATTGACACTCGTAATGCTGACGGTTGGTGCTCTTGCGGTCAGCGCTGATTTCCGCAGGGCAGTCTATACGATGATTCAAAAATTTCTGCCCATTGAGATGCAGCTGACTTATCAGGTGGATGGCGAACCGCTGGAGTGGCTCCCGGATGGATACAGCGACCATTATGTGCCGAACGGCTTTGAAATGGACGATGTGCAGAAATTTGAGCGAGCAGAAAACTTTTTACATGTTTACTCGTCAAAAGAAACAGAGGAAAGCTACACAGTCCGTTGCTCAATTATCCAGCCAGGGCAGCAGTCCCTGTTTGATAATGAGCATACAGTGTACGAAACCGTAAAGGTCGGAGAAGCAGATGGTGTACTTGGAACCAGTACGGATGAACATGGAAAGAATGTTTATACTCTAAGTTGGGAACATCGGGGGATTACACATACCGTTATGGGAAACATTCCATACGATGAGATTATGAAAATTGCGGAAGGTATCCGTTAAGAAAGCTGGACACTTGTGAGAGTTCACAAATGTCTGGCTTTCTTTTTGTCTGAACTTACAAAGATGGAAAATTTGAAAAATTTTCTCCTGAAAATTGAAACGAAGCGAATGCGAATTGCGTTGATTATACAAAGGCTCTTGATGGGAGCAAAAAAACGGAGGTGTATGTCTATGTCGAAAAAGCGTTTGTTGTCCATTGTTGTTTCAGCGGTGATTCTCTTGAGCTTTGCCTGCACCGCAATGGCCGCTGAAAAGTCTGAACGGTATGTAGGCGATAGTACGGTCAACGGATCTATTTACCAAACATACTATCAGGTTGATGCCCAGACTCGAACTGGAGTAAAGAAAATCAGCGTTTCAGGCGTTCTCTATGAAAAGGGGACAATTGGAACATGGCAAAAAGTAAGTAGCTGCTCAAACAGCAGCACGACCTCAACCTGCATGGTGAGCAGTAGCTTTAACACTAAGCCCGGAAAATCTTATAGGCTTGAGTATTCTGCGACCTTTAGCTATTCCGATGGACGGAGCGAAACCATTACCGGAAGTACCAGTAGATAAGTGGAGTTTGTTATATATTTCAGCAAGTTAGAAAGGTGTGAGGTAATTATAAAGGCGAGACCAACGCGAGTTATCCGATACCTAGCTATAGTCGCACTGTGCTTGCTTTTGGGCTTTATGCTTGGAAGAAAAAGCAAATATGAAAAACGAGATTATTTGAAACAATTCAAAATTGGAAAAGCAACATACTCTGAATCGTTGATATATGAGGCTTATGGCGGATTGCAAAATGATGGGATAATGTTAGCGGTATACTACGATGTGGATGCAGCCAAAATTATTCATCAACTCGATTCATGGGAGAAAATTAATGATTCTCCAACCATATCTTCTATATTAAAAAATGTGTCGTCATATTTTGGATTAGATTTTGTGATTCCTGAAATTGCAAGTGGAAATTTTTTTCTTTATGATAATAGTCAGCATAAGGAACTACGCTCGGAAGCCGAAATGAATACATTGCTTTTACATTCTGAAGATGTGAATTTTAGTCTCGTTGTCTGGGATGATGAGAAGCACACAATTTATATAGTAGAGTACAGAATTTAAGGAGGTTCGTTATGAAGAGGTTCGTATCATTAATTCTTTCAGTGTGTTTTTTGTTTTCGATAAATACTGTGTCTTATGCTGCTAACATAAGCAGCCGTAAAGCTAGCAATCCTGTTATTCAAAGCATGAATGATAAGTATCATGTTGATTTTTCGGGAATGTCGATAGATGAATTAAATAAGTTTATCGATAAGATGAAAGATGAAGATCAAACACGTGCATCTGGAAATTTGTTAAATAATACACAGCTTGCATGGTTGGCAGCTGCGCAAATTGCACGGGATAAGGGATATGAATGTGCGGCTCTTATGGTTGAATTCTCTGTATATAATATTGACTATTCTGAGAGTGTGACGGATTCTTCGACGCCATTGCTTGACAAGTTAAACACGACAACAGTTTTTAATAATTATAAAAACAAAGTACTTAATAGTGGCTTGAAAGATTTTAGTGGAGGAAGTTGGTCTTTTACAATTCAAAAGTCTGATAATGCAGATTTATTCTATGCATTGCATAGGGTAAGCACCTCTGGAACAGGCTTCATGATTGGTAATTCTATAATGTATTACTTGATTACCGTTCATGACACATTTGATTTTGCATATGACAACAACTATGACGACTTGTTTACTACTACAGTGAACAATTGGGCTTGGTTGTGCCAGCAGACGCATGTGTTGAATCCCATAGAGATAAATCTTAGCACGGCTATTGGATAAAAAATCAGTGGTATTTATTTTTTTGCGAAAGTAAAAGTTGAAATCTAAAATAAGGATGGCTCTAACGTATGAAAAATTTTACGGAGGTGTTTCCAATGCAGAGCAACTGATGTATAAGAAATCTTGTGTATACTCTAAAAGTAAAGAAGGAAAATTAAAATAGCTAGTGAAAAAATATCTCGTAGAATTTTTTTGAAAGCAAGTGGGATTGTGGCTCTTTCTTCAATGGAGCTTAACTCTGGGCTGACTGCTTTTGCAGATAATCAAAGTGATGGAAGCAAATCTCATATCGAGAGATACCATAGATACGATTTTGATACAAAAGAAGAATCTATAGAGGAAATTATAGTTGAAACCAATTCCTTCACGGATGGAGAGACAACTGCAGGCTATTTTCCAAATGGAAAGATTTCGGATATTGATCTATCCGATCTGTATGCGATTATCGGAAGCAATGATATCACTGTTGTTGATAATCCAACGGCAACACCATATTGTAGTACGGTATGCCTACAGATAACGACCAATAATGGAGGGACAAATTATGGTTCTGGATTTATGATTGGGCCTAATGCACTTGCAACAGCAGCACATAATCTATACAGTATAAAGGAAAAAGCCTACGTTAAGTCGGTAAATGTCGCACCTGCTCGATCTGATAATAGTAAACCTTTTGGAAGCGAAAATGTATCGGCAAGTTCGATGATTGTTAGTGATTCTTATCTTGCTGGAACAAGTTCGGAGGATTGGGCGATTATTACGCTCAAGAATAATTTAGGAACGAAAACGGGATGGCTTGGGTTACATTGGCAGTCTAGCAATTATTCATCATCACAGTTGGTGTATGCTTATGGCTATCCGAGCCAAATAAATGGTGCCGATGCGAGATATCGGATGTGTAAATCTTCTGGGTATATTAGAAGTCAGACTTCAAAATATCTCAAGGGCGATTGGGATTTGACAGGTGGCTTTAGTGGTGGTCCTCTTGTAGAATATATTTCTGGAGCTGGGTATGTAGCTATCGGAATCCATAAAGATGGAAGCACAATTGATGGTTCTTCATATCCAACTTCTTATACAGGGGCATTGAGAATAACACAATCGCTTTATACGCTGTTCCTTTCATACAGAGGTTGATAAAATGAAATGCAAACGGAAGATTATGGTTGGCATAGCATTTGTGGCAGTGGTTCTCTGCATTCTATTTCAATCGAATACATTCGGAAGAAAAAAATCGGAACTTATAATTGAAGAAGTTGACCTGAAGAACAATTGTATTTATGCGACTGCAAAAAATCAATTATATGATACGGATGACAATTATATAATTTATGGCGTATCAAACTACTTGAAAGGAAATCTTCAGTTGTCGTATCTTAAAGAAGGCGAAAGCATTCTTGTGATATCAAACGGTAAGGTGTTGCTATCAGATCCGTATCAATTTGATAAAATATACAGTATTCAACTGTTGCAATAGCGTTTCATTTTCTCAATAAATAATATAAGCTATTTACAGCTGCCTCCTCTGTTAAGTGGTGGTGCAGTGCTTATTCTCAATAACGATGCGATTGATGAAAATGATAGACCTTTTTGGAATTTAGAATTTTCTCAATAATCAAGCCCCCAAAATGGCAAACTTGAAATCATCGAGAGATACATAAAATATAGGGTTAAATCGACTTTCGTGTCGAAAAAACAAGTGCTAGAAATAGCAAAATCCATTGAATTTTAGAATGACATTTATAAGAAACCAGTAGATTTGCCTGATATTTGTGATTTCTTTGACCGTTGGGCCATTGATTTTGCACTACATTGATTTTGCACTACTATGAGCAAAGGAAAAACTTAAAATAAGCAAACAACCCGCCATTTGCAGCGACTGCAAGTAGCGGGTTGTTTGGCCTATTTAGAGGTTAGTCTTTCAGTTTGCCATGGTCACAGCCAAGTGAGAGATAATGCTCAATCTCACCACTCAGCACAAGCTGGACGCACTCCAAGGGCTTGTTGTATAGTAGCCAATCAAGTTCAGCTCGCTGTGCCGGGGTATTGCCGTATTCGTCCTCGATGGCAAGGCAGTCAATGGCAATGGCAGAGCCATCAGCGAACTGGGCTTCCGCTCGGTTGGTGTCCATATTATAGTGCCAAGAACGTGCTTTTTGAGAACTATTCTGGTCAAAAATTCGATTTTGTTTCATTTGAATGCCCTCTTTGATGCTTTTATGATTTAGTTTTTTGACGAGATGAGGTCTCTTTTTCCTTTTTCTTAAGTCACCCAACCGCACTGTCCTGCATCGCAACTGTTCACGATGCTATCCACATCCGGGCGGTGCATCAGCTTTTGCAGGATGCCGAACTGCTTTTTGGTGGACGCAGACACCAGATACTGCCACTTTTGCGGCAGGATGGGCAGATCTGCGATGCTCCACTTGACGTATTTGGCATTGTAGACATTGGGCGGTGCCAGTTCCACCAGATGACCAACGCACCAGCTGACGAGATAGCCGTTGCCCTCAAGGTAGCCGTCCTGCCGGTTGGTGGCACCGAGGACTTTGGCGTAGGACATGGCAACCGAGGGCTTTTCTGCTACGATCAATTTTGCGATAAGAATCCCTCCATTCTGTTTCGGATTGCAATATGTAGGGCGGCAAAACGCCGCCTTAAAATCAGATGGGTTCGGTATCTTCCTCACCGGGTTCCTCCGGCTCGTCCTCGGTGGGAATCTCGAAGTCGCCCTTGTCCTCGGTGTAGTTTGCATCGGGGTCAAGGGCTTCTTTTTCGGCCTGCTTTTTCTGCTTCTGTTTTGCGAAAGCGTAGAAGCCGCCGCCTGCCGCCAGCGCAATCAGCACGACTACGCCCAGAAAGCCGGATGCGATCTTTGTGACCTTGTTTTCCTTGGGCTGTTCCTCGCCGGATGCCGCCGCTTCTTCTGCGGCTTTCTTGGCTTCTTCCTCGGCTTTCAGCTTATCCTGTTCCGCCTGCGCCGCTGCTTCTTTTTCAGCGGTATAGGCATCGGCAGCATCTTCCTCCATCAGAGCCAGAAGGTCGGCTTCGTCCACAAGGTTCATAAAGTGAACGGTCTGCTGCCCCTTGGCATTGCGGTCAATCACCAGATAGAAAGTCGCACCCGACTTCGACACCAGCGTAATGAACTGCTGTCCGCTGCCATCGGAATAGTCGGTGTGATAGTCGTCCACCAGCGTCAGGTTGCCCTCCGGAGTCAGGGCACCAGAGGTTTCGTCCGTGACGGTGACAACATCTTCCTCCACCACTTCCGGCAGAACAGGCTGCTCCACGGGGGCGGCTTCGCCCTCAAAGGCAAAGGCAGGAGCCGCCATGCCGGCGCACAGTGCCGCCGATACCAGCAGTGCGCTCAGTTTCTTAATCTTCATCCGTATTGACCTCCTTCTCGAAAGTTGCACCCACGGCAGACAGCGCAGCCGGGTTCGGGGTGGCGGTTGCCGACTGCCGCAGCAGGGCAGCAAGCTGTTCCGGCGTGACCTTTGCAGTCCGCACCATCTCGTTGACCTCGGCGGAATCTTCCTCCTGAATGCGCCGCTCCAGAATCTCGATGCGGTTGTTCAGTTTGATGCGGCGCTCCTTCTCTTTTTCCAGCATTGCCCGCAGCTTATCCGATTTTTCGCTCATAAAACTCCTCCAATCATTTTGAAAGCCGTCCGAACCCGGCGAGATGCTTCTCCCAGTAGGACGAGTGGATATTTGCGTATTTGATGGGGTCGCCAGCGGACACCATCATGCCATTGCCCAGATAGATCCCGGTATGGCTCATGCCGGGGGTGTCGTAGGTGCCTTTGAAAAAGACCAGATCTCCGGGCTTTGCTTCTGACTCGCTGATGTGCTGGCTCTTGTTCCACAAACCGTTGGCGGTGGTGCGCCCCACATCGTAGCCGTTCTGGTTGTAGACCCAGCAGACGTAGCCGGAGCAGTCAAAGCCTGTTTCCGGGGTGGAACCGCCCCAGACGTAGGGCGTGCCTACATACTTTTGGGCTTCCTTGTAGATGGCAGCAAACTCGCTGTCGGTCAGGGCTTCTGCCGGAACCTGATAGTCGATGCCCTGTGTGCCGGAACCATCCGAGCCACCGGGCGGCAGACCACCGTTGAACAGATAAGGCCGACCGCCCAGCGTGTCCTGAAAGATCTCGTACCGTTTCCATTGGTCAGCATCCAATTCTTCCCGGATGACTACTTCCAGCCCTCTGTTCACCAATTTGGTGTGGAAGATGCGGTACTCATAAGGCACCTGCGTAGGGACTGGGATTCCTGCCGGACTGATGACCCAGACGGTCTTATACCGTATCTGCACCTCCACCCATGTGGTCAGTTTATACTGCTTTTTGAAGGTCTCCTTCAGCTTGCCCTGCACCTCCGACCGGGTGTAATCGTCATACAGGGTCGTGAGAAAAGAAGTCAACTGCCACGGGTCATGCTCGATGGGGTCGAGGTGGTACTGGTACTCGTTGTAGCCGGGATGGTCAGTGGGGGTGCGTTTGATCTTTTTGTCCAACTCTTTTTCCAGTTTTTTGTAGTCCTGTTCTGCACCCCGGATGTCCCGGTCCTCGGCGGAGTACATGGTCTGCCCGGACACCTGTGTGCCGCCGGAAAAGAGGATGCCGCAAGACGAGAAGCCGGACATCACCATGAGGACGAGCAAAAGAAAAACGCCCACGATCACCAGAACGTGTGCGTTGCCCTTGGCGGCATTCATCAGCCCTTTCACAGCGGTGCTGACGGCAGTTTTGCCTTTCTCCACCGCCTGTTCCACGCCGGATTGGGCAGCGGATACACCATTGGATGCCGCTTTGCCGCCTGCGGTCTGCGCCGCCGTGCCCGAACGGGCGGCGGCATAGTAGCTTTTGTGGATTTCTTGCCGCTGTTTCCAGCGTGAAAGCCAGTTGGAGCCGCCCTCGCTGGTGCTGGATGCTCCTGCATCTTGTGCCGCAGTCGGTTCCTGTGCAGAAGATCTTGCGGTTTTGGAGCCTTTCTTGCCCTGTGTCTTGGCTTTTTTCTTGAGCTTCCGGGCATAGCGGCTTTTGGAAACGTCCCGGACATTTCCTGCCGGCTTTTTCGCCCTCGCTCAACGCCTGTGTGCCTACATTGTCATCCTCGTACTGGTCAACTTCCCGGTGCACCGCAGAGCGAGCGGCATGGGCGGCGTACATTTCACGCTTCTGCGCCTTGCTCAACCGGCTCAACTCGTCCGGGGTCAGTTCCGCCTTGCCAAACCGCAGATGCTGTGCCTTTTCCGCAGCCTTATCTGCATCCAGTTTCAGCTTTTTCTTTTTGGGCACCGTCTGCTCCACCTTGGCTTTTTTCGGAGGAGAACGGGTCTTTTTGGTAGACGTTTCCTCTTTGATGTTCAG
>OHDE01000506.1_pt1 | contig 13462 bp, 16 predicted proteins | sample 1566931 | NCBI WGS metagenome assembly OHDE01 (sample SAMEA3879591, study PRJEB24766) | human gut metagenome | biome: human-associated habitat; feature: feces | place: USA | collected 1985/1987 | reverse complement strand
ACGGTGTGCAGAAAGCACGGAATGCCTACAACGGTCTGCACGATGCTTACGCCGCCGCAGGCTGGACGGATGAACAAATCGACACCGTGCTGCAAATGCAGACCCCGGACAACGCCTTTTTCGATGCGCAGGGGCTTCACGTCTACCATGCTGCCGCAAATGTTGTCTTTGATGATGCCGATATTCTGAACTGGATCGTTTCCAAACACAAGTGATAGGAGAGAAATTTTGAACCGACGGCAATTCACAAAACTTCTGGCGGGTGTAGGGCTGCTTCTGGCAGGCTGCCGGGCAGGTGCTGCACCCAGTTCCTCCACCCCGGAAAGAAAGGATTCCATGCAAACGACCACCCAAACTTATACCCGCACCACGCCCATCGAAACCGTACGGAATGACCCGGTTTTCGGTGATTATGGGCGGCTGATCTTCCCAGTGGAACGCTCTTATTACAGCGGCGACACGCTGGAAGATCTCGGGCTGACCTACTACAGTCATATCGATCCGGACGAAACAGTGGAGATCGTGAACACCCTGCGAGAGCGGGCAGCGGACGGCCAAACCATCTTCTATGACATCTACACCGACGAGGAAAAGGCGGCTGACCCTGCCAAAGAAGATACAGGATTGTTTTTCTTCAAGGGAATCCCCGGCGAGAAATTCGCCATCTGCAATGCAGGCGGTGCCTTTGCCTATGTGGGCGCCATGCAGGATAGCTTCCCTCATGCGCTGGAGCTTTCCAAAAAGGGCTACAACGCCTTCGCTCTCATTTATCGCCCCGGCGCACAGACCGCCTGCGAGGACTTGGCAAGAGCCATCCGCTTCATCTTTGACCATGCGGACGAACTGGAAGTGGACACCGATTGCTACTCCCTATGGGGCGGCTCGGCAGGAGCGCGAATGGCGGCGTGGCTTGGGTCTTACGGTGCAGAAGCCTTTGGCGGCGGTAATCTGCTCCGTCCCGGTGCGGTCATCATGCAGTACACGGGACTGAGCGAGTATTCCGAAAGCGATCCGCCCACCTATGCCTGTGTCGGTGACAGGGACGGCATCGCCAACTGGCGGGTCATGCAGGCGCGGCTCGAAGCCATGCAGCAGGCCGGGATCGACACGGAGTTTCATGTGTATTCCGGTCTGGGTCACGGCTTTGGCCTTGGGACTGGAACCAGCGCCGAAGGCTGGATCAATGATGCCGTGGCCTTTTGGGAACAGCAAATGAAGAAATAACATTCAGAAAGGATGCGTTTTTATGAACAACTTTATTTTTGAAAACAAGACCAAGGTGTATTTCGGCAAGGGCGGCGTGAAAGAGTACCTCGGCAGTCTGCTGGTGAACTACGGGGAAACCGTCATGCTGGCCTACGGCGGCGGCTCCATCAAGCGCAATGGCGTGTATGATGAGATCATGGGCATTCTGAACGCCGCCGGCAAGCGCGTCGTGGAGTTCTCCGGAATCATGTCCAACCCCACCTATGCCAAGGCGCAGGAGGGCGCAAAGCTGGCGCGGGAGAATCATGTGGACCTTATCCTCGCCGTGGGCGGCGGCAGCGTGTCCGATTGCTGCAAGGTCATCTCCGCGCAGGCCAAACTGGACGAGGACATTTGGGAACTGGAGAACACCAAGCACACATTCCCAACGGAGTTTATCCCCCTCGGCACCATCGTCACGGTGTTCGGTACCGGCAGCGAGATGAATAACGGTGCCGTCATCACCCACGAGGAAAAGAAAATCAAGGGCGCTCTTTGGGGCGCACAGGCGGATTTTGCCTTCCTTGACCCCAGCTATACCCTGTCCGTTCCCATGAAGCAGGTCATCTCCGGGGCCTTTGATACCCTGAGTCACGCGATGGAAACCTACTTCGGCAAGCCGGATGAAAACAACCTGTCCGACGATATTAACGAAGCCATCATGCGCAGCGTCATCCGCAACACCCGCGTGCTGCTGACCGACCCGGAGAATTACGACGCAAGAAGCGAGCTGGCCTGGGCGTCTGCCATGGCGGAAAACGGTATTTTGAAAATTGGCAAGGTCACGGACTTCCAGTGCCACATGATCGAGCATCAGCTGGGTGCCTACACCAACTGCAACCACGGTGCGGGGCTGGCGGTCATTCACCCGGTTTTGTATCGCCATATCTGCAAGTCCGGTACAGCCCGCTTCGCTCGCTGGGCGCAGAATGTCTGGGGCATCGCACCCAAGGACTGTGACGATGAAACTGCTTCTGCCGGTGTGGACGCGCTGGCTGCGTTCATCAAGGAAATTGGACTGCCCACCACCTTTGCAGAGCTGGGTATCCCCGATGACACCGATTTTCGCGCCATCGCGGATTCCACCGTTCTCACCCCCGGCTGCTGCAAGAAGCTGACCCACGATGAAATATATGACATTCTCTGCGAATGTAAATAAAACTAAAATTGAATTGAAAGGATGATTTTATCATGAAAAAACTGACTGCACTACTGCTGAGCGTCGTGCTCGTACTTAGCCTTGCCGCCTGCGGCTCTGCCAACAAGCCTGCATCTTCCACCACGCAGCCCGAAACCTCTGCGCCGACCGAACAGCCCACCACCGAACCGTCCGAAAGCTCCTCGACCGTTCCCGCAGAATCCGAGCCGGAGACCCAGCCCGAGACCGGCAAGACACTGGTGGTCTACTACTCCGCTTCCGGTAACACCGAGCGGGTGGCCAAGGATATTGCAGAGGCCGCCGGTGCCGACCTCTTTGAGATTGTTCCCACCGAAGTCTACACCAGCGATGATCTGGATTGGACGAACCCCGACAGCCGCGTCAGCTGGGAGCATGACGACGAGTCCCTGCGGGATGTGCCCCTGACCACCACTGAAGTTCCCGATTGGGATTCCTATGACACCGTGTTCGTCGGTTATCCCATCTGGTGGGGTATCGCAGCGTGGCCCGTGGACACCTTTGTAAAAAACAATGATTTCACCGGCAAGACCGTCATTCCCTTTGCCACTTCTTCCTCCTCCGGCATGGGTCAGAGCGGCAGTTTGCTGGCCGACATGGCCGGTACCGGCGAGTGGCAGGAAGGCCAGCGATTCTCCTCCGGCGTTTCCGGTGATGATGTACAGTCCTGGGTCAATGGACTGGGTCTGTAATGCATAGAAACAAAGTTTTCGCTGCAATGCTTGCAATTCTCATGGTCGTGTCGCTGACCGCCTGTGGCCGGGAGTCCGTCAGGACTCCCGGCGGTGAGCTGGAAAACGGCGTTGCGGCTATTGAGGATGCTATGACAACGAAACCAAACGAAAGCAGTTCTGCTTCCACCACCCCCATCGATGATCTGCGCGACGGATCTTCGACGGACACCGTAGCCACGCCGGGCGATTTTCCTGATGCATACAACTTCGGCAGCGGCAAGATTTCCGATTATTCCCGCACAGCCATGCTGCAAAAGATGCCGGAACCGGCAGGTAATAACACCGTGCTGAACACGGCAGCAGACCCTGCAAACATTCAGGTGCTCTATCTCTGGGAGGAGGGCAATGTCCCCGCCAGGACGAAATTTACGCAGGACATGACCGGATATTTCGATGACTGGAACTTCCGCCCCTATGTCACCGCTATCCCCGTCCGGGATGGCGTGAAGCCAAAAGGTGCGGTGGTGCTGATGGCGGGCGGCGCTTATCAGTTCCGGGGCAACTACACCGATTCGCTGCCCACCGCCGCAGCACTGCGAGAGCTGGGCTTTCAGACCTTCATCGTAGACTACCGCCTGTCTCCTTATACGCAGGAGGAAGGTGCGCTGGATGTGGCGAGAGCCGTCCGTTTTGTCCGCAAAAATGCGGAGGTCTACGGCATTGACCCGGATGATATTGCTGTCATGGGCTTTTCCGCAGGCGGCATTCAGGCCGGTGAATTTCTGATGCACTACGACGAAGATGTGATCGGCACGGCGCTGGACAGCACCTATGTGCCGGACGAGCTGGACGCCGTTCTCGCCTATGCCTCCGCCGCAGGCATGATCTATTCCTTCTATGGCCGCCTCGGCGTGGGAAATATGGATGCAAGCTGGTTGATCGAGGGCGATTTGCCGCCGACCTTCTATGTCTACGGCACCGAGGACCCCTTCTATCGTCAGTTCCAGCAGCAATATGATGTGATTTCCGGAATGGGCATTTCCACCGGGCACATCGTGCTGAACGGCTGGCCTCACGGCTTCGGCTCCGATGGTGGTTGGGTTAAGGACTACGCCGCATGGCTGGAAACAATTTTCAGTGAAATGGAGTGACCGACATGAAGAAAATAACAGCGGGCAGGGATATTTTAGGTGAATTTGCACCGAAGTTCGCACAGCTTAATGATGATGTTCTTTTCGGTGAGGTATGGAGCCGGGAAAGCGAGCTTTCCGCACGCGACCGTTCCCTCATCACCGTGACAGCGCTGATGGCGCAGGGGCTGACGGATACCTCCTTCGGGCATCATCTGGCAATGGCGAAAGAAAACGGGATCACCCGCAGTGAAATTGCGGAAATCCTGACGCACGCCGCGTTTTATGCGGGTTGGCCGAAGGCGTGGGCGGCATTCCGCATGGCAAAGGACATCTGGGCAGACGAGGAAAGCACCGACGAAAAGCAGCGTCATCAAAACAGTATGATATTTCCCATCGGAGCGCCCAATGACGGTTTCGCACAGTATTTCAGCGGGCAGAGCTATCTTGCGCCAGTCTCCACGGAGCAGGTCAAAATATTCAATGTAACCTTTGAACCCGGCTGCCGTAACAACTGGCACATCCACGAGGCGGACAAGGGCGGCGGACAGATCCTTATCTGCGTGGCCGGGCGCGGTTACTATCAGGAATGGGGCAAGGAGCCGCAGGAGCTGCACCCCGGCGATGTAGTCAACATTATGCCCGGTGTCAAGCACTGGCACGGCGCTGCGCCGGACAGCTGGTTTTCCCATCTGGCGGTGGAAGTACCCGGAGAAAACTGCCGCAGTCAGTGGTGTGAACCAGTGAGTGAAGAAGAATATCGAAAACTGAAATGAGGAGCATTGTTATGAGTATTTTATTTATCAACGGCAGCCCCAACAAAAATGGAAACACCGCCAAGCTGGCGGCGGAGCTACTGAAAGATCACGAATATGAGACTTTGAACCTTACAGACTACACCATCGGCGCTTACGGGCAGAACCTTCCCAGCGACGGACTGGATGCTGTCATTGGTGCCATGAAGCAGGCGGACATCGTCGTCATCGGCTCGCCGCTTTACTGGCATAACATCTGCGGCAGCGTGCGCAACGTGCTGGATCGTTTCTACGGCAAGGTGGAGGACGGCGAACTGTCCGGACGCAAACTGTATTTTGTGTTTCAGGGCGCAGCTCCGGAGAAATGGATGCTGGATGCGGGCGAATACACCATGAAGCGCTTTGCCGCCCTCTATGGCATGACCTACGGCGGCATGGTGACCAATAAAAACGAAGCCACGAAACTTGGAAAGAACATTTAAGGAGGAATCTTTTATGGAATACGCAACTCTCAATAACGGCGTGAAAATGCCTATGGCCGGTATTGGCACATTTCTTTTGACCCCGGACGAGGCGGAGACATCCTGTGTCAGCGCTTTGCAGGACGGCTATCGCCTGATCGACACCGCCAACGCCTATGTAAACGAAAAGGCCGTTGGCCGCGCCATGAAGAAGTCCGGCTTGCAGCGGGAGGAGATTTTCCTCGAAACCAAGCTGTGGCCCAGCTTCTATGAGCAGCCCGACGCAGTGGACAGGACCCTTGCCCGTCTGGACACCCCCTACATCGACCTGCTGCTGATCCACCAGCCCGCGGGCAATTATGTGGCGGGCTACCGTCAGATGGAGAAGGCGTACAAGGAGGGCAAGGTGCGTGCCATCGGCCTGTCCAACTTCAACAAGGAGCAGATCGAGGAAATCCTCTCTATCTGCGAGGTGCGCCCCACGGTATTACAGACCGAGCTGCACCCCTATCATCAGGAGCCTGAACTGAAAGTCTTCCTGAAGGAGAACGGCATTGTGCCGCAGGCGTGGTATCCGCTGGGCCACGGCGACAAGGCACTGCTTCAGGAGCCGCTGTTCGCTCAGCTTGGTAAGAAGTACGGTAAGTCCGCGCCTCAGATCATTCTCCGCTGGCACATCCAGAGCGGCAACATCGTGATCCCTGGCTCCAAGAACCCCGACCATATTAAGTCTAACTTTGACCTCTTTGATTTTGTCTTGACCGATGACGAAATGGCGAAGATCACCGCCTTGAACCGCAATGTGCGCTACTACACCAGCACCCCGGAAATGCTCAAAAAGTATGCGGAAATGGTTCCGCCGGTGGACGAGCAGAAGTGACTCGATTTTTTTCGCTTTCGGTGACTCTTGTGTTGATACTGACTCTCGCGGGGTGCGGAGCCGGTACAGCAGCGCCGACCCAGCCGGAGATAACGCCTGCACCGAGTGCCGAACTGACGGAAGAACCGTTGGAAAGCACAGCATCGGCTGTCACATCCGAGCCGGTTCAGACTGGCCTGTTTGCAGAGCAAATCTTCTCCGGCGCGGACGGTGACATCCATTACAGCTATTATCTGCCAGACAGTTACGATGGCAGCCGCAAGTTCCCGATGATGGTGGTCATGCCTGGCTATGGCATGATGTGGTTCGGTGAAGATTCTTCCGGCAGCAATCTGAATTGGAGTGGCTTTACCGCATGGACAAGGCTGGACACCGAGATGGTCGTGGTTTCTGCACAGCTCACTGACTGGGGTGAAAAATCCGCCCGGCAGGCCATTGAGTTGACGGAATACTTCATCGAGAATTTTGCCGTGGATACCGGCCGGATCTACGCCGCCGGGTATTCCGCAGGCGGCGAGACCATGTCCCGTGCGGTGGCCATGCGGCCCGACCTGTACGCCGCCTATCTCCACGGCGCTTCTCAGTGGGATGGCGACTATGCGCCAATTGCGGAGAACGGCGTGGCGGTCTATATCTACATGGCCGACGGTGACGAGTATTACGGCAGCGCCAAGGCCCGCTCGGCCTACGAAAATCTCCACGATGCCTATGAAAACGCCGGTTGGAGCGATGCCGACATCGACCGTGTTCTGCGCATCGAAACGCCGGACAACGCCTTCTTCAACGAAAAGGGCATTTATAACTACCACGGCGGAGCCAATGTGGTCTTTGACGACCCGGACAATTTGAACTGGGTGATCTCTCACAGCAAAGGATGAGAACATGAAACCAATTCTCAAAATAAAAATCGCCGTAGATGCGGCCATGTCGGTGTCCATGCTGTTTCTGATGGCCTACGGTCTTGTGGGCGAGGCAGCCCACGAGTGGATCGGCATGGGAATGTTCGCCTTGTCCGTGGTGCACCATGTTTTGAACCGCCGATGGATTCAAGCTGTGCCGCGGGGGCGCTACACGCCCTTACGCATCGTGCAGACGGCACTCATCGGGCTGATTTTCCTGTGCATGGTCGGCTCTATGATCAGCGGCATTGTGCTGTCCCGCCATGTGTTTGCGTTTCTCCCCAGGCACGGCGGTTATGAATTGGCCGGAAAGCTGCATATTCTCTGCGCCTTTTGGGGCTTTGTGCTGATGAACCTGCATTTGGGAATGCACTGGAATATGCTTCTGACCATGGCACGGAAGCACTTGCAGCCGAGCAAAATACGCACATGGGCGCTCCGAATTGCCGGATATTCTTTCGCTGCCTACGGAGTCGTGACCTTCGTTCGCCGGGATGTGGGACTTTACCTGCTGCTGAAAAGCCATTTCGTGTTCTTTGATTATTCCGAGCCGCTCATCGCTTTCCTGCTGGACTATCTGGCGGTGATGGGGCTGTTTGTGGCAGTCGGATTTTTACTTTTACATGTAATTAAGCCCGCCCGTTCCGCTGAATAATTCTATCGATTTCATATTGTACCTCTTGTTCTGACAAAGTCAGTTACCATCATGTCGAGCTTGGCACAGGAAGAAAGCCGCTCCATATCCGAGAATGTTACCCGGGACAGAGAAAACGGTTTGCCGATGGAAAGGTCAACCTCCCATACAAGCAGCTCCTCGGCTATCGCAAAGGAGCGGACGGTTTTCCAGAAGTCGTTCCGGAGGAGGCAATCGTTGTCCACCGGATTTATACTCGATTCATGGAGGGGTTGACGCCGGGGGCCATTGCAAAGAAACTGACAGCAGATGGGATTCCGACTCCATCGAGAAAACAACGCTGGCAGACCAGTACAGTGGAAAGCATCCTTCAAAACGAGAAATACAAGGGCGCTGCACTCCTTCAGAAATGCTTCACGGTCGATTTCCTCACAAAAAAGAGGAAGGTCAATGAGGGCGAGGTGCCGCAGTATTATGTGGAACACAGCCATGAGCCGATCATTACGCCGGAAGAGTTCGACAAAGTTCAGATGGAGCTTGCGCGGCGTAAATTGAACTTAAAATACTAACCACTTTATTTAAAATGTGCGGAGCTACGGCTTTGACACTGCAAAAACCCACCCCAATAAAGGCTTTCCCTTATTTCCATTCCTTTTCCCTTAAAACACGGTACAAAATAAGGGAATCTTTGTTCCGTTCCTCTCTTAATTCAATTCGTCAGAAGCAAAAAAGTGCTGCCCCACCGTTTCCGATGAGGCATAAATTATGTACACTCTTTCATCATTTTTCTTTTCTGCCGCCGCTGTTCGTTCTCACGTTCACGACGCTGTATATATTTGAATTCCCGAATGAGTTCTTTGTATTTTTCCGTGCGCGGATGCGCCAGCCTTTGCGGCGAGGCCATAAAGCTTACAAATTCCGCTTTGGCGCAGTACTGTATGGTGCCGAGCTTGATGCCGGTTAAGGTTTCTTCCCGTATCCATTCGTGAATGCGCTGCGGGCTGTGGCCGACAAGTTCCGCCGCCGTCTGCGTGGGCAGCCACCGCCGAAAGGCTTCGCAGTTTTCCGGGGTGGCTTCAAACATCGGGAGCGGATGCCATTCGGTGCGGTTGGAGAACATGCCACTCAGTTCCGATAAAAAGCCCGGCTCGGTATCCATACGGGTCTTGAACCGCACCGCATCCTCTGTCCGCACCCGATATTTATGGGTCGTGTGTCCTGTGTTTTCGTGCGGGATATAGTTGTTGTCCATCAGATATTTCATTTTCCGCGTGGAGATGTGCAGGTATTGGCGAAGCTCGCTCCCGCTCATAAATTCTTTTTGGGTCATATATAAAATCATCCTTTCCGTCAGCAAAAATGCGCCCCAGGTGGAGCGCATTATTCTTTTGCTTTATTAAAGATACTGCTGATTACATCGGCGTTTTCCTGTTTCTTGGACTTATCCAGATGCGCATAGATATTTGCCGTTGTGGACAGGTCGGAGTGCCCGAGGAAGGTCGATACATTCAGCAGCGGAACATCCTGATTGATGAGGATGCTGGCGAAGGTGTGGCGCAGATCGTGGAACCGAATCTTGCGTAGACCGTATTGCCTGATAAGGTCGGCGAACCGCTGTGTGACCCGATTCGGGCGGATCAGCCCGCCGAGCTGATCAACACAGATATAATCATCGTATTTGCGGTTGTAGCTGCCCTTGAACATTCGCCGGTACAGGTCCTGCTTTTCCCGCTCCTCGCACAGCATTTCATACACCGGGTCCGGCAGCGGCAGTGTGCGGCGGCTGGATTTGTTTTTCATTTCCTCCACGGGTTCGACGATGACCCTGCCGTTTTCCTTGTACTCAATGATTTTGGTGTCGAGCAGTATGGTTTTCTTTTCCCAGTCTACCCTCGACCACCGTGCGCCCAACGCCTCGCTGCGGCGCAGCCCCAAGCCGCCCGCCAGCATGACAGCCGGATAGATAATATCCCCGCGGATAAGCCCCAGCATGGAAATCAGTTCTTCCTCGGAATAGTTTTCGCCGGTGAACTTATTTTTCTTCGGGCGGTCGATGCGGTCAAAGGGGTTCGAGTCAATGAGCCCGTCCTTGAAAGCCCGTTTGAAGGCGCTGTGCAGGACGGTGTGATAGTGGATAACGGTGTTGGCGACTACGCCTGATTCGAACATCCACTCGTAGAAATCCTCAATGTCCTTTGCGGTGATGCTGCCGACCGTCAGTTCCCTGCGGGCAGTAAAATACCGCCGAATTCTACCGTTTATCATTCCGCGGTAGCTTTCGGCGGTACTCTTTTGAATGTTTTTCTCGATCTTTTTAAAGTAGGCGCACATATAATCGTAGATCGGAATATCCGAGGCAGGCTTTTTGTTTTGGGCGATCTGCTCGGCATAGGACTGTTCAAAGGCTTGCACCACCTCTCGGTAGGCTTTGTTCACCTTTGATTTGTTGGCGCTCTCGGGCAGCCCCAGCGCACGCCATACGGGCTTTGTCCTGCCGTTCTCTCTGACCTGTATCACGGCATAGAGACGGCCTTTCTTAGCCTGTACGCTGGCTGCAAGTGTAGTCATGGCATTCATTTGCTTTCACTCCTTTTTTATTTTTGCTGACACGAACAATATCACAACTCACCGCACAAGTCCAGACTTTTTCGGAAGTTTTCTCAAGAAAACAGACCTTTGGGTTCGAACTTGGGACTTCTCTTTGCCGCAGATAGTCGATCAGCTGTGATTTGGCAATGCGGTTTTCTCTGCCGACCTTCACCGCCGGAAGAGATTTTTCTTTTATCAGCTTGTATACAGTCTTGGTGCTGACCCGCAGGATCTCGGCAACCTCCGCAGCGGTCAGCGCCGCCGGATAGCAGCGCAATTCTTTTTCATGTTCTTTTTTCGTCATAGGCAAACCCTTTCTCCTACATCTTTATGGTAGGCTCATCGTTTTCCTCGGCAGTCATATCTTCCTCGCTGTCGGCTGCTGCGGTGAGAATACCGACCGCAAACCCGATAACGGCACCGAGGTTGGATGCGTTTTCCTGCGCCTCAATGCGCTTTCGGCGTTCCTCCGGGTCCTCGGTAGTACTGTCAATTATACTGCCAGCTTCCAGAATACCGCGCAGACCAGCAGCGACAGCGCCACTGCCGATACCGCCGCGGCTATCATAATTTTCAATATTTTTCGGTGCAGTTTCTCTATCGTGCTGTCCAGAGTCTCGGTACTCTTGAAAAGAGTTTCGGAGCAATTCAAAATAAACTGTTCTTGATTCTTCCCAGCCTGTTCGACGAGGTTCTGCATCTGCGCCGTCGTTTTGCGGTTCTCCGTTACCACTTCCCGCACTGTCTTTTCCATATACTCCGCCTCGATATTCTGTATATTGATGCAGTGGTCGCTCAGCTCCTCCGCCGTTGCCAGCCGTTCGATCATCTGATACAGTTTCGGCTGAAACTCCACCGCGTCCGCCAGCAGCTTGCTCTCCCGCTTGCGCTGCTCTATCGGGATCGCATACACCTGCGGCTGATACGGGATCTGTTCCAGTTCGGACAGCGTCCGCGTGTTTTTCTTCCTCAGCATATCCATTGCCGAGTTCTGCTGTGTGTTGTTTTCTGATCGTGAATTCATATTCCAATACCTCTTTCAAATATTTTTCGTCGTGCAGGCGTATATCTCTGCACTTCATTCCGTTCGGGCAAGTGAAGGTGATATATTTTCGCTTGTCCGTCCATGTGACACCGTAGCCGAGCCGCTGCATCTCCCGCATAAAATCAATATCGGACATCAGCTTGAACTTCCAGCTGTCACCCTTTGCCGCAGCGCGGTACTCGCGGCTTGAAATTTTTGCGCCGTCTTTTTTATACGGTTCGAGAACGCTCAGCCCGTGCTCTAAACAGATACCGTCGCTGAGTGAGCGCAGCTTTGTCAGCGTGCCGGGGCTTTGGCGGAGTTTCTTTCCGGTTTCGTAATGCACGGAATTGATGACAAAGTGGTTGTGCAGGTGCGCGGTGTCGGTGTGGGTGGTCACCAGCACCTCATGCCCCGGCCACGCCTTTTTCGCAAACGCCAAACCGATTTCGTGCACCTGCTCGGCGGTCACGCTTTCGCTCGGCGAAAAGGACTGCACATAATGATAAAAATTCATTCCGCCTTTTTTGTGATGTGCGGTCTTGGTCGCCGTAAATTCCGTGAACGCATTTTCGCCGTTGCAGTTTACACCGCTCACCAATCGGCGGCCGCTGTCTGCGTCCGCCACCTTTTTCTGCTGCAAACAGTATTCGATCACCGCTTTCATTGCGCTGATGCTTTGCCTCGATTCGGGAATAAAACTAACCGTTGCCATTATCCCTTCCTCGCAATCGCAAGCAGCTGCTCATAGATCATCTTCTGCCCGTCGATCATATCTTCAAAATTATACGACCGGAATGCACCCGCATTGATCTTCGCCGTGATTTGATTCAGATTGTTGCCGATGCGTTTGAGTTCGATCAGCAAGGGCTTTACATCTTCCGCAACATGGATGGGCATTTCCAGCGACAGCAAAACGAGATAGTCGGTGATGCTGCGCCCGGCGCGTTTGGCGTTGCGTTCGATGCGTTCTTTTTCGGATTTGGTCAGCCGAATTGTCAGAGTGGTGTCACGCCGTCTTTGTTTACTCATAAATATCACTCTCCGTTTCTAAATTCAGTGGGTTCGGGCTGCCGCCCGTAAATAAAGGCGTTTCGGCAGGACAGCCGGACGCTCTGCTTGCCCCGGACGAAGTCCGGGAAATCGGTAAAACCGACACTCCCGCAAACGCCCCGAATTCGCGTTGTTTCCGGCGCATCGGCGGTTTATCCCTACCCCCGTCGAAAGCGGCACAAACCGCCTGTAAACCGCCGACAGGGACGAAAGGAACGCTTGGGACGAACCGATTGGGGGTACACCGATTTAACCGTCACCAACGGCACTTTCGTCACCGGCAGAAAAGGAATATTCGATTTCCAGCAGTCGGGCGCCGTTGCTGCGATGACTGCGAAAGCGCACGCCGAAATCGGCAAGGCGATATTCCCATAGATTCATCAGCCGTTTGAGTCCTCTTGCCGATATCGCCTGTCCTGCGTATTCGTTATACCGCTCGCAAAACTCCGTGTTGCTGCCGCTGTATTTTTTCTGCACTTTCATAAATTCGACCAACTGTTCCATCTCCTTCGGCAGCAGCATTTCCCGATTCTCCATGCTGTCGCCGAGCATTTTCCAAACAAATTCCTCTTTGGAAAACCGCAATTCAAGCTGGCGGTCTTCCACATCACGGCCGGTGCAGTAGAGGGTGGCGCTGTCGGCATTGCGGCGGCTCTTGTCCAACACGAAAGCGGTATCTACTGCGCCTACGATTCCGGTGGTGCCGGTCAGTTTGTTGAACGGATCGCTGTCGCCCTGTTTGCGCAGGTGATGCACCAGCAGAAGACAGATATCAAGTTCATCCGCCAGCCGTTTTAATATTCGTATTTCCTCATAATCGTTTGCGTAAGAGGTGTCGATGCTGTTGTTGCGCACAATCTGAAAGGTATCCACCGCAACAAAAACCGTGTCGGGATGCTCTTTCACAAAATCCCGTATCTGTTCGCACAGACCGTCGGACA
>OHDE01000501.1_pt1 | contig 13588 bp, 11 predicted proteins | sample 1566931 | NCBI WGS metagenome assembly OHDE01 (sample SAMEA3879591, study PRJEB24766) | human gut metagenome | biome: human-associated habitat; feature: feces | place: USA | collected 1985/1987 | reverse complement strand
AAGACCATCGCCTGCTATGAGGCGGAGCTGGAGCTTACCGTGGAAAATGTCCGCAAGCAGATCCGCTTCCACCCCCGCTGCGGCACAAGCTTTATTTTCCTTGTGGTGCTTCTCAGCATTATCATAGGAATGTTCCTGCCGTGGAAAAACCTGTGGGCTCGCTTTGGTCTCCAGCTGCTCATGCTTATCCCCGAAACATCTATCGGCTACGAGCTGATAAAGCTTGCGGGACGTTACGACAATATTTTTACAAGAATAATCTCAGCCCCGGGCATATGGCTCCAGCACATCACTACATGTGAGCCTGATGACCCTCAGATAGAAGTGGCTATAGCAGCACTCAAGCCCTGTATCCCCGAAAATAAGGAAGACGACAAGTGGTAATACCAAACAAAAAAAGGAGAATGACGATGAAACACACAGCATCTGTTATGGCAATGACCGCAATAATGATAACATCTGCTTTCGGCATTTCGGCGGGAGCATATGATGACTGCACCTTTGAAGCGACTATGGCTGACGGCTCGGCGGGAACTGTTACCGTCAAGGACGGCGGGCTGAGCTATGATATTGTTTTTACCGTCCCCACTTCCCCCTTTGACTTTCCCGAAGCCATAGACCCGACACTTGCGAACTGCGATCCCGATACATTTTACAGCTATTTTGACGCAAATTATGACGATTCCTATTGCTTTCCCATAGATTACGGCTTCAGCTGCGGAAATATGGAATATCCCGTAATCAGCATAGAGGGCGATAAGTATTATGTGGTCGATGTGAAAGCTCAGACCGTTGAATATGTGGGCTACAGATGTATTACATTGGAAGAGATCACAGATGATGAAAATATTGATAATTCCGATGCTGTCAGCACAAAAACAGAGGACGGCTCCGATTTTATCATTTATTACGACGGGGAGGACAGCTTCACAGGCTGGGAGATAGGCGTTTACGAGCCTAAGTCCCCCGAGGATTTCCCCGAAAATGACGATACATCGGGAGCATATCCCGTTTCGGACACTCAGGAGCTTGCTCAGGCGCAGTTCGATGTTGATTTTGATGAAATGGCTTACGTTGACGGTCAATATGTATCGGGCATGGTGGGCGAAAAATACTGGATAATCGACAAAGCTGCCAAGACTGTCCGCTATGTGGGTCACACAGTTGAAGAGTGGAAACAGGAAGTTCCTGCTGAGGATATCCCCGACGGAGACACCGCAGACGGCTGCTTACCCAATACAGGAAACCGCTCATATGCGGCGGCTGTTATGGCATTGTCCGCTCTTATAGGTGCAGGCGCATACTGCATGGGCAAAAAAACAGATAAAAGGAAGAAAATATGACCGTTACACAGCTTTCAAAAAAATTAGATGACATTTTAAAGGATATCCCCGACAAAAGCTTCGACAAGTTCTGCATTATGGAGGATATGGGCGGCATTACCCGTGAAAATTGCCTTATCCACCCCGAAAATGAAGTTTCCGAGGACATTGCAAAAAAGGTGATAAGCGCCGCAGAAAAGCGTGCTGAGAGCTATCCGCTGCAGTATATTCTGGGGCAGTGGGAGTTCTTCGGCAGGCAGTTCAAGGTAGGCGAGGGCGTGCTTATCCCCCGACCCGATACCGAGGTGCTGGTGGAAGAGGTGCTGAAACGCCTTTCAAAGTCGGAAAAGCACAGTATCATCGACCTTTGCAGCGGCAGCGGGTGCATTGCGGTAACGCTGGCTAAGGAGCTTGAAGGCTCAGACGTGTATGCGGTGGAGCTTTCGGGGGACGCATTCCCGTATCTTGCGGAAAACGTGAAGCGCAACGGTGCAAATGTGAAGCTGCTGCGTGGGGACGTGATGAACGGAGCTATCATGGAAAATTTCCGTGATCCCGAGGAGCCTGACGAGTATATAAACATCGACTGCATCGTATCAAATCCACCTTATCTCACGGAGCAGGAAATGGCAGAGCTGCAAAAGGAAGTTGCCTTTGAACCGCATAAGGCGCTGTACGGCGGCGTTGACGGTCTGCAGTTCTATCGTGTCATAGCAAGACTGTGGAGCGAGGTGCTTGCCGCAGACGGACTTATGATATTTGAGATAGGCTCGGAGCAGGCGGAGGACGTGAAAAATATCCTTGCCTCCTGCGGGTTTGGCAATATCTTTACCGCAAACGACGCAACGGGAGCGGTAAGGGTCATAGGCGGATATAAGTTTGAGAGTGAATAACAAAAAGGCTGTTGCACAAGATGCAGCAGCCTTTTTCGTTAAGCGGACTTTCTTATTTGTCCGCATTTATGTTTATTTGCACAGAGGTTCAATGCCTTTTTATTATCCCACGGCAGTTGGCTCGGAAAGCTCCGTCATCTGTGCGCCGGAATAAAATTCATCATACATTCCGTCAGAAAAATCCGATTTTACCGCAAAGGAAAAAGCATAGATATTGTCATATGCGCTGAACATCATCATGTACCAGTCGCTGCCGTCTGCACTGAACTTTGCGATATATGTATCATAGCCGAAATGTGCGGTAAGCGTATCGTCAAGTGCTGCTGTATAGCCCTCGCACTCGCTTCCGCTGATATCCTTTGCGGCGGCAAGCATAAGCTCATCGTCATTGTCGCCCGTAAGTTCGGCAGTATTGATGCACACGTTTGATACAACGGTTGCCCCGTCCTGGGTCTTGTCAGCGTAGAAATATCCGCCCTTGTAGCCCGAATCGTTCCGTTCCGGGGTCATTCCTGTGTAGCGCACGCCGTTCATAAGCACGGGTACATCAACGGAGCTTTCGTCAAATTCACGGGTGAACTGTGCTTCACGCTTTCCGCCGAGGGTATCGTCAAATATGCTTGCGGATAAAACGTTATCGTTCAGATACACGTCTGCGGCGATATTGTCTGCGGTAAGCTCAACGGCAATATCCGAGGGATCGCCGCTTATGATGTTGAATGTGCCCTCTGCGGTGACGGTTCCGTCGGGGGCGGTGTATTCCCAGTCGCCGTTGGAGTAAAGCGTAAGGGTATTGTTTTCGGCGTTTCCGTCCTCGTACCATGTGCCGCAGATGTCACGAATGCCCATCATAACGTTGTCCATGCGCAGGTAGGATATATTCAGGCGGCTGTTCATGCTCAGGCGTGTGGGGGAACTGAGGAAGAATGACGCAAACTCGCCGTTTTCATCGGAAAATGTGTAGGTGCTGCCGTCAAAAGCCACTGTTCCCTGTGACTCCACAGCGCCGCCGTCATAATATGCGGTATAGTTCCATTTGCTGTCAACTGTAAAATGTGCGCCGTCTTCTGCGCTGCTCATTACCCACTGACCTTCGATTGGGCAAGTGTTTTCGCTTGGTTTATTGCTTGTGGTGAACTTTGTTTCGGGTGCGGTGGTTTCCTCCGAAACGGCAGTTTCGGACGCTGTTTCGTCAGATGTCTGCACGGTTGTTTCCGCTGCCGTTGTCTCTGATGTTTCGGCAGGGGAATCGTTATTGCCTGCGCAGCCCGATAGCATGAGGGCAAGGCACAGTGCGGTGATGATTGATACTTTTATTTTCATATGGCGTCCTCCTTTTGAAAACGCTGTTTTTAATATTATAACATTTATGATTTGCAATGTCAATTATCCCGCAGAAGATAAAGTACGGTTAAGCCTTTTCCTCAATGCTCTCCTTAACGAGCATATACACTGCCGAAAGCAGGGGGATACCAAGCATTATGCCTGCCGCACCGCCCAGCTCCGCCCCTGCGATTATGGCGATGAGTATGAGCACCGATGGCATTCCCACGCTTTTTCCCACGACTTTGGGATAGATAAGGTTGTTTTCAAGCTGCTGGAGCACGATTATGAACACGATGAACCACAGTGCAGATGAGGGCTTTACCAGAAACAGCACCAGGGCGGAGGGTATCGCTCCGATAAACGCTCCTGCTACGGGGATAAGCGCCGTTACGCCGATTATTGTGCTTATGAGCAGGGGATATTCAAAGCCCAGCACCACCATTCCGCAGAAGCAGAGCGTTCCCAGCACCACTGCTTCCGTCAGCTGACCGCTGATGAAGTTCACCAGTGAGCAGTTGACGGCGGATATTACCCGTGCTGCTTTCCTGAAGCTTTCGGGGGACATTGCCGACCTTGCCCCGCTGCGGATAAAATCAAGTATATGCTCTTTCCCTGCAAGAAAATAGACGGAAAGCACCAGCCCCAGCAGCACATTTGCCGCACTTTTCAGGAAATCGGCAGTGGCGCTGAATGTTCTGCCGAAAAGGTCGGGGAGCTTGTCGGAGGCATAGTCCAGCAGCTTGTCGAGCCATGTTATGAGCCATGATGCTTCCTGAGAGCTGTCATACCGCAGCCGCAGGTCACGGTAATAGCCGTCAATGCTGCCTGCAAAAAGGGCGGCGCTGTCTATAAGGCGGGGAATGACTATCCACACCACCGCCGAGAACACCGCAGCTATCAGCAGATATACAAGGGTTATGGAAAGAAAACGCCCCCCATTGCCCTTTAACGGTTTTTTGAGCAGCCTGCTCAGCGCTTTTTCAAATGTGCATACGGCAGGGTCGATGACCGCCGCAAATATTATCCCCAGAACAACAGGCACTGCCGCTCCCCACAGCTTATGCCACAGCGACAACAGCAGCTCGGGCCGCAGCAGCAGGCACAGGGCAAGGAACAGCAGCAGGCAGGGAAAAAAATACTTTTTTATATTCTGTTTCAAGGAGATCTCCTTTCATAGAATGTATTATCATAATTATTATATTTTCCCATATGCCGCCTTATAATCGCAGAAATGGGGATATGCGGTAACAAAATTTTTTTGACATTGTTGTGCATTATGCAGTTTGTATAAATATGCTATTGCCAAAACGACGATTGTGTGATATAATGTATAAGAATGAGAAAGGAGACGGGCTGTCTCCTTTCGAGCCTATATTTGAAAGGACTGATATTATCATGTCAAATTCTCCCGAATGGATCAAAAAGTCTGCTATTTATCACATCTATCCTCTGGGCTTCTGCGGCTGCGAGCGCACCCGTGACGAGTTCTCGGGCGAGGTACACAGGATAAAGAAGATAATAGAGTGGATACCCCACCTTAAGGCAATGAGCATAAATGCCGTTTATCTCGGCCCTGTTTTCGAGTCTGCGGCTCATGGCTATGATACCTCCGACTACACCAAGATAGATGCACGTTTGGGCACAAACGAGGATTTCACAGAAGTCTGCAAGGCTCTCCACGAAAACGGCATAAAGATAATCCTTGACGGCGTTTTCAACCACGTAGGAAGAGAGCATTTTGCTTTTAAGGACGTTAAGCTCAACCGTGAGCGTTCAAGATATTGTGGCTGGTTCTGCAACCTTAATTTCGGCGGCAACACCGCTTATAACGACGGCTTCTGGTACGAGGGCTGGAACAACTGCTATGACCTGGTAAAGCTGAACCTGAGAAACAACGAGGTCGTTGAATATCTGCTGAACGCTGTCAAAATGTGGATAGAAACATGGGATATCGACGGTATTCGCTTTGATGCCGCAGATTGCCTTGACAATGACTTTATCAAGCGCATACATAGCTTTACAAGAAGCATGAAGCCCGATTTCTGGCTCATGGGCGAGATAATCCACGGCGACTACCGCCGCTGGGCAAATCCCGAAATGTTTGACTGCGTTACCAATTACCAGTGCTACAAGGGAATTTATTCCTCCCACAACGACCGCAACTACTTTGAGATCGCACATTCTATCGAATATCAGCTTGGTCAGTACGGCAATATCTATATGTACAACTTTGTGGATAACCACGACGTTGCCCGTCTGGCAAGCAATCTGAGAGATTACGACAGGATATACTGCTGCTATACTCTGCTTTACACCATGTACGGCGTGCCCTCCGTTTATTACGGAAGTGAGTTCGGCATCAAGGGTGCAAAGGGCAATGGCGCAGATGCGGATATGGCTATCCGTCCCTGCCTGGAGCTGGACGATATCCCAGGCAGAGATGATACCCTTTTCGAGCATATCTGCGAGCTGGGCGCTATCAGGAGCCAGTTCCCCGCACTCCAGTCAGGCTCTTACAAGAAGCTGGAGCTGAAAAACCAGACCTTCCTTTATCAGCGTGAGCTGGACGGTCAGGTGGTCTATATCGGACTTAACATCAGCGACGGAGACTATACCTTTAACGTTGGCACTCACTATGCCCGTCTGGCAGACCGCCTTACAGGCAAGCACTACGATGTAAGCGGCGGCTGCGCAAGGGTAACTGTTCCCAAGAACCATTCCGTTATCCTTGTTGATGCAAATACTTCTGCTCCCGTAAAGGAAGAAGCTGTAAAGGCTGAGGAAGCAAAGCCCGCACCTGTTGAGATCCAGGCTCCCAAGGCTGAGGAAAAGCCTGTTGAACAGGTAAAGGCAGAGCCTGCGCCTGTAAAGGAGGAAGCTCCCAAGGGCACACCCTCCGCAGGAATACCCGAGGGCAGTAAGATCGTTATCGGCGGCCATTACAAGCATTTCAAGGGCGGCGACTATGTTGTTCTGAACGTGGCTCATGACCATGAGACCTATGAAGAGCAGGTAGTGTATATGCAGATATACGACAAGCCCAAGGTCTGGGTACGCCCCCTCAAAATGTTCCTTGAGGACGTAAATGACCACGGCAACATCAAGCCCAGATTTGAATTTATTGATAAGATGGAATAATACAAACAGGTGATACTGCATTTATGCAGTATCACTGCTTTTTAAAGGAGGCGCAGTCAATATGCAGGTAAAGAAAATTGCCGTGCTTGCAGCTGCGCTTCTTTTATGCTCATGCGGCGAAGCTGATAACAGCGATGTCTTATCGGAAGCAGCTTTAACTTCTTCAGAAACATCTGCCACGGAGATAATTGACGAAACTACCGCCCGTGAGATACTTACGGAGGAATATCCCGTTTCGGAAGAAAGCATATCGGAAAGTGAAATCATGTCGGAAATATCCTCTGAGATATCCGCAGAAATTTCCGAAGAGACTTCCGAAACATCAGAAACCACATTTCCGCCAGAAATGCAAACCACTGCCGAAAGCAGTGAAACTGCGGCATATGATATCCGCAGCGAGACTGTCACATTTTTCTCCGCCAAGACAAGCAGCGCAGAGGAGAAGCCTGTAAAAGTGACTGTTCCCAAAATTGCCACAGGCAACTTTACAGGGGCAAAAACCCTGGAAAATGACATTGCTTCCGTGGATATATCCGATGCCGCCAGCGGTGTTGTGCAGGTGAGCTACAAAGGCTCGTGCAGCAACGTTAAGGTAAGAATAACTATGGGGGATAATGTTTATGACTACGGACTTTCAGGCAGCGCAGTATATCCACTGCAGTCTGGCAGCGGCGAATATAACGTAAAGGTGCTGGAAAATATATCGGGCAAGACCTATGCCATTGCCCTTGACGAAAGCTTTTCGGCAGAGGTTTCCGATTTCAGCCCATATCTTCTGCCCTCCCAGTACATCAGCTTCAGCCAGTCGGATAACTGCGTTAAAAAGGCTGCGGAGCTTTGCGCAGGCTGTGACAGTGATGCTGAAAAGATCGCTGCCATATTTAAATATGTCACCGACAACATCTCGTATGATAAGCAGCTTGCGGCATCGGTAAAGAGCGGATATATCCCCGACCCCGACAGCACTCTTGCCAAGGGCACTGGCATCTGCTTTGACTATGCGTCCCTTTTTGCGGCGATGTGCCGCTCGCAGTCCATACCCACAAAGCTGGTCATGGGCTACGTTCAGGGAAATATGTACCACGCATGGAACGAGGTCTATACAAAGGAAACAGGCTGGATCACGCTGGACTTGTTCATCGAGAAAAACAAGTGGAATCTGCTTGACCCCACATTCTACGCCAGCGCCGACAACAAGAGCGATGCAGCTGAATATATGTCCGACAAGGACGGCTATTCCGCTGTTTACTATTACTGATATGCGAAAGGGGGAATAATATGTCAAAAAAAATACGTCCGCTGACTGCCGATGAGGTGTCATACTTCTGCTATCAGGCGGCGGTGATACTGGATTCGGGCGTTCCCATATATGACGGGCTTACCGTTATCACATCGGAGATGAAGGACAGCTCTCCCGAGGCAATAGAGCTGCTCAAGGCGGTGACAAATTTCCTTTCAATGGAAAAGCCCTTTTATGCCGCTCTTGAAGAAACGGGAGCATTTCCACGCTACTGCATAAAGGCGGTCATGGCAGGGGAAATGTCTGGCAAGCTGGACGAGGCGCTGAAAGAACTGTCCGAATATTACGAGCGTGAAGCTCAACTGGGAGAGAAAATGCGCAGTGCAGTGGTCTCGCCCCTTATAATGCTGGCAGTGACGGCAGTTGTCATTGCGGTGCTTACCCTTAAAGTGCTGCCAATGTTTGCACAGATATTCTCCGACTTTGACCCTGAGATATACCGTGTTATCGGCAGGAGCGTAAGGATATCATCGGCGGCAGGCACAGTGATGCTTATTATATGTGCGGTGCTTTTGCTTGCGGCGGGAGTGATGTTCATTATCTGGAAAGCGAAAAAGGAAAGCTTTTCATCGGGCTTTATCTCAATGATGCCATTTACCAAAACTGCCTCACGGACCATAGCATCGGCGCAGTTCGCAAACGCCGTCAGCATGATGATAAACAGCGGCATTGCCCCTGCGGAGGCACTTTGCAGCGTAAAGGGGATATCATCGGACAAGTGGGTGAACGAGCAGATAGAAAAATGCGCAGAGCTGGTAATGAATGACGTTCCGTTTTCGGACGCATTGGAGCAGACGGAACTGCTGCCTGTATTTTATTCACGGACACTGCGGATATCATACGGCTCAGGCTCTTTTGACTCAGCATGGCAGAAAATAAGCGCCCGACTTACGGAAGAAGCGGACGCACGAATCAATAGGATCATCAACTCGGCAGAGCCTATATTGACGGTGATACTCACCGCAGCGGCGGGTATCATGATGCTTACGGTTCTGATACCTATGATGAATATAATGTCGAATATATAAAGATTGCTCTCTGGATTTACGTTTCAGGGAGCGATTTTTTTAGGTGTGGGGCAAATGAGAAAAGCCGAACAAATGAGAGCAAGGCAAAGGGTTTAGGGGGTCAACTGAGGGCAGAGCCTCCTTGTCGTCCTCCGCAGAGGGCGAAATCCATTCGCTGACGGGAAGAATAATCAAACCGATAGCGGACAAATAAGAAAATCCCATAAAGCCGCCTGCACTTTAAGCTCAAAGTCTTGCAAATAAGCATTTTATTTCAAATGATATAAAAAACTTTTTATGCAAGCGGCTTGAAACTGAGAGATGTTCCGTCAGGAACAGCGATTTCAGTTTCCGCCGTAAGGCGCAGGTACGGACTTATATCCCACACAACCTCTGATAAACAAAAAGGGAGCCGCCGCAGCAGCTCCCTTTTTATTTATTCTCAGCCGATCTTGTTTATCTCGTCAAGAAGAACCTTCTTGGCTTCAAGGCTGCTGAGAGCGTTGTTTACAAGCAGATCCATTCTGTAGCGGATATATTCCTCGTAAAGACCTGTGCCGAACACGTTCTCGGTAATAAGTGCCTTATACTTTGCCTCGCTGCAGTTGCCCGATACCAGACAAAGCATCTGCTCCAGCATGAGCATCTTTCTGTCTCTTGCGGACATACTGCCCTCGGTCTCAAGGCGCTTGAGCTGCTCCAGAACTGCCAGTCTGTCCTTTCTTACGGAAAGACGGCTGTCGGAAATGCCCGCTGCGGTGCGGATAGTGTTGGTTCTGAAAGCCTCGTCCGCAAAGGGGAAGGTTCCGCTTGGGATTCCGCCCTCGACTACGTTCTCGTAGATATCAGCGTCAAGAACTGGGTAGATAAGCTCCTCATAAACGGGTGCGAACCAGTAAGCATCAGCGTCCCTGAAAATAACGGGATACTTCCAGCAAAGGTCTGTTCCGCCGAGAGCTGTATCGTTGCAGGGAGCCTTTTCTGTGGTGTAGAAGCTGTTGTAATCAACAGCGCACTTTGCGGAGGTAAGCTCTGCAAGCTTTGCAGCGCTGTAATCGCCTGTATCGTCACGGTCGCAGTCAAGGAATGTTCTTACGCCGCTGGTGCACTTGCGGTAAAGGTCCTCGCAGAATGCGGGAACGTTGGTGTAGCTTCCGAAATAGTCAGCCGCAAAGGAAACGGTAACATCATCGGCAAGAAGCTGAACATCGTCCTCCTTGTCGGTCTTGTACTTGGAGGTGATATATGCTTCAATTCTCTGCTTTACAAGAGCCTTTTCGCTGTCGGAAAGGGTAGCAAACTCAATTCTGCTGAACACGATATCCATCATCAGCTTACGGGGAACAAAGCCGTTGAGGTACTTGAAGCGGTCATTTGAGAGGAGCATTGCCATCTTTGGCAGTATCTTCTGCTGCTCGGAAACGCTGGTGGGAACCTTGTTGGACATTACGCCCAGATAAGCCAGCATCTCAGCGTATTTCTTCATAATGCCAGCTTCGTTCAGGTAGTTGAAGAAATATCCGTATATGTAGCCCTTGAAGAAGTCCTTAACGGACTGAAAAACTGCGGGATTTGAGTTTATCTCGTTCTTGAAGCTTTCGATAAGTGCTTTTGCCTCGTCGCAGCCAACAGTTTCCCTGCCGCCGTTGAGGGCGATTATGGTATCAGCCTGTGACTTGAAGAAAAGCTTTGTGAAAACTGCGCAGCAGCAGTCGGGGTCAGCGCCGTTCTTCTGCTCCTCGTTGTAGGACCAGATAAGATATGCACGGTGCATATTTTTGAGGGTGTCCTCGGATTTTTCGGTAAGCTCCTGCTCGTTTATCTTCCATGAAGAGGAAAGATGTCCCGTTGCGTTGAAGTCGCTGAGGATAGCCTCTATCTCCTCCTTGAAAGCTGCATAGGACGGAGAATTATCCATGTAGATAACTGCATCCATAAGCTGGGGTGTGATCGCTGTAAGGTCAAAACGTACGCTCATTTATCAAGACAGTCCTTTCGGTTTAATTTTTTAAGATATATTTTACGCCTGAATCAGTTTACTCCATAGGTCTTGCGGTATTCCCTCATCTTTTCAAGGTACTCCTTGCCGTCAACAACGCCCTCCTCGATAGCTGCGATGATGTCGTTAATGTTAACGATGGAATATACTCTGATGCCGTAATCCTTATAAGCCTGCTGAACGGCGGAAAGCTCGGTATCAAGAGCCTTTTCCATTCTGTCAACGGTGATTATCATGCCTGTGATATCAACATCGGCAGCGTCCTTGAGCTTGGGATATACTTCCTTGAGAGCCTTGCCTGAGGTCATAACGTCCTCGATGATAACGACCTTTTCACCCTTTGCAGGCTGCTTGCCTACGAAAAGGCCGCCCTCGCCGTGATCCTTTACTTCCTTGCGGTCGAAGCAAAAGCTTACGTCCTTGTTATATTTCTCCGCCAGAGCGATGGCTGCGCAGGAAGCAAGGGGGATACCCTTGTATGCGGGACCGAAAAGGCACTCAACGTCGATATTATGCTCCATGATGCAGTCTGCATAGAAGCCGCCAAGCTTTGCCAGCTGTGCGCCGGTCTTATAGTTGCCCGTATTGATGAAATAGGGGGCCTTTCTGCCGCTCTTGAGGGTGAAATCACCGAAGGTCAGCACGCCGCAGTCTGCCATGAATTTGATAAAATCGTTTTTGTAGCTCATTTTTTTTACAACCTTTCAAACCTGAAACTGATACTCCACTGCTCTGCTTTTGGGGCAGAAATCCAGTGTAGTCATACATATGAAATAATTATATCATATTTTTCCGTCATTTTCAACAGTCAGGAGAAATATTGGCATAAAATATTTAAGCAATAAATTGTATATTTTGCGGCATTGTGATGCTTTACCCGCCAGGATATGTATAAGACCGTATATTTCCATGTACAGGAATTTATAAATAAAATCTATTGCCATTTTGGGAAAACAGTAGTATAATATATTGTGAGTTACTATTTTTATATGGAGGACTTTTTGAATATGAGAACGAAAGCCGAGATCTTTTTTGAAAATATGAAGGATAAAAAAATAGCGTTCATAGGCGTGGGTGTCAGCCACACCGACCTTATCAAGCTCTTTCTGAAAAAGGGACTGAACGTTACCGTATGCGACAAGAAAACTGCGGAGCAGATGAAGGAATACGAGGAGCTTAAAGCCGCAGGCGCTGCCTTTTCTCTCGGAGAAAGCTACCTTGACGGCATGGCAGAGGGAAAATATGACGTTGTTTTCCGTACCCCCGGAATGTACTATAATAATGAAACACTTACTCAGGCAAGGCTTCACGGCACTGCTGTCACTTCCGAAATGGAGGTATTCTTCGACCTTTGTCCCTGCCCCATCTACGCAGTGACAGGCTCCGACGGAAAGACCACCACTACCACCATCATCGCCGAGCTGCTGGCAGCCGAGGGCGTTACCGTTCACAAGGGCGGAAACATCGGCCGTGCGCTGCTCCCTATCATCGAGGAGGTAAAGGATGACGATGCGGCTGTTGTGGAGCTTTCCAGCTTCCAGCTCATTTCCATGAGGAAGTCCCCCGATGTGGCGGCTATCACAAATATCCGTCCCAACCACCTGAACGTCCACAAGGATATGCAGGAATACATTGATTCAAAGGCAAATCTGCTGCTTCATCAGAATGCCTTTTCAAGAGCGGTGCTGAGCTATGACAACGAGACTGCCCGTGACCTTGCCCCTCTGGTGAGAGGTCAGCTTGCATATTTCAGCCGCTTTGAAAAGCCCGAAAACGGCGCATTCCTGGCTGATAACGGTATGCTCTGCTACAATGACTACGGCAAAGTCACCGAGATACTTGACATGAAGGATATCAAGATACCCGGTATGCACAACGTTGAAAATTACCTCACCGCCATTGCAGTCACATGGGGAAAAGTAAAGCCCGAGACTGTAAGAAAGATAGCAAAGGAATTCGGCGGCGTTGAGCACCGTATCGAATTTGTAAGGGAGCTGGACGGCGTAAAATACTACAACAACTCCATCGCATCAAGCCCCACAAGAGTTATCGCCTGCCTCAACACCTTCCCCCAGAAGCAGATAATGATAATGGGCGGCTCCGACAAGGGCATTTCCTTTGAGCCTATGGCAGACCTGGTATGCGAAAAGGTAAAGCTCCTTATCCTCATGGGTCAGACCAAGGAAAAGATAAAGGCAGCTGTGGAGGCATCTTCCAAGTTTGCTGACAGCGGCCTTGAAATAATCATCGTAAACGACATGGCGGAAGCTGTTAACACCGCAAGGGCAAAGGCAAAGGAGGGCGACATCGTTTCCCTTTCCCCTGCCTGCGCAAGCTTTGATATGTACAGAATGTTCGAGGACAGAGGAAACCACTTCAAGAGCCTTGTCAATGCGTTATAAGAAAGGAAAAGTAAGGAAAAGTATGGATAAAAAGGAACTTACATCTCTTATAAAGCAGATAGCGGACTGCAGGGGCGTTTCGGGCAGTGAGGAGCCTGTGGCTCAGCTGTGCCGTGACATCATGAGCCGCTACACCTGCAATGTTGAGATAAAAAACGGCAACGTACTCGCCCACTTCGGCAGCCGCTCCCCCGAAAAGCC
>OHDE01000483.1_pt1 | contig 14043 bp, 14 predicted proteins | sample 1566931 | NCBI WGS metagenome assembly OHDE01 (sample SAMEA3879591, study PRJEB24766) | human gut metagenome | biome: human-associated habitat; feature: feces | place: USA | collected 1985/1987 | reverse complement strand
GAGGATTACCTGTAATTTTGATAGGGAACAGAATTTCACAAAAATTTTACACGAAAAAACAACCGCAGACAGATTGATATAATTGAATAATGCCAAATCAAACGGCGTTTCTCGAAAAAATCGAGGAACGCCGTTTTTTTGTGTGGCATTCTTTTTTCTCCTTGTTTTGTTTTTTTGTTTTATGCTTGCTTTTCATATAAAAAGTGAAATCATCATCAAAATCAACTTTTACAGTGAAAACGTTCCTCGGTTTTTTCGAGGGACGTTTTTTCAGAAAGGAGTGGTAAGAATGGCAAGACTAACAAAGAAAATGGAGAAGGATTTCACAGTGGTTCATAACGAATTTATTCGAGATAAAAGCCTTGGGCTAACAGCAAGAGGTTTACTTTTGACCATGTTGTCCATGTCTGATTCTTTTAGTTTTTCCATTAAAGGCTTGGCAAGCATCGTTCCTGACGGCGAAACGAAAGTTTCCTCGGCTCTCAAAGAATTAGAAAGATGCGGATATTTACGCAGGCAAAGAATATTTGCTGATAATGGGAGATTTCTTGACGTGGAATATTCTATAAGCGATGAACCGATTTTTTTGGAGGATACACCAGAACAGGAAACACCATATCGGGAAAACCCAAATGTGGATGAAACACATGCGGAAAACCACGATGTATATAAAATATCAAAACTATCAAGTACCAAAGAATCAAATACTGATTTATTAACTATCAATCAATCTATCTCAAAGAATGAAGATAAAAAGGGATGGATTGATAAGATTGAATGGGAACAGACAAAACAATTGGTCGAAGAACAGATAGAAGCAGATATTATACTGCAAACGACTAACTCTAAAGGGCATTTAATATACAATGCTGAGCAAGTGAATGAACTCATTCATATGATTAGCTTTGTACGTTGTACAACACAAAAATCCATTCGCATTAACGGTATGGATATGGATACAGAAATAGTTCGTTCTATGTATTCAAAACTCAATTCCGAACATATCATGTATGTTTTAGACTGCTTAAAGGCAAACTCCGCTAAAATCACAGCAAGGCAAAATTATTTACTGACAGCGTTATACAATGCTCCCATTTCAATGGAGGGTTTTTATGATAACCTTGTCCACCATGATATGTGTACCGGATAATTACTACGCTATCAACTGGATTTCCGGTTGAAAATAAAAAAATGGAGGAATCAAAAATGAGCATGACCATTATTCCAAAGGGAACAAACGACAAAATGTTAGTCAATTACGCAAACGTCATTTCCATATTCACAATGGAAAATACAACCGTGGTGGATACAGAAACAGATGAAGAAAAAATGGCGTATGCAATTGTCGCAGAAGTTGTTGACAATGAAGACGTTGTAATTCTTGGTGTTTACGACACTGGAATTCAAATGGAACAAGCCTTGGCAACGTTGATTAACTGGTTGTCTGGAAATTCAGATACAGGAAATTTGCTCCGGATGCCCGATTAAAAAGAGAGATGAAAAGAATGAGGGAAGTTGTAAAAACTGTTAAAACCGAAAAGCTTTTATTGACTGAGTTCAACCGTATTCTGTGCAAGGAAAACATTGTTTCGCTGCGAATTGAACAAAATCAAATGAAATCATATAGCGTTTTGGCTGAAATCAACAATGGTGAAATTGTGACAATTGCAGTGATAACTGATGTAAAAACCGCCAGAAAGTTTGCTTTAAAGCTTCGCTTATGGCTGCAAAGCACAGAAGACTGTCCGTTTCACACGCAGTATGAAATAAATCATATTATGCGTAGATAAGGAGGACATTCTATGGCTTCTGACATGGAACAAGGCTTAAAAAAGACACTTTCTCTTTCCAAACAAGCAACTGAACTTACATCAGACATAATGAAAGAGATGATGAAAACCTTTTTAAGCGGAAATGCAGAAAAGAAAGGTAAGATTTCTGTTCGCCAATTGAATAAACGTGCAACAGAACATGGTGGAAAGTTGGAATCTATTGAAGTGTCAGATAAAAATATCGGAGATTTTTTGTCTGTCGCAAAAAAATATGATATTGACTTTGCAATAAAACACGATTCAGCATCTGGCGAATTTCATGTGATGTTTGAATCTGGAAAGACAGATAATTTCAAGCGTGCTTTTACTGAATATGCAAATGAAAAACAGCAAGACATTGAGAAGCAGCCGACAGTAACAAGACAGCAGCTGCGTGAGAATGCACAGCGTATTCAAGAGCAAGAGCCGAAAAAGAAAGAAAAAGTTCGTGAAAAATCAAAGGACATGGCTCTTTAATGCCGACAAAGCCACTTGACTTTGACTTCGGAGAAAATAATGAATAGCAAAAAAGTAAAGAAAACGATATTGAGTTGGCTGCCATTTGTTATATTTGGATACGCAGGTGATTTGATTTCACTTGCATATCGAACAGCCGAAGGTAACGGAATCTCTGAAAAAATGATGCCATTTATGAATAACCTAGGCGTTGTTTTTGCACAGGTAATTCCGAGTTTCAATGTGATAGATTTGGGATTTGGCGTAGCAGTTGCACTCATAATGAAACTCATCATGTACATTAAGTCAAAAAACAAAAAGAAATTCCGTAATGGGGAGGAATACGGTAGTGCAAGATGGGGCAACGAACAAGATATAGAACCATATATGGACTTAAAAGATAAGTTTAATAATGTAATTCTAACGCAAACCGAGAGCCTGACAATGGGAAAACCCTCTCACCCGAAATACGCCAGAAATAAAAATATTCTGGTTATCGGTGGTTCTGGTTCAGGTAAAACAAGATTTTTTGTCAAACCTAATCTAATGCAGCTTCATTCCTCTTACGTCTTAACCGACCCGAAAGGTACGGTTTTGATTGAGTGCGGGAAGCTGCTGCAACGGGCGGGCTACCGCATTAAGGTACTGAATACGATTAACTTCAAAAAATCTATGCACTACAACCCCTTTGTGTATATCCGCAGCGAGAAAGATATTTTGAAGCTGGTAAATACGTTGATAGCGAATACCAAAGGTGAGGGAGAAAAAAGCGCGGAGGATTTTTGGGTAAAGGCAGAACGGCTTTTGTATTGCGCGTTGGTGGGCTACATCTGGTACGAAGCCCCCGCCGAGGAAATGAACTTTATTACCCTGTTGGAACTTATCAACGCCAGCGAAGCCCGCGAGGACGACGAGGAATATCAAAGCCCCGTCGATTTGCTGTTTGCCGACTTGGAAGAACGCGACCCCGACCATTTCGCGGTGAAGCAGTACCGAAAATATAAATTGGCGGCGGGCAAAACCGCAAAATCAATCCTCATTTCTTGCGGTGCGAGGCTCGCTCCTTTTGATATAAAGGAATTGCGCGATCTTATGTCCTACGACGAATTAGAACTTGACACGTTAGGCGACAGAAAAACAGCTTTGTTTTTGATTATGAGCGATACGGACAGCACGTTTAATTTTGTTATCGCTATGCTGCAATCGCAGTTATTTAATCTCTTGTGCGACAAGGCCGACGACGAATACGGCGGCAAGCTGCCGGTTCATGTTCGCTGCCTGTTAGACGAGTTTGCAAACATTGGACAAATCCCGCAGTTTGAAAAATTGATTGCCACAATCCGCAGCCGGGAAATCTCGGCTTCTATCATTCTGCAATCGCAGAGCCAGCTAAAAGCCATTTACAAGGACGCGGCAGAAATCATACTTGATAATGCCGACAGCACCTTGTTTTTGGGAGGACGTGGGAAAAATGCAAAGGATATTTCGGATAACTTGGGACGGGAAACAATCGACAGTTTCAACACTTCCGAAAATCGCGGCACGCAGGTTTCTCATGGACTTACTTATCAAAAATTAGGAAAGGAGTTGATGACACAGGACGAAATAGCAGTTATGGACGGTGGGAAATGTATTTTGCAGCTACGCGGTGTGCGTCCCTTTTTAAGCAACAAATACGATATAACGAAACACCCGAACTACAAATACCTTTCCGACTTCGACAAGAAAAACGCTTTTGACGTGGAACGGTATATGTCTACCCGTCCGGCAATCGTAAAGCCCGATGAAGCCTTTGACATATACGAAATAGATTTGTCCGACGAGGACGCAGCCGCCGAATAAAAACGGCGGCATTTTTATTTCCAACAACATTTTTTGAGCCGTTTTAGCGGCAGAAAGCGAGGTTTATATGGATTTTTTCAACAGCGCAGTTGACGTATTGCAGACTTTGGTAATCGCGCTTGGCGCAGGACTTGGCATTTGGGGCGGCATTAACCTCATGGAGGGGTACGGCAACGATAACCCCGGTGCGAAGTCGCAGGGCATGAAACAGTTGATGGCGGGCGGCGGCGTTGCCCTTATCGGCCTTACCCTTGTCCCGCTGCTCTCCGGCCTGTTTGGATAATGCCACAAACTAACACTACCCGCCGCGCTCTCCCGCTTCACGCGGGAGGGCGCGGGAAAGGAGGGATTAGCTTTTGATATGGCAGATGATTGAAGATTGGTTTCGCGGCATTTTGACAGACGGGATTTTATCGAACCTCTCCGGCTTGTTTGACAGCGTAAATACAGAGGTTGGAGAAATTGCAACGCAAGTCGGCACGACCCCCGCCGGGTGGAACGCGGGCATATTCAACATGATACGCAGCCTTTCGGAAAACGTCATTGTACCGATTGCGGGCGTTATCATTACCTTTGTCATGTGCTACGAACTAATCCAGATTGTAATTGAAAAAAACAATCTGCACGATCTCGACACTTGGATTTTCTTCAAATGGATTTTCAAAACCTTTGTTGCGGTGCTGCTGGTAACAAATACTTGGAACATCGTCATGGGCGTATTTGACATTACACAGAGCGTCGTCAACGACAGCGCGGGCGTTATCATATCCGACACAAGCATAGATATTGCAACCGTTATCACCGATATAGAAGCAAAGCTGGACGCTATGAGCGTCGGCGGGCTTTTGGGGCTATGGTTTCAATCACTCTTTGTGGGGCTTACCATGAAAGCGTTGTCTATCTGTATCATGCTGGTGGTGTACGGGCGCATGATTGAAATATACCTTGTAACGAGTATCGCCCCTATCCCCGTTGCGACAATGGTAAATCGTGAATGGGGCGGCATGGGACAGAACTACTTAAAATCCTTGCTTGCCCTCGGTTTTCAGGCTTTTCTAATTCTTGTGTGCGTCGGTATTTATGCGGTTTTGATACAGACAATCGCAGCAACCGATGACATATCCGGCGCGATCTGGTCTTGCATGGGCTATACCGTCCTCTTGTGTTTTACGCTTTTCAAAACGGGAAGCCTTGCAAAATCCGTATTCAGCGCGCATTAAGGGGGTGCAGATGAAGAAATACAAAATCATTTACGCCGATCCCCCTTGGAGATACGCGAGAAGCAAGGTACAGGGCGCAGCGGAAAAGCACTATCCCACTATGAGTATTGAGGAACTTTGCGCTTTACCCGTCAAAGAAATTGCGGATAAGGACTGTATTTTATTCCTATGGGCGACGTTCCCGCAGCTTAAAGAAGCGTTGCAGTTAATCAAGGCTTGGGGATTTACCTATAAATCCGTTGCCTTTGTATGGTTAAAGCAAAATCGGAAATCGCCCACTTGGTTTTATGGCTTGGGCTTTTGGACGCGAGGAAATGCGGAAATCTGCTTGCTTGCTACCAAAGGACACCCGAAGCGACAATCAAACAAGGTACATCAATTTATTATTTCCCCTGTTGAGCAGCACAGCAAAAAGCCGGATATAACGCGGGAAAAGATACTTGCCCTTATGGGCGACCTACCGCGTATTGAACTGTTTGCAAGGCAGCATACCCCTGGTTGGGACGTATGGGGAAATGAAATCAAAAGCGACATACGGTTTGCCGGAAAGGAGGTTTGAAATGGCGTATGTAACCGTCCCAAAGGATTTAACCAAAATCAAGAGCAAGGTAATGTTCAACCTTACCAAAAGACAATTACTCTGTTTCGGCGCGGCGGTGGCTATCGGGCTACCGCTATTCTTTTTGACAAAGGACAGCGCGGGAACGACAACGGCGGCTTTGTGCATGGTGCTTGCCATGCTGCCCATGTTCCTACTCGCTATGTACGAGAAGAACGGGCAACCGCTGGAAGTGATTATACGGCAATTTGTGGAAGTGAAGTTTCTTCGCCCCAAAGAGCGACCTTATCAGACCAACAATTTTTATGCCGCCCTTGCGCGGCAAGAGCAATTAGATAAGGAGGTACGGGCGATTGTCAAAGGAAAAGAAAAACACCCAAAACGAAAAGCGTAAACTTTCCCGAAAGGAAAGAAAACAGATAGATACCCTTATCCGACAGGCAAAGGGCGACGGGAAGCCCCATACGGCGCAGGACAGCATACCGTTTGAACGAATGTATAAGGACGGGATTTGCCGCCTTGCAAACGGGCGGTATTCCAAGTGCATTGAGTTTGAGGACATCAACTATCAGCTTGCGCAGCCGGACGACAAAACCGCCATTTTTGAAGCCCTTTGCGATATGTATAACTCGTTCGACGCTTCTATCAGCGTGCAGCTTTCCCTAATCAGCCGCCATGCGAACAAGGACGATTTTAAGAACAGTATCACGATTGCACCGCAGAATGACGACTTCGACAGTATCAGAGCAGAATACACCGAAATGCTTAGGACGCAGCTTGAACGCGGAAACAACGGGCTTATCAAAACCAAGTTTCTCACCTTTACCGTTGAAGCAAAGGACATTAGATCGGCGCGGGCGCGTCTTGCCCGCATTGAAACGGACACCCTCAACCATTTTAAGGTGATCGGCGCGGCGGCGCGGGTATTGGACGGGAAACAGCGTCTTGAAGTGCTGCATGGGATTTTTCACCCGGACGGGGAACGCTTTAACTTTGCGTGGGAATGGCTACCCGCAAGCGGTCTTTCCGTCAAAGACTTTATCGCCCCGTCCTCTTTCCGTTTTGGCGACGGGCGAATGTTTCAAATGGGCGGCAAGTTTGGTGCGGTTTCCTTTTTGCAGATAGTCGCGCCGGAACTCTCCGACCGTATGCTTGCCGACTTCATGGACGCGGAAAACGGGATTATCGTCAATCTGCACATTCAGAGTATCGACCACAACGAAGCAATCAAGACAATTAAGCGCAAGATTACCGACCTTGACCGCATGAAGATTGAGGAACAAAAGAAAGCAATCCGCAGCGGTTATGACATGGATATTATTCCGTCCGACCTTGCCACCTACGGCGGGGAAGCAAAAAACCTACTCCGCGATTTGCAGAGCCGCAACGAAAGAATGTTTCTGCTCACGCTGCTTGTCTTAAACCTTGCAGATACCAAGCAGAAATTGGATAACGAAGTATTTGGGGCGGCGGCAATCGCACAGAAATACAACTGCATTTTGACCCGCCTTGACTACCGGCAGGAACAGGGGCTTATGTCCTCTATCCCGTTGGGGGAAAACCTTATCCATATCCAGCGCGGCTTGACGACCAGCAGCACCGCCGTTTTCGTTCCCTTTACGGTGCAAGAGCTGTTCCAAAGCGGCGAAGCATTGTATTACGGCTTAAACGCCCTTTCCAACAACATGATTTTGTGCGACCGAAAGAAGCTGAAAAACCCCAACGGCTTGATACTCGGCACACCGGGCAGCGGCAAAAGTTTTTCTGCAAAACGCGAAATCACAAACGCTTTTCTCATTACGGCAGATGATATTATCATTTGCGACCCCGAAGCCGAATATTACCCCCTTGTCGGACGTTTGAAAGGACAGGTTATCAAGGTTTCGCAGAACAGCACGCAGTACATTAACCCGATGGATATAAACCTCAATTACAGCGAGGGCGACACGCCCATAGCCTTAAAGAGCGATTTTATCCTTTCCTTTTGTGAGTTGATTATGGGAGGTAAAAACGGGCTGGAAGCTGTCGAAAAGACCTTGATTGACCGCGCTGTTATCAGCGTGTACCGCAACTACCTTGCCGACCCAAAGCCCGAAAATATGCCGATTTTGGGCGACCTCTACGACGAGATCAAGAAGCAGCCGGAAAAGGAAGCGCAGCGTATCGCGGCGGCATTGGAACTCTATGTAAACGGCAGCTTGAACATTTTTAACCACAGGACAAACGTTGACATTCATAACCGCCTTGTCTGCTTTGATATTAAGGAACTCGGTACACAGCTTAAAAAAGTCGGTATGCTTATCGTCCAAGACCAAGTATGGAACAGAGTAACGGTAAACCGCAGCGAGGGCAAGGCGACGCGGTATTACATCGACGAGTTTCATTTGCTGCTCAAAGAGGAACAGACCGCAGCGTACAGCGTTGAGATTTGGAAGCGTTTTAGAAAATGGGGCGGTATTCCGACAGGTATCACCCAAAACGTGAAAGATTTGTTATCGTCCCGCGAGGTGGAGAACATTTTTGAAAACAGCGATTTTGTGTATATGCTCAACCAAGCCCAGGGCGACAGGGAAATCCTTGCAAAGCAGCTTAACATTTCGCAGCAGCAAATGACCTATGTAACCCATTCCGAAGCGGGCGAGGGACTTATCTTCTATGGCAACGTGATTTTGCCCTTTATTGACCGTTTCCCGCAAGATACGGAACTCTATCGTGTAATGACGACCAAACCCGGCGAGGTGTCGGCATGAGGATAGAAATGGACAAAATCTATTGCGGCGACAGCTTGCAGGTGCTTCAAACCTTGCCGGAAAATGCAGTTGATTGTTGCGTAACGTCCCCACCCTACTATGCCTTGCGGGACTACGGCGCAGACGGGCAGATCGGACGGGAAGCAACGCCGGAGGAATATGTTTCCCGTATTACGGCGGTATTCCATGAGGTAAAGCGGGTGCTTACGCCGGAGGGTACTTGTTGGCTGAATATCGCGGACACTTATTGCGGCACAGGCAGCAAAGCCGACCACCAAGACCCCAAATACCCCAAAGGCAGGAACGGGCAGCAAGTGGCGTTTAACCACCGCGCCCCCGGCTGCAAGCCCAAAGATTTAATTGGTATTCCGTGGCTTGTAGCCCTCGCCTTGCGGGGCGACGGTTGGTATTTGCGCAGTTCTATCATTTGGCACAAAACAAACCCCATGCCGGAAAGCACGCGGGACAGGCCGACCCGCTGCTATGAATATGTGTTTCTGCTTACCAAGTCAAAGAAGTATTATTACGATTGGCAAGCAGTAGCCGAGCCGATAGCCCCCACAACGGCGGGGCGGCTGAAAAGCGGAGTTAGCAAAGGAAACAAGTATAACGTTACTGTTCCGGGGCAAAACCAACCGCAGAAAATCAACCGCCCCCGCGAAAAGGGCGCATACGCCGACGAGTTGATTTCTCCCGTCCGCAGCCGCCGCAACGTTTGGCAGATTAACAATGTCGGCTATCATGGCGGGCATTTCGCAGCGTTCCCGCCGAAACTTGCGGAAACGTGCATTTTGGCGGGCTGTCCCGTCGGCGGGATTGTCCTTGACCCGTTTTTAGGCAGCGGAACCACCGCAGCGGCGGCAAAAAGCCTTGACCGCCGCTATATCGGCATTGAGTTAAACCCCGACTATTGCGAACTTGCAAAACAGCGGATTGGAGGTGATGAAGATTGAGCAAGGAACTGAAAGCCCCCGACAAGGTAACGCAAAAAATGACCCGCGACGGTGCGGTTGCGGAAAACCTCACGACGGGCGAAACGTCCAGTATCAGCGAAAGGCCGCAGGAAGAAAACTATTCAGCCCCCGCAGGGGTGGCAGCGGAAAAGGTTGTGCAGCATATCGGCGCAGAGATTGAGCGACACGCAGCAAAAGGCGCGGAGAAAAAAGCCCTTGACGCGACGCAGCCTAAAACCCATTCTTCCCGCTTGCAGTTTTCCGAAGCGGAACGGGCAACGCCGGAACTGCAAAAGGCAATCAAAAAATCCGATACGGCGGCTGACCGTTTAGACAAAGCGCGGGCAGCTATCCCCAAACAGACCAAAATCACAAAAGAGCGCGTTTTTGACGAAGCCAAAGGCAAAGCAAAGACGCGCCTTGCTTTTGAAAAAACGGATAAGCCCCCAAACGGCAAGTTGCGTCATAACCCGTTATCCCGTCCGGCGCAGGAATTGGACGCCGCCGTACATGGAAAAATCTATGAGGTGGAGAAAGAAAACGTCGGTGTGGAAAGCGGACACAGGATAGAACTTGTGGGCGAGAAAGCGGGCGGCATGACGACGCGGGCAGTAAAACGCGGCATACGCAGCCATAAGCTGAAACCCTACCGGGCAGCGGCAGCAGCCGAGAAAAAGGCAGCAAAGGCAAACGCCGATTTTCTCTATCAAAAGGCGCTGCATGATAACCCCGCCCTTGCGCACTCTAACCCGATTTCCCGTTTTTGGCAAAAGCAGCGCATTAAAAAGCAGTATGCAAAGGCGTTGAAAACGGGCGGCAAGGTGAAAAAGACCGCCGAAGCCACCGCAAAGGCGGCGAAGAAAACGGCGCAGGAAACCAAACGGGCGACGTTCTTTGTCGTCCGGCATTGGAAAGGCTGTTTGATTGTGGGCGGGATTGCCTTTATCGTGCTTCTGTTTTTCGGCGGTTTGTCCTCTTGTTCCCTGTTCGGCGGCAACAGCGGCAGCGGCTTGATTGCGTCGTCCTATCTCTCCGAGGACGCGGATATTACAGGCGCAGAAAGCGCGTATGTCGCTATGGAAGCCGAGTTACAGGATATGCTGGATAACATCGAAAGCGAATACCCCGGCTATGACGAATACCGGGTAACGGCTGACGAGATCGAGCATGACCCGTATGTGCTAATCTCTATCCTCTCCGCTTGGCATGAGGGCGTGTTTACTCTCGATGAAGCGCAAAGCACCCTTGAAATGCTCTTTGATAAACAGTATATCTTGACGGTTACGGAGGAAGTCGAGGTACGCTACCGCACCGAAACGAGGACGGACAGCGAGGGCAACGAATACGACGTTGAAGTACCCTATAACTATTACATTCTCAATGTGGATTTGGAAAACTTCAACCTCTCCCATGTCCCCGTTTACATCATGGGCGAAGAACAGCTATCCATGTACGCTATGTATATGTCGTCGCTGGGAAACAGACCCGACCTTTTCCCGCAATCCGGCTATATTTCAAAATACTATGAAAACCCGCCAGCGGATTATGAAATCCCGCCCGCCTATCTGGAAGATGAACAGTTTGCGCGATTGATTGAAGAAGCTGAAAAGTATGTCGGTTTTCCCTATGTGTGGGGCGGCAGCAGCCCGGAAACCTCTTTTGATTGCAGCGGTTTTGTTAGCTATGTGCTGACGAACAGCGGCTTATACAATACGGGCAGACTTGGGGCGCAGGGGCTTTACAACATCTCAACCCGCGTTTCCAACCCGCAGCCGGGGGATTTGGTTTTCTTTACGGGTACATACGACACACCGGGCGTATCTCATGTGGGTATCTACGTTGGCGAGGACGGGGACGGAAGCCCCGTCATGCTGCATTGTGGCGACCCGATACAATACGCAAAACTTGATACAAGCTATTGGCAATCCCATTTTTACGCCTATGGGCGGCTACATTACAACTGACTTTGAAAGGAGTTTATTTCTATGGCAAACACGAAACTTGACCGTATCGAAAGGGATATTGAGAAAACGAGGGCGAAAATCCTTGAATACCAAAAAAGGCTGAAAGACCTTGAAGCGCAGAAAATCGAGGAAGAAAACGCGCAGATCGTTCAAATGGTGAAAGCGGTACACCTTGACGGGGCGCAGCTTGCCGCGTTCCTCTCCGCTTACGCCAGCGGCGAAATTGCCTTGCCGCAGCCGGACGCAGACTATACCGACGAACAGGAGGAAACCGAAGATGAAGCATAAAAAACTGTTCCGCAGCGTTACCGCTTTGCTTGCCGCCCTTGTACTCATGGGCGGCTTTTCTGTTACCGCTTTTGCGGGCGGCGGTGATGTGAGCGACGAGCCGCCTACCCCTGTAACCGAAACCGAGCCGGAAGAAACGACGGGCGGCTATGAGCCGCAGCCCTTAACGCCGGAGGGCAACATGAGCCTTGTGGACGACATAACGGGCGAAGCGTCCGGCGATAAGCAGTTTATTACCATCGTTACGAAAAACGGAAACTATTTTTACATCATCATTGACCGCGCCGAGGACGGAGAAAACACCGTCCATTTCCTCAATCAAGTTGATGAAAAAGACCTTTTGCAGCTTATGGAGGACGAACAGACCGAAACCCCCGCTTGTAGCTGTACTGAAAAATGCGTTGCCGGAAGCGTCAACACCGATTGCCCCGTTTGCAGCGTCAATATGAGCGAGTGCGCGGGCAAGGAAGCCGAGCCGGAGCCGGAAGAAACCGAGCAGCCGCCGGAAGAAGAAAAAGGCGGCGGCATGGGTATTCTGCTTGTCGTGCTGCTTGTTGCCGCAGCGGGCGGCGGCGCGTTCTACTACTTTAAGATTTTGAAGCCCAAAAAGGACGCGGCGAAAGGCAGCAGCAGCCTTGACGACCTTGATTTTGACGAGGACGACGAGGAAACGGAAGTAGTCGAAACCGAACAGACCGAGCAGGAGGACGATAATCTATGAAACTTGTAATTGCAGAAAAACCGAGCGTCGGGGCGGCGATTGCCGCCGTTATGGGCGCGAATGAAAAGCGCAGCGGATATTTTGAGGGCGGCGGCTACCTTGTGTCCTGGTGTATCGGGCATTTGATTAGCCTTGCGGACGCGGCGACCTACAACGAGCAGTACCGAAAATGGAAGTATGATGATCTCCCCATTGTCCCGCAGGATTGGCAGTTTACCGTTGCCAGCGGCAAGGAGCAGCAGTTTTTCGTACTCAAAGACCTTATGCACCGCAGCGACGTTTCCGAGATTGTCAATGCGTGCGACAGCGGGCGCGAGGGAGAACTCATTTTTCGATTTGTCTACGAACAGGCAAATTGCAAAAAGCCCTTTTCCCGCCTTTGGATTAGCAGCATGGAAGAAAGCGCAATCCGCGAGGGCTTTTCAAACCTCAAAGACGGGCGCAGCTATGACAACCTCTATCAATCCGCGCTTTGCAGAGCAAAGGCAGATTGGCTTGTCGGGATTAACGCGACCCGCCTTTTCTCTATCCTCTATCACAAAACGCTGAATGTCGGCAGAGTGCAAACGCCCACCCTTGCTATGCTGGTAAACCGCGACTATGCGATCAGCAGCTTTAAGAAAGAAAAATATCATGTTGTCCGTCTGGACGCGGGCGGTGTTTCGGCTTTGTCCGAAAGGCTGAACGACGAAGCGGCAGCGCAGCAGATGAAAACGGCTTGCGAGAAATCGCAAGCCGTTTGTACTTCCCTCAAAAAAGAGAAAAAGACCGTTGCCCCGCCGAAGCTGTTTGACCTTACCGCGTTGCAGCGCGAAGCTAACCGCCTGTATGGATTTACGGCGAAACAGACCCTTGACTATGCGCAAGCCCTTTATGAAAAACGGCTTTTGACCTATCCCCGCACCGACAGCAAATATATCACTTCCGATATGGAGGGCAGCACAAAGGAACTTATCACCGGCCTTTGCGCTGCTCTCCCCTTTATGCAGGGCGTGAAGCTGCAAGCCGACCTTGCGAGGATTTGCGACAACAGCAAAGTAACCGACCATCACGCCATTTTGCCGACAGCGGAGTTTGTGAAAACGGGCTTTTCTTCCCTTGCCGAAAGTGAGAAAAAGCTAATGACCCTTGTGTGCGCAAAACTGCTTTGCGCCGTTGCCGCGCCCTATGAGTATGAAGCGGTTACGGCGGTTTTCACTTGCGGCGGCTATACCTTTACCGCAAAGGGCAGGACGACGCTTTGCGAGGGTTGGCGCGAGATTGAAAGACTATCCCGCGCCGCGTCCGGGGAACAGGACGAGGACGCAGAGCCGGAAGCGGTTTTACCCCCGCTTGCCGAGGGGCAGACCTTTGACAATCCGGCAGCGGAGATCTCCGAACGTTACACGCAGCCCCCAAAGGCATTTACCGAAGATACGTTACTTTCGGCTATGGAGAGTGCGGGAAAGGAGGACACGCCGGAGGACGCGGAGCGCAAAG
>OHDE01000474.1_pt1 | contig 14196 bp, 11 predicted proteins | sample 1566931 | NCBI WGS metagenome assembly OHDE01 (sample SAMEA3879591, study PRJEB24766) | human gut metagenome | biome: human-associated habitat; feature: feces | place: USA | collected 1985/1987 | reverse complement strand
CATGTCAAAACAGCGTGAGATACTTTCCGCCAAGCACCCGAGGAATAAGATAGATATTTGACCCGATCTGCTCCCCCATACAGTGCCAAACCCTGATTTTTTTATTGCTATTTCAGCCCCTATATGTTATAATAATAAATAATGTCATTTTATAAATATACTTCTCAGAAAGGAACGATAATATATTATGAACGACGGATTTGTAAGATGCGGCAGCGCTGTGCCCGATATCAAGGTGGCAGACTGCGCCTTCAATGCCGAAAAGATAATCGAAAAGGTTCGTGAAGCTGCCGAAAACGGCTGTTCGGTGCTGGTTTTCCCCGAGCTTTGCATCACAGGCTACACCTGCGGAGACCTTTTTCTCTCCGAAACACTGAAAAACGGCGCTGCTGCTGCGCTCAAAAACATACTTGCCGCCACAGCCGAGCTTGATATACTTTTCATTGTCGGACTTCCCGTCCCCCACCTCAACAGGCTCTATAACTGCGCCGCAGTGTGCTGCAAGGGCAGGCTGCTGGGTCTTGTCCCCAAGCGCAATATCCCCAACTATTCCGAATTTTACGAGGCAAGGCATTTTTCCCGCTGGGAAATGGGCTGGGACGAAAATGACTGTGTTAATATTGATATGGGTCTGGGCTATACCGTTCCCATGGGCGAACTTATCTTCTCGTGCCAAAACTTCCCACAGCTTATGATAGCTGCTGAGATATGCGAGGACCTGTGGGTACCCGATCCCCCCTCGGTAACGCTGTCAGAGGGCGGCGCTGTTATCATCTGCAATCCCTCCGCTTCCGATGAGGTCATAGGCAAAAAGGAATACCGCCGTGACCTGGTAAGAATGCAGAGTGCAAGGCTTGTGGGCGGATATATCTACACCGACTGCGGCTTCGGTGAGTCAACCCAGGACATGGTCTTTTCGGGTCACTGCCTTATCTGCGAGAACGGCTCCGTTCTTTCTGAGAAAAGGACATTCAGCGGCAGCGGCATCATTTACGCCGACCTTGACCTTGAACGTCTGGCAAGCGAGCGCAGAAAGATGACCACCTACGGAAATTCCGCAGAATATAAGCTCCCCCTTATCACTTTCAGCATGGATATCCCCGAAAATAAGGAGATAAAGCGTTTTTACGCACCAATGCCCTTTGTCCCCGCAGACAAGGCAGACCTTTCCGCACGCTGCGAGGAGATCCTCACCATGCAGGCAACAGGACTTGCCACACGCCTTAGGCACATCGGCTGCAAGACCTGCGTTATCGGTCTTTCGGGCGGACTGGACTCCACTCTTGCTCTTATCGTCACTGTTCACGCCTTTGATATGCTCTCCCTTGACCGCAAGGGCATAATCGCCGTGACCATGCCATGCTTCGGCACCACAAAGCGCACCAAGAGCAATGCACTTATCCTGGCGGAAGCCTATGGCGCTTCTATCCGTGAGATAGATATTACAAAGTCCGTAAGGCAGCATTTTGAGGATATCGGTCAGGAGGAAAGCGTTCACGACGTTACCTACGAAAACTGCCAGGCAAGAGAGCGCACTCAGGTGATAATGGATATCGCCAACAAATCAGGCGGCATAGTTATCGGCACCGGAGACCTTTCCGAGCTGGCGCTGGGCTGGGCTACCTACAACGGCGACCATATGTCCATGTACGGCGTTAACTGCTCTATCCCCAAGACCCTTGTTCGCCATCTGGTGGCATATGAGGCGCAGATGTCGGAGGGTCAGCTTTCCGAGGTGATATCCTTGACACCCCCGTTTCCCCCGAGCTGCTCCCCCCCTCCGAGGACGGCACGATTTCACAGAAAACAGAGGATATCGTAGGCCCCTACGAGCTGCACGATTTCTTCCTTTACTACACCGTCCGCATGGGCTTTACCCCCAAGAAAATATTCCGCATTGCAAAATGCGCCTTTGCAGGCAGATATGACGATGCTACTATCCTCAAATGGCTCAGGACATTCACATGGAGATTTTTCTCCCAGCAGTTCAAGCGCTCCTGTCTCCCCGACGGCCCCAAAGTGGGAAGCGTTACGCTTTCACCCCGTGGTGACTGGCGTATGCCCTCCGACGCATCGGCTGCCCTCTGGCTCGCCCAGCTGGACGAGCTGAAATCAAAGATAAACTGAAAGGCGGTGCTATGATGAAGCTCAATGAAATAGTTCTGCGATACCTTAAAGGTCAGAAAAAGCATACGGTGCTGACTGTCCTTGCCATAATCGTTTCAGTTGCGTTCATGACCATAATCCTGTCCGCAGTTTCGGTTTACCGTGCGGCTTCGCTGAATATCTCCCGTGAGACTAACGGCACATATCATATAGTATTCAACGGTCTGGACAAGCAGCAGCTCATTGATATCCGCAGCATGGATGTTTTTGAAAAAACTGAGATATACAGCATTTCCTCCTATTCGAGCAGCGTTGATATGGACTTCGTTAAAATGGCGGAGGACAACGCAAAGGTGGAATATCTGCTGGTGAACGGTCTGCCTGTTGATGATAACTTTCTGAGGCTCAACGCCGATGACTGCGATCTGCTGCCCCCCTCCATGCGCACTGTGACCGGCGGACGGCTTCCCGAAAAGGACGGCGAGCTTGTTATCAACAGTGCCAACGCCGAGCAGTGGGGATACCCCGAAATAGGCAGCACCGTCAATGCGGAGCTGTTTGTCTGCGGCGTTAAAACGGGAGCTGAAACTCCTGCGGGCACGCCTATGATACTGGCTGAGAATTTTGATATCACAGAGATAAGGGAAATTTCCTTTACCGTTGTTGGCTACAGCGATACTATAAATATGGTAAGCTACAACGATACTCAGCTCAAATCCTACAACTATCTTTCGGACAATCTTGTTGCCCGCTTCTCCGACAGCGCCAATGACTTTTACTGGGATATGGACAGGTCATTTTCCGCTCTGGGCTATGAGATAGATGACTTTGACTACGGCATGAACCAGGAGCTGCTTAACATGGAGGGCAGAGGCGTTACCGCCCGCTTCTCCCAGGCGCTTTCCTTTGCTGTGGAATATCTGGTAGTGCTGTTCTTTATGTTCTGCATAAGAATGGTAATAGACAACTCCTTTGAGCTGGCTTCAAAAGAGCGCATAAAGCAGTTCGGTCTGCTCAAAGCCGTGGGTGCTTCCAAAAAGCAGGTGTTCTCCCTTGTAATGTGGGAGGCATTTTATCTGGCAGTCCCCGGCGTTATCCTTGGTATCCTTGCAGGTCTGGGCAGCTCGGCAGCTATATTCTCCGCAGTAAAGAACCTGCCCTATCTCCATGATGTTTCCCTTGATTACGACCTGGCTTCCATGCTGGAATTTGATATCAAGCCTTATGTTTATATCTCCTCGGCTATTATCGGCTTCCTGTGGGTGTTCGTTTCGGCAATATCCACGGGTATGCGCTCCATCAAGGCTTCCCCTGTAGATGCAATGAGAGCCGCTGCCAAGAAAGAGAAGATAAAGCCCTCACGCCACGGCTCGGGAATCGAGCAGGGTCACGGCTTTATCGGCGCATACTCCGCACTCAGCGCAAAGCGCAACAAAAAGCGCTATATCATCACGCTGGTATCAATGGTAATGAGTATCGTGCTTTTCGCCGTGTTCTCCTACGGAATTGAGATCGCAACGGGCAATCTGCAGAATGAGTTCGATGTTAAGCGTATGCCCTATGACTACACCGCAAACCTAAGCGTCACCGACCCTCAGACCGTTTATGAAAGAGCGGAGCTGATGAAGCAGTCGGGATATTTCACCGATGTTCAGTATGACACTCACCTGTCGCTGTTCGGCATGACATCTTCCGCAGGCGTTGACGACGGCACGGAGCTTTCAAAGAGCGAGACTGTTTTCATCGACATTCACCCCGTAAACCGTGAGACATATGAAAAATACATTCAGTCCGATGTAAGCTACGACGACCTTTCAAACGGTCAGCTCATGCTTTGCAGCGGAATGTACTCCACCGCAGGAAAGCTGCTTTATACCGTTTACAGCAGTGCCCCCGAAAGCATTTCCGCCGCTCCCTTTGTGGATTACAAAGTAGATCTCCTTGACGAGCGCAGCTTTGATACGGCAGGCATCTACACCACCGACAACAGGGTATATCGCTCTACAGACGGCCGTATTTCCGCTGTTATGGCAGAGGAAAGCTACAATGAGCTTTTTGCTCAGTGCGGCGCAGACTCGGGCACATCGTCAATAGCCGTTTCCGACGGCAGCGAGATAATAGTTTACAGCAGAACTATCTCGGCAAATGCAGCAGTCGGCATGGAAGAGCAGGCAGAGGTTTATATGAACAACCACTTCTACAATTCCTACAGCAACAATCTCTCCGATATGAACCTTTCCTACGCACTGCTCAGCATGATAAAAACAGCAGGCTATGCGGTGATAGTGCTTATCGCCCTCATTGCCCTTATCAACGTGGTGAATATCATCTCCTCCAACGTTACGGGCAGAACTTCCGAGCTTGCAATGCTCCGTGCCTGCGGAATGTCCAAAAAGCAGCTGAACAGGCTTATGCTCACCGAAAGCCTTTTCTATGCGGTAATGGCAGGCATCGCCTCGCTTCTGATTACCGAGCTTGCGATTTTGGTGATACAGATACCCTTTATGACCCATTTCCACGACCTGGATATGGACGATCTGGGCTTTGCATTCTCCTATCTTGCCCCCATAAAGTACATCGTTATCGCAACGGCTGTGTCCTATCTGGCGGCAGCTGTATCCTCCGTTATCCCAGGCTCGCACATAGCAAAGGCACCTATCGTTGAAAGCATTGAAAGCGCAGAAATATAAGGAGCGGCAATGAACGAATTTGATAACATTTATCACACCGATGAATACCGCCGCTTCATGGTACAAAAAGAGGAAAACATATCCGACCTGTGCCGTGAAGAGCGGACTATCCCCCTTGACCTCGGCTACAGCCTGTGGGTGGGAGAATTTGCCCACCGCAGCGGCAGCGATTGTTCATACAGATGCAGGCTGTTTTCCCCCGAGGGCAAAATGATCTATGGCTACACATTTTATTACAGCAGCTTTCATGAGACTGCGGTACAGGTGTTATCCGCTCCCGAGGGACTGTACTTTTTCTATACCGAGGGGCTTTACGGCTACAGCGTGCTGCGGCTTTCCGATATGGAACAAATGCACTATGTCCCCCGTGGCAATTCGGGTGAGTCATTTATCATCACCGACCTGCACTATTGCAGCGAAAACCGAATTGCGGCAGCAGGCGGCTGCTTCTGGGCATATCCGTATGATGTGGCACTTATCGACCTATCAGAGCCCATGAAAGAGCCTGAGAAGATGACCACGCTCTTCCCTATAGTAAATCCCGAGCATGATTATGACAGGTTTGAGGATATCGACTTTGTTCGCTGGGAAAAGGGCGGCAGGCTCATTGTCCGCACCGATACGGGCGAAGAATTTGCCTTTAATACTAACGACCTGAGAAAATTTATGGATTAAAATAGGATTAAAATGCTAAAAAATCATTGCTATTTTGTGTAACTTATGATATCATAATAATTGTTAAGAAAAACAAACGCCCCGTTATTATCTGACGGAGCATCATGACGAAAGGATTATGTTTTATGTGGACAGTTTCAATGCTTAAAGAAAACGCAAAAGCGGCACTGAAAAACTTTTACTGGCCTGCTTTTCTCGTTTCTCTCATCTTTATCCTGCTGACAGGCACAGGTTCAAGCAGCTCGGGAGGCGGCTCCTCAGACGAGTTCATAAACGAGTATTACAATAACTACAGCAATTCCTCCGACAGCAGCTACGACTACGGCGATTACAGCAGCGACGATGATTATGATTACAGCTACGACTACGATGATGATATCGACAGCTCATTCTCTCAGGACGATTATGAGCAGATATTCAACGATATGTTCTCGGGCTTCGGCGATATGCTGGGCGATACCAGTGTCTCGGCAATAATATCTGTAGCTATCGCAGTGGTGATCATTGTAATGATAGTTACGCTGGCTTACAACATCTTCTTTGCAAATCCCCTTACAGTCGGCTACAACAATTTCTTCCTCAACGCACGCACGGGAAATGCTGGCGTGGGCGAGCTCTTCTCCCAGTTTAAGCATGGTCATTACATGGCAACCGTAAAGAATATGTTCTTCCTCAAGCTTAGACTTTTCCTCTGGTCGCTGCTGGTTCTTATCCCTATCGGCATCGGAGTTCTGATTTTTGCAAAATCCGACAGCAGAGATATAATGGGATCGCTTGTTCTTTCAATTCTTATAGTTATTCCCCTGTATTTTGTAGCACTTATCCCTCAGATAATAAAGAAGTACGAGTACTTTCTTGTTCCCTACATAACCGCAGAAAACCCCAACATCACCCCCAACCGTGCCCTTGAGATAAGCTCTCAGACAATGAAGGGCGAGAAAATGCACTGCTTCGGTCTCCAGATGTCCTTTATCGGCTGGCTTATCCTCGGCGGACTTGCAGGAAGCATCTTTACTGCGTTCCTCGGCGTTCTGCTTGGCAGCGCTGCCACCGCAGCGGGAATGGCTCTCATTTACCCCTATCTTTACGCAACACTTGCAGAGTTCTACTGCTGCATGAAGGAAAAGGCTATTGCAACAGGCATTTCTTCCAGAGATGAGCTTGACGGACTGTACGGCCGTGCCGCAAACGCACAGCCTTTCGGTCAGCCCATGGGCTACTCCGATCATCAGGGCTACGAGCCATATCAACCCACTGCTCCCTCTCAGCCTGCTGACAACGGACTTTTCGGTGAGTCAAAAAGAGACGATAATGATGACAACTACAACGGACCTGAGATAAAGTAACACCTGAATAAGATACAATGGCTGCTGCGGTAATGCGGCAGCTTTTGTTTTTTCAGTAAAACACATTTTTTATTGTAGGCTATTTGATGATAAAAGATATTATTATTAGCCACGAAGCCGCTATGTGGGAAGCTGCAAGACGCTGTGACAGCTCCGCTTTTCTTGAGGTCGTAAGCGGATCTGCGGTCATGGTATGCGGCGGATCCAAATGCACCGGTGCTGACTACGCCCGCATCATAAGCGAATTTGACTGCAAGTCCTACAAAATATCCGATTTTGAGGTCATCGCTCAAAGTGATGATATTGTTCAAGTTCACTACATCATTGAAACAGTGGCTGAAAAGCCTGAAAATCAGGATCTTGCAGGCAGGTTCCACATCACCTCCACATGGAAAAAGGGGGACAAATGGAAGCTTATTTTCAACATGGATTCAAGGATATATGAATAAATGCAAAAAAACGCACGGCTGAAGTTAAAAGTTCAACCGTGCGTTTTTTTATCAATATCTTTTGCCTTTGAGCTTACAATATTCCTCGAACACTTTCAGGCAATCTTCCCTCTGCTCACATTCCAGCGGGATGATTTCCATGCCGTTTTTCAGTGCGGTGTAGAAATCCTCGTCCCTGAAGCCTATTTCTGCGGTGTCGTGAGCGGTGCAGCCGTAAACTATGCGGCTGATATTTGCCCACATTGCTGCGCTCAGGCACATGGGGCAGGGGTAAGCGGTGGTATAAAGCGTACAACCGCTCAGGTCGTGGCTGCCGATATTTTTGCAGGCATCTCTTATTGCCGCAACCTCGCCGTGCATTGTTGGGTCATGGTCGGCAAGCACTCGGTTGTGACCTTTTCCGATCATCTCGCCGTCCCTTACGATAACGGCACCGAACGGACCGCCCTCGCCGTTTCTGATACCCTTGTAAGCCTCATCGGCTGCTATATCCATATACATCATTTATGCAGCTTCTTCTCCTCTGCGTTTATCATGCCCATAAGCTCGCTTATTGCCTGATCTGTATTTCTGCGCTTTTGAGGTGCTGCGGGCTGAGGTGCCTTGACCTCCTTAACAGCTTCCCTGACGGGCTGTTTTACTTCCGGAATTACAGTGTGCTGTGCTTCATTGTGTGAAACCGCTTCCTGAACGGGAGCTGTCGGTGCAGCTTCAACAGCTGCAGGAGCTTCCTTAGATATATTCTCACTTGCTGTCTCGGGCTTCTTATCCTTATGAAGCTCGTGACCAATAGTGAAAAATCCTGCAGACTTTCTGTCGTTTACCTGCTCTTCCTCGTCCTCAACTATCTCCTGACGCTTTATTCTGCCGCCGTAAAGCTGGTCATCAGCCTTATCGGAAAGGTAGGAATAGAAGCTGTCGGTATTGGGTGTCTTGGGCTTGGGGATAACGTGCTTGGGCTTTTCCTTTTTCTTCTCTGCCTCGGGCTTTTCAAAGGTGAAGATAGGACCGTCCTTATCTATCTCGGCAGCCTTGCCGCTGTCATCAACGGTGAGAACGCCTGCCGCCTCATCTGCCTTCTTGGCAATGGGTCTGAGCTTCGGCTCTTCATCAGCGGGGATATCGTCGCTGAACATATCCTCAAATCTGTTGTCGGAATCCTTCATTATCTCGTCCAGATCGTCCAGAGAGGAAGCGTCCTCTTCCTTGCGCTTTACGTTGATTATCCTTATCACCTGGAACACTATTATAATAAAGCTGGGGATAATGATTATCAGCATTATTCCGAAAGTAGAAGTTACAAAGCCCAGCATTGAGCCAAGGCCTGCGCTCTGGTAGATAGCCTTTGCAATAACATTATCCCCGGGTATCTTGAACGTATCCGCAGCGGGAGCTGTGTCAAACTTTACCACGTAGGAAAGCTGACCGTTCTCGTTCACTATCTGCACAACTCTGGTAAGCACCGTGGTCTCATCGACCTTGCAAAGCACCACGCTGCCCTCCTTGATATTGTCTATCTCGGAAGCCTTTGCGATTATCGCCGTGCCTGCGGGGATATCGGTCTCCATATTAACCGCCATTGTGCGGTAGAAGGTGTATCCGAAGAACTTGGGTGTGGCGCCTGTTTTGCTGAACGCAAAATAAACCACCAGCATAAAGATTATAAGCACGATAAGAACTGTTATCACTATACCCTCAATAATATTGACGGGTGAGCGCTTTTTATCAGCAGAAAATTTTTTAGCCATAATTACCTCCGAAAGCTATAATTTTTTGTCTCTTCATAATTCGATACCTTTTATCATTATAGCATATCTGTCGGCAAATTTCAAACATTTTTTCATTATTTTTGTAATTGATCTGAAAACAGGAAAATGCGCCCCTTCGGTATTACCCTATCAGAGCGCATTTCCTTGCATTGTTATTTTCAGGGATGGAGATAGCTGTTAGTCCTCTTCGTTATCCTGGAGAGCGTCGTATCCGACTTCACCGGTTCTTACACGAACAACGTCCTCAACATTGTAAACGAAGATCTTACCGTCACCGATGTGGCCGGAGTAAAGTGCCTTTCTTGCGGCTGTGATAACTGTTTCAACAGGAACCTTGCAAACCACAACATCGACCTTTACCTTAGGAAGCAGTGAGGGTTCAACAGGAGTACCTCTGTAGTACTCGGCAGCACCTCTCTGAGTACCGCAGCCAAGTACCTGTGTAACTGTGATACCTGTTACGCCGATATCTGCAAGAGATCTCTTGAGAGTCTCGAACTTGTTCTGCTTGCACACAATGGAGATCTGAGTGTATTTGAGTCCGCCTTCGGGAATTGCTGCATCAGAAGCCTTGGAAGGCTTGTAGGTCTCAACGGGAACAGCTGCATTTACGGGAACAGGCTCGCCTGCTTCAGCATATGCCTCTGTATCAACTGCCATAACAAATCCGGAGTAAGAGCTTTCGATACCGTGCTCTTCGATATCCAGACCAACAACCTCTTCGTGAGCGGAAACTCTCAGACCGATAGTTGCCTTGATGATAAGGAATGTAATTGTGATAGTGATAGCTGCCCAAGCGCCTACTGTAAGAACGCCGAGAGCCTGACGGCCGAGAAGCTGGAAGCCGCCGCCGTAGAAAAGACCGTTAAGTGCTGTGAACTCATCTGCACTTGCATTTACGGGGATAGAATAGCCGGGAGCCTTAGATGTTGCGAAAAGACCAACTGCAAGAGTTCCCCAGATACCGTTAAGGCAGTGTACTGCGACCGCACCAACGGGGTCATCAATGTGGAGCTTGTAATCAAGGAACCATACACCGAAGGGAACCAGAAGTCCTGAAACGATGCCGACCATGATAGCGCCGAAGCAATCCATAACATCGCAGCCTGCGGTGATACCAACAAGACCTGCAAGGGAAGCGTTAAGGCACATTGAAACATCGGGCTTGCCGTACTTGAGCCATGTGAAGATCATGCAGACTACTGTTGCAACTGCGGGAGCAACTGTTGTGGTAAGGAATATAGATCCGAGCTGAGGGCCGCTTGTTGCAGCAGCACCGTTGAAGCCGTACCAACCGAACCAGAGAATGAAGCAGCCGAGAGCACCGATCGTCAGAGAGTGACCGGGGATAGCCTTTACCTTTACGATCTTGCCGTCCTTGTCCTTAACGAACTTGCCGATACGGGGACCAAGGAGCTTTGCGCCGATGAGAGCGGAGATACCGCCGACCATGTGGATAGCACAGGAACCTGCAAAATCGTGGAAGCCCATCTGAGCCAGCCAGCCGCCGCCCCAGATCCAGTGAGCCTCAATGGGATAGATAAGAGCGGAGATAACGCCCGAATAGATGCAGTAAGAAAGGAACTTTGTTCTTTCTGCCATAGCTCCCGAAACGATGGTAGCTGCTGTTGCGCAGAACACAAGGTTGAATACGAAGCCTGAGAAGTTGAAGTTATCATATGCTGTGAAAAGATCAAAGCCGGGCTTGCCGATAAATCCTGCAACGTCCTCACCGAGAAGGAATCCGAAACCGATAAGAATGAACATTACTGTACCGATACAGAAGTCCATCAGGTTTTTCATGATGATGTTGCCGGCGTTCTTTGCTCTTGTAAAGCCCGTCTCAACCATTGCGAAGCCTGCCTGCATAAAGAACACCAGTGCAGCTCCTATGAGGAACCATATACCGAAGGCCTCGGCATTGACTGCCTCACTTATTGTTGATAAGATATTTGCTTCAGTCATTTTTAATCACCCTCCATTAAAACACACAACGGCACCGTAAAAATGAGTATTCCCTGACAGATACACATTTTTTCAGCGCCGTTGCTGTTTTTTCTTTATGTCTGTATTATACTCCTTAATTCCGTCCATGTCAAGGGGTTTTTGAAAATTTATGCAATTAAATATATTTTAACTTGCATTTTAAGACTATATTATCCGTTTTATACAGTTGCTTCCACAAAATTATGACATTTTATTATATTTATCATTCATTTTTGTGTATAGCCTATTTGCATATGGGCATAAAAAAAGCACCGCAGTGATGCGATGCCCTCATATTCATATAAGATGTGTGTTGACTCAGATGAGCTGTGCGTCCTTGTGTACGCCTGTGATGGAAAATACCACCCATTCCGCAATATTTGTGGCATGGTCAGCGATACGCTCCATATATTTTGCTATCATAAGCAGGTCAAGGGCGCTGTTTGCCTTGCTGCTGTCATTGACTATCATATCGGTAAGCTCGGTCTTTACACGCAGGAAAAGATCATCTACTATGTCGTCGGACTCGATAACGCTCTTTGCAAGGGCTTCATCGTTATACACATATGCGTTTATTGCCCCTGTGAGCATCTTGACAGCTTCATCAGCCATTTTGGGTATATCCGCCAGGTCGGGCTTGTCAGGGCCTTCGTCCAGAAACAAAGCTATCTCGGAGATATCCACCGCATGGTCGCCTATGCGCTCCATGTCGGTTATCATTTTAAGCGCTGCGGAAACACGTCTCAGGTCGGAAGCCACAGGCTGCTGCTGGAGGATTATTCTCAGGCAGCGGCTCTCTATCTGCTTTTCCATCTCGTCAATGTTGCAGTCAGCCTCTATCGCCTTTTTGTTAAGCTCATCATCACGGCGCACCAGTCCGTTGACAGCGGCAGTTATGGCGTTTTCAACCATTCCGCCCATGCGCACCATTTCAAGATTAAGCTCCTTGAGCTGTTCGTCAAATTGCCTTCTCAATGCCATCTTCCTTTCATTAACCGAATCTGCCTGTGATGTAGTCCTCTGTTCTCTTGTCTGTAGGCAAGGAGAACAGCTTTTCGGTCTCACCGAATTCCACTATCTCGCCGTGAAGGAAAAATGCAGTCTTGTCGGAAATACGGGTGGCCTGCTGCATATTATGTGTAACTATTACGATGGTATAATCTTTTTTCAGGTCAAAGCAAAGCTCCTCTATCTTCATGGTGGAGATAGGGTCTAGGGCAGATGTAGGTTCGTCCATGAGTATTACCTCAGGCTTTACTGCCAGCGCTCTTGCAATACAAAGTCTCTGCTGCTGACCGCCTGACATTCCAAGGGCGGACTTTTTCAGTCTGTCCTTTACCTCATCCCAGATAGATGCCTGCCTGAGGCTCTTTTCGATTATCTCATCAAGGTCAGCCTTTCTGCGGATACCGTGGGTGCGGGGGCCGTAGGCGATATTGTCATAAATGCTCATAGGGAAAGGATTGGGCTTCTGGAAAACCATGCCCACACGTCTTCTCAGCTCTGTTATCTCAATGTCCTTGTAGATGTTCTGACCGTCAAGGAGAAATTCTCCCGTGATCTTGCAGCCCTCAACAAGGTCGTTCATGCGGTTGATGGATTTGAGCAGTGTGGATTTGCCGCAGCCTGAGGGGCCGATGAATGCCGTTACCTCATTGGGTGCGATGTTAAGGCTCACGTTTTTCAGGGCGTGGAAATCCCCGTAATAAAGGTCACAGCCCGATACGCTGAGTTTATAGTCGGAAGGTTTTATAATATTTTCATTATCCATAAAATAGCTCCTAATAATTTTATCATGCTCCCTGACGGGCGGTAAATCTGCGTGCGATTATCTCTGCAATGGTGTTAAGGAGAAGAACTGTCACCAACAGGATAACAGCCGTTGCGGAAGCCTCACCCATGTGAAGTCCCTCTCTTGAAAGGGAGTACATATGAATGGACATGGTTCTTGCGGAGTCGAAAACGGATCCGGGTATCTTTGCCACAGTACCTGCTGTGTAGATAAGGGCAGCTGTTTCGCCCACGATACGGCCTATGGAAAGAATGATTCCCGAAAGGATACCGCTTGCTGCGGAGGGGAGAACTATTACGAACACAGTTCTCAGCTTGCCTGCTCCAAGACCGAAGCTTCCCTCACGGTAGCTGTCGTCAACGGCGAGGAGAGCCTCCTCGGTAGAGCGGATTATGGTGGGAAGCACCATTATAGCCAGCGTAAAGGAGCCTGCCAGAATGGAATATCCCCACTTGATAGCTGTTACGAAGAAGAGCATTCCGAAAAGTCCGTAGATGATAGAGGGAATGCCCGAAAGCGTCTCGGTAGCAAGTCTGATGATCTTTACCAGCTTGTTGCCTCTCTTTGCATATTCGCAGAGATATATTGCGCAGAACACGCCCAGAGGCACTGCGATAAGCAGCGTGATGCCTACCATCTCAACGGTGGTGATGATAGAGGGCAGCATTGATACGTTTTCCGTGGTATAGTTCAGAGCGAAAAGGCTGGGTTTAAGGTAAGGTATTCCCTTTACGCACACATATCCTACCAGCGCAATGAACAGGAATATCGTAACTGCGCAGGCAAGTGTTACAAGTATCATCATTATCAGCGAAAAGGGGTGGGTCTTGTATGTTCTCAGCTTTTCCCTGAGCTTTGTTTTAAAAAGTTCAGCTTTTTCTGCCTTTGTCATAATGAGCCTCCTCAGTTCTTCTGCTTATTGAGCAGTGAGAAGCAGATATTGAGAATGAGTATGAATACGAACAGCACAACGCCTGTTCCGATAAGTGCGTCATAGTGAAGATCTGCTGCATAGCCCATTTCGGTAACGATGTTTGCTGTAAGGGTCCTTACGCCCTCGAGTATTCCCTTGGGCATTCTTGCCTGGTTGCCCGCAACCATGATAACTGCCATGGTCTCGCCGATAGCACGTCCTATGCCGAGAATAACAGAGGACATTATGCCCGATCTTGCGGCAGGGAAAATAACCGTTGCAACAGCTCTTTCGTGAGTTGCTCCCAGAGCAAGCGCACCCTCATAATAGCTGTTCGGCACCGCCAGAAGCGCGGACCTGCTTACCGTTATAATTGTAGGCAATATCATAATTTTTATTGTATTTAATTGCCAATTCATAAGACTTTATAGCTTCTTCAGTATCCCCCTTGCCCCAGTATAAGAAACCGA
>OHDE01000465.1_pt1 | contig 14301 bp, 9 predicted proteins | sample 1566931 | NCBI WGS metagenome assembly OHDE01 (sample SAMEA3879591, study PRJEB24766) | human gut metagenome | biome: human-associated habitat; feature: feces | place: USA | collected 1985/1987 | reverse complement strand
TCCGGCGGGTTTACGCCTTCGGCATCGAGGATGCGCGACAGTTCCTTCATCACATAGCCGACAGTCCCGGCAAAGGATGAACCGGCAATGATTTTACCGATCATCGCGGATCTGTTTTAGCAGGGCTTCGAGGCATGCCATAATGGCCGCGTGACGGGATGCGACACTTGAAAATCCTTTCGCATGGGCAAGCCGTGTCAGTTGATTCAAGTTGCGAGCTATGCCTTTGAGCTGGGTTACGAAATCCAGATGCTCGCGACGCAGGCGTTCTCGTACCGCTCCTGTCCGAAGCAGTTGTCGGATGATTTCCGCCGGATGCTGCCCCGAAGTACGGGCCAATGACCGAAGACGTAAATAATGCTCCGTATCGAGTCGCGTACTGACGATATATCGGCGAACACGACCTTTACTCAATTCCGGCCGTCCGCCCTTGTTCTGTGCTTGTTTCATCGGTTTGTGTGCAGGAGTTAGACCAGCGGGATGTTCGGTAGGTTTTCGTTTACGAAAACACAAACTTGCCTTCCTAAACCTTTACCCCTTTCCGGCGTTGTGGCTCAACCGCCGCTGTTTTTGCTTTTAGAAGTTGCGGATTATTCCGAACAGATTGAACCGTCTTTGTTTTGGAGGCGTTTTTCTGTGCCGCCAACTTTTTCGCATGGTCTTTTATGTGGGCGATCAGATAGTCGTTGACATCCTTGTGTCCGGAGTAGAAACAGCTTTGATCGACGACTTCGCTGCGGGGGCAAAGACGAATCAACTCGGCGGTCGCTTTACGACCCGCATTGTCATTGTCGAAGAAAGCATGAATCGTCGAATGGCGTGCGAGAAACGGAAGCGCTTTCGGAAGATTGACGACCGAGTTTAATACTATTACGTCGATGCGTAGTTGGTCGGGGTGCTTCGTCGAAAGACAGGAGAGAAAATCCATGAACCCCTCGAAGGCGATTACCGTATCGGTGCAGTTGTCGATCGTCGTAATCTGTTTGGGCGATGCACTTCCTTTGAAGCATTCCGAGCGCAACTCCCATCCGCCGGCATCGTTCGGAAATCCGATGGCGAAATATTTTCTGCCATTGATCGTATAGCGTATTTCCCGACAATAAGTGCAGGCAACCTCCGGAACGATACCGCGCCGTCGTAAATAGTCGAGCAATGCCGAATGACGAAGCGGTGTGTCGGAGAGGATACGGAGCGCGGGAACGGTCGATAAAGGCGACAAAGATCGGGGTGCAGCGATCGGTACCCTCTCTCTGTTTCTCAACAATCGGACGGCGTGTGCGAAATCGCACCGCTTCAACCGCATTACAAGGTCGATAATGGAACCGCCTTCGCCCAGTCGTAGGCTCGGTACAGAACGCCTTACTGCCTTTCGGCAGTAGGTTTTCCCGTACCTGCCCCCAAACCGTACTTGCATGTCTCCACGCATACGGCTCTCCGTTGATAACATGACTTTATTTAGCATGGCTGTGTATTTTGGCATAACACTTTTCACAGACAACCAATGTCTTCCTATGCTTTTCAAGCATCAGCCTGTCGCATTCAGTTTTTCCTTTAAGCTGATTTAGCTTTCTGACATGACGCATGACTACAGGTCCGACTTTTCCACATAATTCACATGTTCTCGCATCCAATCGCTCAGTAAGTGTCGGCTGTGGAATTGCGATTGTGTAGGATAAGTCGTTTACCTCCGTATAGTACATTGGTGGTTTACGTTTGAATCCCTCATTATAGAATTTCCTGTACCGTAATTTACCTTTTGCATCCTGATATGGCACTATAATGTCATTCCCAACCTTATATTTGTCAATGACTTTGCTTACAGTGCTATTGGTTTTTCCTGCAATGGTATGGTACATACTGTACTCCATGATGTATCCAAACTTTGAGAGCGCGTATGCCACGTTGTTGGCAATGCAGTAGTAGTTGTAGAACCCTCTGATTTCAGAGTTATATGCCGCCACTATGTCCTCGATTTTCTTCTTCATAAGATTGCCTCTGAACTTTGCAAACCAAACTTGTCGGCCATTTTCTACCTTGTATCTGATGGCGCTGTATTCTTCCAGTTTGTTCCGCACCGTTTCTATGGCGACCTTTAGGACTATCTTACCGTTGTAATAACGGGCTGGCACATTGTTCTTGTCCCGCTTGATAGCATCAGACTTACGGACTGAAACATCGAAGCCAAGAAATTTCGCGGGCTTTTGTGCGTTTGTTATCAATGTCTTTTCCTGTGACAGTTCCAGCTTGAGGTTTTCTTCCATATACTTGGTAATGTCCGACTTGATTTTAACGCACTCTGCCTTGCTTCCGATAACACCAATGAGGAAATCATCTGCGTATCTTACGTATCGAAGCCTTCTGTATGTTTCATCCATACTGTCTCTGCTCTCAATCTTTTGCCTTTCACGTCTCAGTTTCTCATACTCATCCCTAAGCTGTAATCTGACATCTGCATCCTGTATGTTCTTGATGCTTTTAAGGATGCGTTGCATCTTATCGCTAAGTTGCTTGTATTCTTTGGTGATGTGTCTTTCTTTTCCCTTATTGAAGCGTAGGGCGTATTCTTCCATATACTTGTCAAAATTATCAAGATAAATGTTTGCCAGTATAGGACTGATATTACCGCCTTGTGGAGTTCCCTTGTTTGTATTATGAAACTTCCAGTCTTCAATATATCCCGCATTCAACAACTTGCGGATAAGCCTTAGAAATCTATCATCGGCAATCCGTTTCCGCAAAGTTGCAATCAATACATTGTGGTCTATGTTGTCGAAGAATCCTTTAATGTCTCCTTCCACAAACCATTTTGTACCTGTAAATGTCTTTTGGATATGGGTCAATGCGGTATGGCAGCTTCTGTTTGGTCTGAATCCATGTGAGGTGTTTGCAAACACCTCTTCATAGACGGCTTCAAGAATCATGCGCACCACCTCCTGTACAAGTTTGTCCTCAAAGGAAGGAATTCCAAGCGGTCTTTTCTTACCGTTTTTCTTGGGTATGTATATCCTTTTTGCCGGATTAGGCTTGTAAGACTCATCTCTCAAAGATGCAATGACTTTGTTTATTCTTTGAAGACTCATCCGATTGATGGTTTTCCCATCCGTACCGGGTGTCATATTGCCTGGTTTGGCGTAAATACGCTGGTAAGCAACATGAAACATCTCCTCATTGAATAAGATACGGTACAGCCTTTCGAACTTGTAATCCGAAACTTTACCATGCTTGTTTAAAGCTTTTAATACTTGCTCAGGACTTCTCATAATGTCTCACACATTTTCCATTATTTGTATTAAGTTATCTAACTGCTTCCCTTCGCCATGTACAAGGCTTTCCCTTGCTCGGACTACTACGGAAGCTCCGTTCCCATGTCAGATATTCAGGGTCCTATGCCCATAGCCTTACGGCATTCTGATTTAGGGAATCCCCATTTGCTTTCACAATAACTGTTTGGCTCGGCAGACTGTCGGATGCGACTTACGTTCCTATTCCACTTATTGTGGTTGCTCTGAAGCCAGCTCCTGCTCCATTGTAATTTCGGTTTACATGGGGTGCTTCAGCCCGACGTGAATCAAATACCTTTCGTCGGGGCTGGTACGTGTGCAGCAGAACTATCGTTCAACCAATCAGGCTTCATCCTTGTGTCTGTCTTTTCCTCTCGCCATGCAGTCGCAGCTTGGTATTTAGCTGACTAATGACTTTACCGACATGCTTTTGTCACCTTTGGATTTCTCCTCCAGCTAAGTCGTTGAGGATAGGTCTGTTGAACTCTAACCTAATCTCTTGCCATAGAGATATTTATTGTGTAGCCTATATGGGCGCATCGAAGTCATACCAGAGATTTCGCTCGTAGTCCACCTTGAAACTCGGCATATGTTCCTCGCGCAACGGTGAAAGATAAAGACCGTATCGCGGATTGTCTTTGGTCGGGTGCAAACCTTGTTCGGCGAGGTAGGCCCGAATGGAAAGATGTTTGATAGCTTGAATCGTTTTCATAACAATCTATGTTCAGTGAAAAGAAAAATATTTATTCTTTCACTGAATTATTTAATGGGAACTATTCGATTCAAGGCTGCTTCGACATCGCTGTCGCGGAACAGGACGCGCCCGCCGATCTTGTGGGCGCGGATCTTGCCGTGGTTCACCCAGTCGGTGAGCGTCACGAGCGAGATGCGCAGACGGCGGGCGGTTTCGCGCCGCGTGAGATATTTTGTGTCGGTTTTCGGATGTGCGGGACGGAACTGTTGCAATTCGTCGCGCAGGGACTCCCGGATCATCTTCGAAAGTTGATCGGCAGTCATGCCGTTCAGATAGATTTCCTTTGCCATGGTTTATTCGATTTAACGTCGCAAAGAAAATCATTTATCGAGGCTGTCTAAAATAAGTAATTGTGTTACAAAATAATGCTGCCTTCTGCCACGAACGGACATAGTCGGACAGTCTATGGAATTTTAGGAATGAATTGCATCGGTCTACCTCTGTTTTCCGTTTTGACCGCAGTGTGTAAAGTGATTGTTTCGATGAATAAAAGAGGACGGTTTTTGATAAGAACCGTCCTCCGAAACAAAGCTGTTTTTGTGAGTTTTATTTTAATTTTTCCAATGCTTCACGGACTGCGTCTGCCGAATAGCACCGTTCCCCATTCGAAAATGCGCGTGCGGTGCATCCTTCCAGCCAGCCGTTCGCAATCCACCGGTCGAGTGTCGGGCGTGTAATTCCCAGAGCTTCGGCCAAATCCTTTTTACAGAACAATCGATTGCCCGAATACGACGAGAGAAACATTTCGTTTCGATGTGCCGCCAACCAATGATCAAAATGACGAATAGCCCTTGCTGCATTTCTGATCGTCGGTTCGTAATTCTCGTATGCCCACACATGTAGACTTGTCGGGTCGAAGTCTGCAAACTCCGGCCGGGTGCGCAATGTCTCGACCAACGTGTCGAAGCATGCCAGTTCGGAGGCTTTGATCTCTATTTTGCGACGACGGGACATAGTTGATATTTTTTTGGCGGGGGGGGGAATTTTTTACAAGATCGTAATATGCATATTTTTAGATGTTTATAATATACAAGCGTGTAAAAAGCGTGTAAAAAGCGTGTAAAAAGCGTGTAAAATTAAACAATGAACCAATCAGAGTTCGGGCCTTGTGATTCGTTTCTTATCTTGCCTTGTCTTTTCAACTTAGCTAAAAGATTCGTAATTTTATCTTTTTTCTGTCTGTCGTCGAGCAGGTTGGAAAGAAGGTTCCACAGCAGTTTGTCGATCTCCCTGCGTGATAATGATTTGTGATCCCGCAATGCCGTCAGCAGAAACTCTTCGCAACGTTTATTTCCGAGCCCCTTATGTTCCGAATATTCGATCTTCTGCCCGACTTTTTGGGCGATATGTTTTGCAATATATATTTTGGGTTTACGACCCTCGATTAGGCGTTTGCTTCTCAATCGGGCGATCTCTTCATCGGATAACGGTTTCCCCAGTTGTACACGGTTCAGCAGCTCGATGTCGAGCAGGTTCAAATCCGCATTTCCCGCCAGAATATTGGCGTAGTTCATATCGAGAATTTTGCCCGTTATGGTAACTTCTACCCGATTGTCGGCCAAATTGTAATCCGGCAGGGGAAATAGTCTCTGTCTTTGGTAATTGTACATCTTGCGGATGCCGCTGCCGATCGTATCGACCATCTTGAGTCCCACCATAGCCGTTACCAGAAATTGATTTCGGTATCGCTCCTCCGGAGCATCGCTGACGAGTACCCGTTCGATATTGCCGGGAATAAACGAACCCTTGTTCGAGAAGACCAGTTTGTCGTCGTATTCCACTACGTTGATCTGACCGCCGAGCGTATAATCCTGATGGGCGATTGCATTGTTCAATGCCTCGCGGATGACATACGGTTCATACGTGTCGATCTCTTCGGGGAAGAGCGTCTTGTACTCCGGATTTATGTAACGGTATTTCAGATTGCGGATTTTGTCGTATATTTTGTCAACCGCCAGAATGAACGGGCAGGAGGCGATCATGTAATCGCGCTCGACATTATCCGGTCCGCGCAGAATCCATTTGATTTTGGCGACTGCCGGAGAGATCAGGTGCTCACTCTCCTCTCTGCCGAGCAACACGATGGCTGTATTGGTAATCTTTCCCCGAATCGTAATCTTTGCCTTGTTCAGAAAAGTCGTGTCATCCCATGACGCAATCTCGTCAGCTTTGTCCTTGCGGGCATTCGTGTACAACTCCCTTGCTTTGACGATGGCTGCCGGATCCAAATCCTCCAATGAGGCATTTTCGATTATTTCCGCACTCCAATCTTTCAATTTGGCTTGATTTCTTATTCTTTCGATTTTGTCCATACTCAATGCTTGCAAGGATTCTCCGTCACGACCATAATAATGGCCTTGATAGTCTATGGGAATACCTTGCGGGGCAGGTGGTATTTCGAACATCACAACTCTTTTGCCGTTCCTGTACCGCAATTCATGTATCTCGACGAACGTATGCCGACCCGTAGTCTGATCGGCAATCTTTTTCTTCATTGCGTCGAGCGCCGGACGGCTGTTCTTGTACTGGCTGCCGACAACCTCGTGCGTATGGTTCTCCACACCGAAAACCAGCCAAGCGCAAGGCCTGCCCTTCAAATTTGCTTCGTTGCTCAATGCCGAAAAGTATTGTCCCAAATCCCGATCGTCGAAATTGCGTTCGGCCCTCTTGAACTCCACCACTTCCGTTTCCGCAGGCAGAATCAGTAATGAATCGAGTATATTTGTCAGTTCCTCAACCGTCATATATTTCTATTTTCTGTAAAGTTACAATTTATTCGCAAATAAAGAGGAGTTAAAATGCTTCTTCTAAAAGCTCATTCGAGATTTTGTTATCGTCGTAAATTTTACGGTGGTAACATTTCGAACTATCTGCCGCTGAAATACGGATGATTCATCAACTCCATTGCGGTCTGCTCTTCCGTAATCTTGATGTATTTCATAAACTCCTTTTCGGTCTTGTGGCCCGTGATTTTCATGATGGCGATGGTCGGAATGCCCGCCAGATACATATTCGTCGCACCGCTGCGGCGTGCCGTATGAGTCTTTACCAAATCGCACTTCTCTACCAAGTGCGTCTTCCTTTCCCCGTTTTCGACGTATGATACCTCGATTTTTTCCGTGATACCCGCTTCCCGAGCAATCTCTTTGATGAACTTGTTTACTTTCTGTTCGTAGGATTTCGGCAAACGGTTTTCGTACTTGTCCAGTATCGCCTGCAATTCGGGTCGGACGGGAATAATGACGTGGTTGCCGGTTTTCTGCTGTTTCAAGTCTATAACCAGCTGCCCGCTCTCCAGCGTGCGTATGTTACCCTCGTTGATCGTAGAGTAATCACTGAATCGTTGTGCCGTGTAGCAGCCGACCAAAAAGACATCGCGGGCAATATCTTTGTGCTTATTGTCGGATAAGTCGAGGTTGGCAATAGCACGTATTTCCGATTCGGTCAGATAGATATTCTCGACATCGGCGGTCAGTACGCGGAATTTGCGGCTTTCGATTAGACCATTGTCGTGCAGTCCCTCTTCGCGCGCTGCCCGCATGATGATCTTCAGCTCCTTGACGTGGCGGCCGATGGTATTGATCGAATAATCTTTCGCCGTGAACCATGCCACAAAATCGTCGTAGAATTTCAGATCGATATCGCCGAAATCGAATCTCTTTCGCTTTGCTTTGCAGAACTCGTCGAATTGAATGATAAACCCTTTGTAGTTCTTGATTGTCGATGCCCCGTAGCGCAGTTTGTGGATGTTCAGTCGGGTGCCGTCCTCCATCTCGTGCGTGAAGCGGGCGATGTAGTCGCCGAGCGATTCGCGGCTGCGGACATGGCGGCCGGTGGTGAGGCTGCGCGGGTGGTGGAAACTGTAGATGATCTTCTCCAGCCGCGTTTTCGTCATCGCGTGTTCGGGATCCTTGGTGATCTCTCCGAGGATGTGGCTTCGCAGTTCGGCGAGATTCTTGGTCAGCTCGCGCCCCTGCTGCTCGGTGAAGTCGTCGGTAAAGGTGAAACGGCTCTTGACTGTCTGCCGTTTGTTGTCCCAGGCGTCCGTCAGCACCATATATTGGCAGTCGGCGTAGAACTGGTTACCACGGCCAACTGTGAAGAGAATTTGGATTTTGACCAGTTTGTTTTTCTGGGTCGAGCGGATGCGGTAGCAGAAGGATGCCATAGGTCAGGAGGTTTTGTCTATTGCAAATGTAATCATTTTTGTCATACATTTGTCATACATAGGCCGAATTTTCGAAAACTTCCAGACCTCGCAGTTGATGAAAAATGGATGTAAAATATTGATATGTAGATAAGATAAAATTAAAATCGGTAAAATTCGATTCAAATTTATGGCGTTCGCTTCAGACCTCACAGAAACCGCGTTGCAGATAGCTGCAATGCGGTTTTCGTTTGGTATAAATATAATATGTATTTTTTTCGAGGAATGGTTGCCGGTCGTTTTCGATTAGCCGGTTATGAGGTTATGGATGAAAATTATGATTTCCCATTGATTCCTCCGTATCCATTCTACTACTCTCTCTTTGTTGCAGTTTATTTTTTACCGGGCAGCATAGGCTGAGCAGGACCGTTTTGTCGGTTAGTCCCATATGCAGCGATCCGACTTTCATACAAGGATATATGATTTTCAGACGGTTATTTTGCGGTTGTATGCACCGGTATTCGGAGGAAACAGCTATGAAAACGACAAATTTTTGTCGTTTTTGTGTATATTCTTTATACATTTGGAACCGATTTTAGACACAATTATTTCGATTGTGACAAAAAAGTGACTATTTGTACGAAATTTGTGTTCTTCAGACGTATTAAAGTGTTGAAAATATGGACAAGCAAAAGATATTCGTTGTCGATGACAAGGACATGATCGGCAAAATCATCATGGCCTGCCTGGGGCGGGACTACGACTGTCGCTATTTCGACAGTCCGAAGCCTGTACTCGAGCAGATGGAGGCCGGAGATTTGCCCGATCTGATTATTTCGGATATCCGTATGCCCGACATGCGGGGAGATGAATTTCTCCATGCCGTCAAGAGTGACGAGCGGTTCCGGCATATCCGGATGGTTATGTTATCGAGCGAAGACAGTACTTCGGAGCGTATTCAGTTGTTGCAGGACGGAGCTGAAGACTATATCGTCAAACCCTTCAACCCGATGGAACTGAAGGTCCGCATCGAAAAGTTCTTGAAGTGAATCGCCTCCGAATCGGGTGCAGATCGTCCGTGTAAATTCGGTTCCGCGTCGGGATACGCGCTGTTTTTCGGCCATAGTCGGCTGTCGTTCCTTGCCTTCGATACGGTTGCCGTTTCGGAAAATTTCTTCGTACTCCGATGAAATCTGTTAGCGGTTATCTACCTCGCTTGTGTGTCACAAGGTCTGTTTTATGGAAAATCTCTCGGTCAATCCTGAAAATTATAAGATTCTTGTCGTCGATGATATTGCGACCAACGTCCTGTTGCTGAAAACCATACTTGGAAAGGCGGGATACAGGATCGTGACTGCGACAGGTGGCCGCGAAGCGCTCGAGAAGGTCGAAAGCGAATCTCCGGATCTGATTCTGCTGGATATCATGATGCCGGACATGAACGGTTATGAGGTGATCGAGCGGCTCAAGGCCGACGAGCGATTCTGCCGGATTCCCGTGATTTTTCTCTCGGCGCTCCACGATTCGGAAAACATTGTCAAAGGGTTCAAGATGGGGGCCAGCGATTACGTGTCGAAGCCTTTCAATCACGAGGAGCTGATTACGCGGGTGGCGCATCATATGTTTATTGCAGAGGCGCAGCGCGTCATCGTGCGGCAGAACGAGGAGCTGCAGGAGACCCTGGCCAGCCGCGACAAGATGTATTCGGTGATCGCCCACGACCTGCGCTCTCCGATCGGAAGCCTCAAGATGCTGTTCAACACCCTGCTCGACAGCCTGGATGCGGAGCGGGTCGGAGCCGGGAACCTCGATATGCTTCGCATGGGCAACGACATTGCCGAAGACACCTTTTCGCTGCTCGACAACCTGCTCAAGTGGACGAAGTGTCAGACCGGGAGGATGCATACGGTGTATCAGGATGTCGATCTGGCCGAAGTCGTACTCTTTTCCTCGAAAATTTCGGAGTCGGTGGCCCGGACCAAAGGAATTGTCGTCGAATACGACATTCCCGCGCCGATTCACGTGCGGTGCGATGTCGATATGGTCAAGACGATCGTCCGCAACTTGTTGAGCAATGCGATCAAATACAGCCCGGAAGGAGGAGGGAAGATTATCGTTTCCACGGCCGAAACCCCGACCCACGCCGTTGTCCGGGTGCGTGATTTCGGAGTCGGCATCAAGCCCGAAGACCTGAATAAAGTGCTCGATCCTGCGATGTATTTCACCACTTACGGGACCGGAAAAGAGGAGGGGTCGGGACTGGGGTTGCAGCTTTGCCTGGACCTGGTGCATCGCAACGGCGGCGAGATGACCGTGGAGTCGGTCTATGGCGAAGGGGCGACCTTCAGCTTCACGATCGCCAAATCTCCTGCGGACGAACGACCCGCCTCGGCCGGGGAGCCGGTTTGATGTTTAATCTCTGTTTTTTCGCTTCGGGGTCCGGTTCGGCCCTTTTTTGTTGCGGGCGGGTTGTCGCTGGCCGAACCACTCTTCGAACCAGTTTTCGGGGAGTTCGGAAGCTCTCTTCGCAGCGGTTTTCTCCGGTGTGTACGTTTTGCTGCTCGCTTTGACGGTTGTTGCGGGTTTCTTCCCGGCTTTCGTGCCGGACGTTTTTGGGCTGCGGACGGATTTCCGATGTCCGTTCCGATCGTCGGGCGCACCGAAAGCCTCCTGCACGGAGGAGTCTTGGCGATAGGATTCCCGGCTTTCGGGTTTCCGGCCGGTTTTGCGTCCGGATCGGGTGTCGGACTCCCTGCGGCGGTGGGATTGTCTTCCGCCGGATGTGCGGGCCGAAGGGCTGTCTTTCGATATTTCCGCGATGGGACGTCCGTGCGAGAGCTTATTCAAAGTCCTGACGACTTTTTCGGCTTGGTCGAAGGGAACCGTTGCGAACGAGAAGTCCTCCATGACCCGTACGTCGTCGATGTCGTGGTCGGAGAGTCCGCACTCCTGTTTGAGGAGCCGGACCGTTTTGCGGGTGTCGTAGCCGTCGCGGGCACCGAAGGCGAGGAAAATCCGGGCCTTGCCCTTGCGATCGACGTCGATCGAGCGGATTTCGGGGTAGCTGCTCTCGCTCAGCTCGTTCTTGAAGGCCAGGCGCAGCAGGGCGCTCAAGGCCACTTCGGGCGGATAACTCTCCAGTAGTTCGGCGGCCATCCCCGTACATTCGCCGTAACTTTCGCTCTCGACGATGGCGTCCAGATCTTCCTTGATCTTGTTGCGCTTGGTGGCGATGATGTCGGCCGGCGTGGGGAGCTGTTCCAGCTTGATGTCGGCCTTGATCGTCCGCTTCAGGAACCCGAATTTGCGCATCTCGGAGGGCGAGATGAAGGTGATGGCCGTTCCCTGGTTACCGGCGCGGCCCGTGCGTCCGATGCGGTGGACATAGCTGTCGGAATCCTGCGGCAGCGAGTAGTTGATTACGTGCGTGAGGTTGCTTACGTCGATGCCCCGGGCCGCCACGTCCGTAGCCACCAGGATATTGACCTGTTTTTTCTTGAATTTGCCCAGGATCTTCTCGCGCTGGGCCTGCGAAATGTCGCCGTGAAGGACTTCGGCCGCATAGCCGCGTTCCAGGAGTTTGGCCACGATATCGTCCGCGCCCGTTCGGGTGCGGGAGAAGACGATGCCGTAGAACTCAGGTTCGACGTCGATGATGCGGGTCAGGGCGTCGAATTTGTCGCCTTCGCGCACCTCGAAATAGATCTGGTTCGTCAGGTCGGTCGTGACGTGCTGCGATTCGACCTTCAGGAGGTCGGGTTCGTGCATGTAGTTGCGGGCCAGCGCCGCGATGCGGTCGGGCATCGTGGCCGAGAAGAGTAGCACCCGTTTGGGGCCGGTCATGGCGTGCATGATCTCTTCGATATCCTCGATGAAACCCATGTTGAGCATTTCGTCCGCCTCGTCAAGAACGATGGTACGGAGGTTTTCAAGCTTCAGGGTCTTTCTGCCGATGTGGTCCATAACACGGCCGGGAGTGCCCACAACGATGTTTGCGCCACGTCTCAGCTCGGAGATCTGCTTGTCCATAGCAGCTCCGCCGTAAACTGCGCAGGGCTTTACCCACGGCATATATGCGGAGAATTTTTCTATCTCCTTGCACGCCTGCATGGCAAGCTCTCTTGTGGGGCAGAGGATAAGCACCTCAACGCCGTTCTTTCCGCCTCTGGTAACGCTGACTGCGGCGGGGATACCGAAAGCGGCAGTCTTTCCCGTACCTGTGTTTGACTTTCCTACAAGATCCTTTCCCTCCAGCATTACGGGGATAGCCTTGGACTGGATCTCGGTAGCTTCGGAAAATCCCATATCCTCAACGGCTCTGAGAATTTCCTCGGGTAAATTAAGTTCGTTAAAAAGCATATAATTCCTTTCTGAAATCGGGGATTTATCTGACGCTCAGCCCGACATCAGGCAGGGGCTGCGGTCAATTACTATTTATTATAACACACCGATTATATATTGTCAACGAATTTTAAAGCCGCTTTTTGTGAATTTTGTGCAGACAAGAATACCATTTTCAGGCATTTTAATCTATCTTATTCAAATAGGAATTGTTATATTTATCCAATGCCGACGGCATATATCCCTTTTGAAGCATAAAAATCGCTGAAAAATTATGCTTTTGTGCCAAAAACACGATTAGCAAAGGCTAAGCAGGCTGTCAAAGATGTTACACTATCCCAGTCTGTTTGTTAAATTTTTGACAAATTCGGTTTTTATGAATTTTTTCTCTTGATTTTTATTTCAAGTTATGTTAGAATAATATCAACGAGAAAATTCTGTCGTTTTGAGGGTGAAATATCCCCGTCGGCACGGTTTTCAACTGTATGATCGCACGCCTGAAAACGGCGGCTTTACCGAGAAAAATATCTACAGAAAGCGGGAAATGATTTATGAGCAACAAAGTCACTATTATCGGCGCTGGCAGCGTCGGATCTACCATCGCTTATAACATGGTAGTAACCGGTATCGCATCTGAGATCGTTCTGATCGATATCAACGCAAAAAAGGCTGAGGGCGAAGCAATGGATATCCTCCAGGGTGTTCCTTTCTGTTCCCCCGTATCCATCTACGCAGGCACATATGCCGATGCAAAGGGTTCCGACATCGTTATCCTTACATCAGGTATGCCCAGAAAAGCAGGTCAGTCTCGTCTTGAACTTGCTCAGGTAAACGTTGACATCACCAAGACCATAATCCCCGAGATCGTCAAGTACGCTCCTGAGGCTGTTTATATCGTAGTAAGCAATCCTATCGATATCCTCACCTACGTATTCCACAAGTACTCGGGTCTCCCCTCCAACCAGATCATCGGTTCCGGCACAACCCTCGATACCGCTCGTCTGCGTTCCCGTCTTTCCGAGACCTTCAATATCAGCCAGCAGAACGTTCACGCTTACGTATTCGGTGAGCACGGTGATTCCTCTTTCGTTCCCTGGTCCATCGCAAACATTTCCGGTATCCCCATCAACCAGTACATCAACTGCCTCCCCGAGGGCAAGCGTCCCGTTGTTGATTACGCTGAGATCGAGGAATACACAAGAAAGTCCGGCGCTAAGATCATCGCAAGCAAGGGCGCTACATTCTATGCAATCGCTATCTCCGTATGCCACATCTGCAAGTGCCTGTTCAGCGGCATCGACACCACTCTTACCGTTTCCACAATGATGAACGGCGAGTACGGCATCAACGATGTATGTCTCAGCACACTGGCAACAGTTGGCCGCAAGGGTGTTGAGGGCAAGCTCATGGTTCCCCTTACCGATGATGAGATCGTTAAGCTCAGACACAGTGCCGACTGCCTGAAGGACGTTATCCACAACATCAATCTTTAATTTAAAGGACATATTCATGACAGGCGGCAGAGTGTTTTTTCACTGCCGCCCATAGTCATGTGTGCATATTTAAGTATTTATAAAATCTTTATAAAGGAGTACATACCCAATGGAATACCGTATTGAACACGATTCAATGGGCGAGGTAAAGGTTCCTGCAGACAAGTACTGGGCAGCTCAGACCGAGAGAAGCCACGAGAACTTCCTCATCGGCGTTGGCATTGAGACAATGCCCAGAGAGATCACCAAGGCATTCGGTTATCTCAAAAAGGCTGCTGCAATGGC
>OHDE01000463.1_pt1 | contig 14346 bp, 16 predicted proteins | sample 1566931 | NCBI WGS metagenome assembly OHDE01 (sample SAMEA3879591, study PRJEB24766) | human gut metagenome | biome: human-associated habitat; feature: feces | place: USA | collected 1985/1987 | reverse complement strand
TATCCGTATGCATGCTTGTAAGCGGATGTGCCAGACATGGAAGCACGGGAGTAGCAGCAACAGATAGCATAACGGATATAGCAAGTTCAGCACAGGTGGATGCTGAGACCGAAACTGAAACAGAGACTGAGGCGATAAGAGAATGTCATCCGTATTACAGCAATCCGGATGACTGGTATGACGCTGATGGCAATATGGTTATGCCTATATCCCTTGATGAGGAGAAGTGGCAGTCATCACCTATTTTTGAAGACAGATGTAATCTTTGTACCATCCCGCAAACCATAATTGACAAGGCATCAACAGAAGAACTTGCCAAAATGGTTATTGAGTGCAATATGAATTATTTAATAGACTTGTACGGTGATGTTGACGAAGGAATGAATACTGTATATAAGAATTTCAATGGAATCAGGGAACTACTGAAAAGAAATGACTGTGGAACAGTAGTTCTTAAACTGTATTCCGAATATACAATTCCGCAGAAAAAGCATTTTGATTATTCATTGATAGATGAAAGTCTTTCGATTGAAGAAAGCAATAAACAATTTCAAGAAATATTCAGTAACGAAGAATATTGCAGACAGATTAATGAGGATGCATTGGTAGGGTATAATCTCCATGTTCCGGAATGGATTCTCACACGACCTGAAGTGATGGAGCAATTCAGTGAGGCAGAACGTGAGTCGGTTGAAGACACTGTTAAACGTAAATACGATGAACTGAATAAAACAGAGTTCAAAGATGAAGGTAATTTTTTCATGGATGCTATGGAAAAGGAGAAAAACCAATGAGCAAATCAATCAAAAACTTTTTTATCTTGGCAGCAATGGCCGCTATTGTATTGTGCGTGGGCTGTCAGAAAAACAACAGCGATATTGATGAAACTAAAGCCCAGGTAAGCCCGGCAGTATGGGAACGCAGTGAGTCTGAGACCAGAACATACAATGTAATGGCAAAAGAACACGCCGATGAACTTAGAAAGAATGAAAGTGATTGGCTGACGGACGGCAAACTCGATTCGTCCAAATATTCAACCGAATCCGGTGAGCCATATCGTGTTCAGATGCTGATGCCGGAAAGCGTGGCAAAGAAACTGGATACCAGGGAATTGCTTGATTTCTGTCTGCAACATTCATCGGTTAAGGAATTTACACTTTTCAATTCATGGGAAGAGGGATTCGATAATGTTGTCAATGTAATCAATGTGTTTGATTATATTTTTGCAAGGGACGATATGGCAGGTGTTGTATATGATGCCTATATGGCAAGGGAAGTTGTGAAAGAAGATGCAACGGCACAGGGCATAGATAGCGTACTGGAGATTATTCTTGCACAGGATGTCACATATGACGGATTGACGGACGAACAGCGGAAGGACGTTATTACCAGGAAAGACGAATTTAAGAAATGTCGTGAGGACAATGATGTCCGTATATATGGCACTACTTCGATGTTTGGTGCGGCACTTGAAAGCGGCAGCAAGTGGGATTCCCTGCTTAAATAGCTGGGATTAATGCGGGCAGCGCAGTCTGCCCGCGATAATTATAAAAGAGGAGAACGCGGATGGCGGAAATTATACTGGATTTTAACGAAAGGCCTCCGGTGACAACATACAATCATCATGCTTTTGGCACCGGAATTATATCTTCATATGAATACACATATTTTAGAGACAGGAGGAACTCTAAATGAAAAAAAATTATTTAAGTATTGCAATTATAATTTCTATGGTGTTGATGTTGACCGGATGTACCAGCCATAAAGCATTGCAGCAGGAAAGTAAGACCGGCGGCGCTGCAGAAACACTTACAACAGACAATGACGAATCAGACGTAAATGTTACAATTAAAGATATATCATATGATGATTTTATCGAAATGCGTATGGAGGATAAGATGCAATATGACGATTACGCGATTATTGTAGAAAATGATGCGCTCACTTACGAGCAGAGACAGAGGCTTTTGTGGGGAGATGAGCAGATAAATCTGACAGCCAAATCATTTTATCCTGATTTTGAAATCGGCTGGGCAAGAGTTGACGGGAAACTTTGCAGAACGTTTACCAATAAAGAATACAACATTACGGTAAGTGAGACATATAACTGGGATGAAAATAAAACGGTCTGGATTTCTAACCCGGATAAGACAGTCCAAGTTGATGTGCATGATATTTTTTGTGAAAATATGAAGGGATATGTTTGGGAAGAACGACTTTTTATGATGGATGTCACAGGTGATGGGGTTAAAGAAATTATTATACGTAATGATGTAAACGACTTTATGTCATTTCCAAGTAATGTAACGATAATAAATCCGTATACGTTGGAGAAGATAAAATTTGATAAGGACAGCTATGATCAGTATATCGAGAACAATATGACGGTGAAATATAATCGTGGAAGCAAGGACAATCTGATACAGTATGAGGTCAGTTCACAGAACGGAGACAGATTAGCCGGAGAAGTTGAAGTAAATGATGTCACGCCGTATGAGGGATGGAGTTATGAGACGGATTCGCCGCTTTCAGATTATGTTGTGATAAAGGATAATAAAATATATGTGTATGATATTTTGACCTTTGTGGATAAAAATATGCAATGTTATTATTTTGGCATCGCGCAAATAGAACTTAGGTATGATAAGAATACGAATTCTATGGTACCGTCCGGAGAAATATCATTAAGTAAATACAGTGATGAAACGCTGTATGAGTTAGACGAAAGTAAGAGAATTTATGATGAAAACTGGACTTGGAATAAGAATAATATATTGAGTTATTAAATAAATATAACAGAAAGGACAACATAATGAAACAAAGAAACATTTCCGTCTAATTATCCTTAAGATGTTCCAATAACTCTGCAGCCCTTGCTTTCCATGTGTGCAATGCAAGGGCTTTTTTGCGCCCGCCTGCGGCGATTTCCATGGCTGCGGATGTGTCATCAAGAATACCGGCAATATGTGAAGTCAACTCTGACATATTATTCAGATCATAGAAGCACATCTCGCGGCCGGTAAAGTTGTTATCGAGCCATAATGAAGGATCACTGAAGGTTACCGAACCGCAGAGCATTGAACTTAAGATTCTGTCGTGGCTGCCGTCACGAAACCATGGCATGACATTTACCGATATCTTTGAAAGTGCGGTTTCGTTAAGACAATATTCGGTCGGCATAAGTGCCGTGCTTTCAGGATGCGAACCGTCCGCAAGAGTTATTGCCTCAAAGCCCTTACCGATGATGTGCAGATTGAAACCGGCATCACAGATGGCGCGGATCACGCGCTCGCGCATATAGAATCTCACATACAAATCAATAAAAATCATATTATTCATAACCTGACGTATATCGGATGGCGAAGCGTCCGGTATATCATTTAATATGTGCCTGATACACACTTTTTCAATGGGCTGTCCGGGAGAGGATAGAAGCTCATCTATGATTCCGTGGTAGAAGCTGCTGTATTCTTTACCCGCACGTTCAATATACTTATCAAAATGAGAGCATGGCGTGAAATTTCCTGTGAATATAATGTCATATTTACGGTCGCTGTATGCAGGAATGTTTTCCGGGGCGGAACCGGCAAGCGTCATAAAAAACGAATGGCGGATTTCAGGATAATAGGTATTTAGATATTGCAAATGATACCTGTCGATGCAGACGACTGTCAGATTGTCATATCCGGAGGCATAATCATCCGCATGTGTCAACTGGTCGTGGTAGTACATCGGATGGTCAACCAGAATGTTTACTATATGTATATTATAATTATGCCATATCGACCGGCCGTTGACCGTCATATATTCATCTTCACCGGATATGCCTATACAATTGAAAGTGATGAGGTAAGTATCATCTGATATATGGCTACCGAGAGTGGCGACATTATCATAAAATTCGCGTGTATATGTAGTGTGACCCATTTTTTCAAGCTCCGTGGCAAGTGCCGTAGAGAAAAAAGAAAGTGTTTCGATTTTTCCGTTAATAAATATAAAATTCATGTCATTTCCACCGTAATAATAATCTGGTTTAATTATAATTTCAAAAAAACATATTTTCAAGCCGGCTTTTAATGTATATTTTTATCACGGAAAGCCATAATAAGACCGTGCGGAGAATATCCGCGTTATTATTATCAGGAGGTTTGGAAAATGACTAATTTAGGATGTTGTGTCGAGAACTGTGTCCATAATGAGGACAATATGTGCTGCAGAGGTAATATTAAGGTTGACGGACATAAGGCACATGATGCCGGAGAGACATGCTGCGCATCGTTTCAGGATTGCGGCTGCCATGGAGCAACCAATTCCACGCGCAGACCGAATGCCAAAATAGAGGTTGCGTGCGATGCATCAAATTGTATGTACAATAACAATATGATGTGCAGTGCCGGTCATATTGACGTGAAACATTCCGGCAATACCGTTCACGGCGAGACGGAATGTGCTACCTTTAAAATGAATTAGTGAATTAGCATGGAACGGGCAGAAGCTTCCTGAGGCATTCTGCCCGCTTTTTTCGTTATTGCAAAATAGTGCTTGCAAAATAATTGTTTTAATGTACAATTATATATGGAAAATTATGTGTGATAACGGAAAGGTAATATAAAATGATTTGTGCAAACAATGTAACATTAAGAATTGGTAAGAAAGCATTATTTGAAGATGTAAACATAAAATTTACGCCGGGTAACTGCTACGGACTTATCGGAGCCAACGGAGCCGGCAAATCAACTTTTCTCAAGATCCTTTCGGGACAGCTCGAACCGAGCAAGGGTGATGTGACAATGTCACCGGGCGAGAGACTTTCATTTCTTGAGCAGGATCACTTTAAATATGACGGTTATACGGTGCTTGATACGGTAATTATGGGTAATGAGCGTCTGTATCAGATCATGAAAGAGAAAGATGCTATATATGCTAAGGAAGATTTTTCGGAAGAAGACGGAATAAAGGCAAGTGAACTTGAGGGCGAATTTGCCGAGATGAACGGATGGGAAGCAGAGTCGGATGCGGCAACACTTCTTAACGGTCTTGGAATTGAGACGGATTTACACTACAAGATGATGTCCGAACTTAACGGCAGCCAGAAGGTAAAGGTACTTCTTGCAAAAGCTCTTTTCGGTAATCCTGACATCCTTCTTCTCGATGAGCCTACGAACCACCTTGACCTTGACGCTATCGCTTGGCTTGAGGAGTTCCTTATTGATTTTGAAAATACGGTTATCGTGGTATCCCATGACCGTTATTTCCTCAATAAAGTCTGCACGCAGATTGCGGACATTGATTATGCGAAGATCCAGCTTTATGCCGGCAACTATGATTTCTGGTATGAGTCAAGCCAGCTTATGATCAAGCAGATGAAGGAAGCCAATAAGAAGAAGGAAGAGAAGATCAAAGAACTTCAGGAGTTCATACAGAGATTCTCGGCCAACGCTTCCAAGTCAAAGCAGGCTACATCGCGTAAGCGTGCGCTTGAGAAAATCGAACTTGACGATATCAGGCCGTCAAGTCGTAAGTATCCGTATATTGATTTCAGGCCTTTCAGGGAGATTGGCAATGAAGTCCTTACTGTTGAGGGACTTACGAAGACCGTTGACGGTGTGAAGGTACTTGATAATGTATCATTTATAGTAAATCATGATGACAAGATTGCGTTTGTCGGAGCGGATGAACTTGCAAAGACAACACTCTTTAAGATACTTGCCGGTGAACTTGAACCGGATGCCGGTACTTACAAATGGGGAATCACGACTTCACAGGCATATTTTCCCAAAGACAACACAGAAATTTTTGACTGCGATGACACTATCACCGAATGGCTTATGCCTTTCTCACCGGAGAAAGATGTCACTTATGTGCGTGGCTTCTTAGGAAGGATGCTCTTTGCGGGCGAGGACGGCGTTAAGAAGGTAAGAGTATTGTCAGGTGGAGAAAAAGTCAGGGTCCTTTTATCGAAGATGCAGATAATGGGCGCCAATGTGCTTATTCTTGATGAGCCTACGAACCATCTTGATATGGAGTCAATTACTGCACTTAACAACGGACTTATCAAGTTCCCTGGAGTTGCTCTTTTTGCCTGCCATGACCATCAGTTCGTGCAGACAACGGCCAACAGAATCATGGAATTTGTTAACGGTAATCTTATAGATAAGATCACAACATACGACGAATATCTTGCAAGCGATGAGATGGCCCGCAAGAGACAGGTATATAATGCATACGGTGAGGATGAAATATGATAAATGATTTGTGCTGTACAATTTCAGGTTCAGACAAAATCATAGTAGACCATACGGACAGTTATAATCTCGGTGCGCGTGCAACGACAGCCGGATGGAACTTTTTGTATGCCTGTGAGGCTGACAGGCTGGGACTTCTCATTTATGAGATTTCAGAGTGCCGCAGGGCAGCCGCAGAGGGCGTAAGGCCGGAACCTTTGTATTCGGTATATGTGGACAGCTCGTATAAGACTGGTAATGTATTTGCGTTCAATGTCCGCGGCGTAAAGCTGGGCGGTCTGGCATACTGTTTTGATGATGAAGGAAATTATGAGACTGACGCATATGCTGAGCGTGTGCTCCGCCTTGAGGGCGTGGACGGTTCGGAGATATTCTATGGTATGCTTGAATCGGGCAGATATGACTGGAGTGACGATGTATCACTTAATATTCCGCATGAAGATTTGATAATTTATAAATTACATGTACGCGGATATACGAAGAATCGTTTTTCCAAAGTCTCCGATAAAGGAACTTTTAAAGCGCTGGCAGCCAAAATCCCTTACATTAAGGAACTTGGGGTAACGGCGGTTGAACTTATGCCGGCTTATGAATTTGTTAATTCAGGTGCCAATACTAATTTCTGGGGATATGACGGCGGTTTCTATATGGCTCCGCGCGGCGCGTACAGTGCCTCATATGGTAAGCACGGCGATTATACTTATGAGTTCCGCGATACGATCAAGCAGTTTCATAAGAATGGAATTGAAGTATACATGGAGATGTTTTTTCCGCATGGAACCGGAAGCGGTTATATAGATGACTGCGTCCGATATTGGAGGCGTGAATATCATATTGACGGTGTGCATCTGATATGTGATGATAATGCGGCCGGAATTCCTGCCGATGATGTGTTCTTAAAGGGCATGAAGATTTTTAGTACAAACTGGGACAATTATGGCCGGAATGATGATTTATATGAATACAATAACGGCTTTCTGGAGAGCGCAAGGCGTATTATCAAGGGCGATGAAGACCAGCTTCAGGGATTCCTGTATATGATGCGCAAGAATACCCCGGGCAGGCCGTCAGTTAATTATATAGCGTCCAATGACGGCTTTACACTTGCAGATGTGTATTCATATGACCGCAAGCATAACGAAGCCAATGGCGAAAATAATCGTGACGGTGCCAATTATAATCTGAGCTGGAACTGCGGAGTCGAAGGTCCTACCAAAAGGCGTAAGGTTGTTGAACTGCGTAATCTCCTCATGCGGAATGCAATTACTTTTGTCATGTGCGCGCAGGGAATTCCGCTTATATATGCCGGGGATGAGTTCGGAAACAGCCAGGGTGGCAACAATAACGCTTATTGCCAGGATAATGATACCGGATGGGTTGACTGGAATGCACTTAACAGAAACCACAGGTTCTATGATTTCGTAAGGACAATGATTGACTTCAGAAAACATCACGCATGTCTTCATATGGCTGATGAGGCGGGACTTACGGATTACAAATATTACGGACTTCCCGATGTATCATATCACGGAGTCAAGGCGTGGTATCCGGAACTTGAACATTACAGCAGACAGGCCGGAATTATGTATTGCGGCCAGTATGCCGGAGATGAGAATAATCTCTATATTGCATTTAATATGCATTGGGAACCGCATGAACTGGCGCTGCCGAATATTTCGGGACGGAGCTGGCAGGCGGTGTTAACTACCGGAACCGAAGAACTTCCGGATGCCTCACAGATTAATGAAGCAAGAACGGTATCGGTTCCTGCAAGAACGATCATAATACTTGAGGATGAAAAAAACAGTTGAAATATAAATAATAATATTATAAAATGATGTAAGACACATTCTAAGGAGGTATACCAATTTATGGTAACAGCAGGTGATTTTAAAAACGGAATTACAATTGAGATGGACAACAACATCTGGCAGATAATTGAATTTCAGCATGTTAAGCCGGGTAAGGGTGCAGCATTTGTAAGAACTAAGTTAAAGAATATCAAGAGCGGCGGTGTGGTTGAGAAGTCTTTCAGACCTACTGAGAAATTCCAGCTTGCCCATATTGATAAGTCAGCATATATGTATCTTTACAAGGATGGAGATATGTACGTGTTCATGAATCAGGAGAACTACGAGCAGATTACTCTTTCAGAAGATAATGTCGGAGATGCACTTAAGTTCGTTAAGGAGAATGATGAGTGTAAGCTTTGCTCATATCAGGGTGAGGTATTCGCTATCGAGCCGCCTATGTTCGCTGAACTTGAAGTTACAGAGACAGAGCCGGGCGTTAAGGGCGATACAGCAACAGGTGCTACCAAGCCTGCAACTGTAGAGACAGGTGCTATGGTTATGGTTCCGCTTTTCGTTAACCTTGGTGATAAGATTAAGATTGATACAAGAACAGGTGAATACCTTTCAAGAGTATAATCTGATATAATTACCCGATTTTTATAATCATTTTTTCATTCCGTCACCGTGTGGCAGTGTGAGGCCACGCGGTGCGGTATCTTTTTTTCTTAATTTTTTTGGAATCTGATTATTCCGATTTTATTTATTAAAGCATAATCCTTTGCCTGCCGGGGTTGAAATACAGAAAGGATTAGTATGAATTATATAGAATTTACAGAGACAGTATGTGGCAAGGTCCGGGAACTTTATCAGAATGAAGACTGCACGGTGGAGGTACAGCATACGCTTAAGAACAATGCGGTCAGTCTGTGCGCACTTGTTATAAGATATACCGGAGAGAAAGCGGCACCGGCAATATACCTTGAGCAGTATTATGATATGTATAAGGACGGTACTTCTGTTGAAGATATCGTAAAGGATATCGTCGAAGAATTTAAGGAGGCAATGGAAGGGTATGATATAATTTTGCCGGACTTAACAGATTTTGATTCGGTCAAAGACAGTATAGTATGCCGGCTTATAAATACGGAGAGCAATAGTAAAATGCTTGAAGACGTGCCACATAAGGAATTCCTCGATTTGTCAATAGTTTTTTATGGCGTTGTTAAAGATACCGAGGGTTCAATGGGATCGTTCATTATTTCAAACAATCTTGCTAAATTGTGGGGCGCGGATGCTGAATCACTGTATTGCATTGCAATTAATAACACGTACAGAATGTATCCGGTATGCATATCAAATATGTGTGATATCCTTATGGAATATATACAGATGGATCCGGATGCATTACCGGACAGCGAGTCTGACCTGATGGATAAAGAGAGCCTGTCTATGTATGTACTCACCAATTCGGTAAGAACCTATGGCGCTATAGGCATGATGTGCAAAGAAGCATTGCGTGCATTTGCAGAGAAATTCGGAAGCTGTTATATCCTGCCGAGCAGCGTCCATGAAGTAATTCTTATACCGGCATCCGGATGTGACAGGCATATGGCAGGAGATTTTGAAGGGATTGTGCAGGATGTAAACACGAGAGGCGTACCACCGCAGGATGTGCTTTCGTGGGGACCGTATTATTATGACAAAGAGTCCGATGAAATCTCAAAACTTAATAATATTATGCTGAATGAGCTGTTTGCATAATAAAATAAAGAAAATATGCGTAATTAAAAAATTTCTTGCAGTCATGAAAAAACTTTATTATAATGAATTACGAATAAATGATATTTCATCGTAAGGAGGATATTTCAATGTCGTATGTAGATGAAGTCTTAGAACTTGTAGTTGCTAAGAACCCGGCACAGCCTGAATTTCATCAGGCAGCTAAAGAAGTATTAGAGTCTCTTCGTGTAGTTATCGAAGCTAATGAAGAAGAGTACCGTAAGGATGCTCTCCTTGAGAGACTTGTAACACCTGAAAGAATTATTATGTTCCGTGTACCGTGGGTAGACGATAAGGGACAGGTTCAGGTTAATAACGGTTTCAGAGTACAGTTTAACAGTGCTATCGGACCGTACAAGGGAGGATTACGTTTCCATCCTTCAGTTAACTTAGGAATTATCAAATTCCTTGGTTTTGAACAGACTTTCAAGAATTCACTTACAGGACTTCCTATCGGTGGCGGCAAGGGTGGTTCCGATTTCGATCCTAAGGGTAAATCGGACAGAGAAGTTATGGCATTCTGCCAGAGCTTTATGACAGAGCTTTGCAAGCACATCGGTGCTGACACAGACGTTCCTGCCGGTGACATCGGTACAGGCGGACGTGAGATCGGCTATATGTTCGGTCAGTATAAGAGACTCCGCAACGAGTTCACAGGCGTTCTCACAGGTAAGGGCCTTACCTACGGCGGTTCTCTCGCAAGAACAGAGGCTACAGGTTACGGTCTCTGCTACTTCACCAACGAAATGCTTAAGGCTAACGGCAAGTCCTTCGAGGGCAAGACCGTTGTTATCTCCGGTTCCGGAAACGTTGCTATTTACGCTTGCCAGAAGGCTACAACCCTTGGCGCTAAGGTAATCACAGTTTCCGACTCCAACGGCTACATCTATGATCCCGACGGAATCGAGCTCGAGCTCGTTCAGCAGATCAAGGAAGTTGAGAGAGGCAGAATCAAGGAGTACATCGGCAGAACTTCTCACAAGAATGCTGAGTACCATGAGGGCAGCGTTTGGACACTTAAGTGCAACGCAGGCAATATCAAGCTTGACATTGCTCTTCCCTGCGCAACTCAGAACGAGATCGACGGCGAAGGCGCAAAGGCTATCGTTGCTAACGGCGCATTTGCTATCGCAGAGGGTGCTAATATGCCTTCTACTCCCGACGCTATCAACACATACCTTGCAAGCGGTCTCCTCTATGGTCCTGCAAAGGCTGCCAATGCAGGCGGCGTAGCTACTTCCGGTCTCGAAATGAGCCAGAACAGCGAAAGACTTTCCTGGACATTCGAGGAAGTTGACGCTAAGCTCCACAACATCATGGTTTCCATCTTCAATGCTTGCGACAGCGCTGCTAAGGAGTATGGCATGGAAGGCAACTACATGGCAGGTGCAAACATTGCAGGCTTCCTGAAGGTTGCTGACGCAATGATGGCTCAGGGCGTTGTCTGATCCATATAAGCTGACTTAGCAAAACGAGAGTACCGATCGGTACTCTCGTTTTTTCATATTGCCCTGCCGTTTACGGAGACCGTGCCCTCGATGACGATCTCGCCGCTGTTTTTGATGCAGATACGCGCGCTCGCGGTCTCAAGGTTTATATCCCCCTCGGCGCTGACGCTTATATCGGGAAGCGTAAGCGACTGCTCGCTCTTTCTTCTGATCTCGGAAAGCCACATGCTCACACCTCCAATGTAACGATAGTTCCGGCGCTCAGGGAGTCGGCCCAGCAGTGCGACGACACAGCGGTGAACACTCCGCTCAGGCCGAGCCTGGCGGCGCTGAGGCTCACCCTGTCACCGGGGAAGCAGGCAAACTGCTTTGTAAGCGTCAGCTTTACGCATTTCTTTCCGCGCTGCGATTCGGCGATCTGATACGCCGCCGTGTACCTCACCGCATCCGCTCCTGTGGTTTTGGGAACGGTCATCTCGCGGTGGCACTTGCCGCCCCGGGCGATAAACGCGGCGTTTGAGCTCGTGTAGCTTGCTCCGGTCACTCGGTTTCGGACGCTTATGTCCGATATTATGCCGTAGCGCTCATCGCACATGGCTATGCTCGAAGCGTCCTTTGAAGCATCGACGCTTATCGTGTTGCCGGAACGCCCGTTTAATATAAGCGTTCCGTCCCTTGAAAAAAACGGAGTTGTTTCCCATGCGTAGCGGCAGAAGCGCTTTAAGGCGCTCCACGCGCTCTCGCCGGTGCGGACGGAAAAGCCGTTGAGCGTGACGCCGGAGCCTGTGACAACGCCGCTTATGCCATAGGGCGATACAAAGCCGCTCACGGCCCCGGCGCTGCTGAGCGCCGCATATTCCTGCGCCGGAAGCTCGTTATCCAGAAGCAGTGCCGCCTTCGAGCGCCCCGAGAGCGTCACGACCGAGCCTTTTTCGTCTATGCTGATGCTGTATTCGTCCACAACGCCGCTGAAAACGACCGCGCTGTTGTGCGTCGCACGGAAGGCGCACGCTGTCTGAAGCTTCGGAAGCTGAGCGCTGTAATATATAAAGCTCACCTCGAACCAGTCGCAGGGCTCGCCCATGCCGTGGCACACGTCCCACGACAAAAACTCCGGCAGAGGCGTTGACACGCCGTCCTTATCCATGATATATCCCTTCATCGCGTCACCTTATCCTTATGAGTCTGCCGTAGGCTATGACGGCGTCGGGGTTTGTTATCTCAGGATTGAGCTCCATAAGCACCGTCAGCGCGACGCCCTTGAGCTGCGATATCCCGCGCAGGGTATCGTTCTCGCCTGCGCTGTAATATCGAACGCGGCTTATATCGGAGACGGGATTGCCGTAATCCGTGTCGTCTATGGCCTCGGATGAGTCCTCAAACGCAGAGCCGATATATTCCCAGAACTCAAAGCTGTAGCTTATATAGTCCTCCTTCGGCTCCTGCTTAAGGCTGAGCGAGGCAAAATATGCGCGCATCGTCGGCCAGACGGGATGCACGAGCTTGCCGCGAGCCTGCGGAAGCTTTCATACGCCTGAGGGCCGACGAACTCGCCCTCGCCGCGTATTATTTTGTTTTGCAGCCCCAGGTTCTGCACGACGTAGCCGGAAAACGGCAGCTTATAGCTGTGCAGCGTGCGGCGGTATTTGACCTCAAACACCCTGGGATTGCTAGGCCACACAAAATTTCTGTATTGCATCGGTGCAAGCATGCTTATCCCTCCTAATACAGCTCAAAGCCGTTATCGTATCTGCGTGCGTCGCGGCGGAAATATTCAGACAGAAACGACATATCGCGCCGCCGCACGACAAACAGCTGCTGCTCATCGAAATTAACTCCGTTTTCATCCGGCGTGTACGCACGGACACCCGCCATTTCGCTCTCATTGTTCATTGCCGGACACCTCCTGACGATCCAGAGCGCGGATCGTTATTTTTTCTCTCTCGGAGCCGTCGGGCTTTCTGATCTTCTTAAGCTGCGTGCAGCGGCAGCCGCTGTATATCCTGCCGCCTATCTGAAGCTCGAACTGTCCGATATTTTCAAATCTCACGCCGTCGCCAACGGATACCTCGCGCTCGAGGACGACGCCGTAGCTCCGGTCAAAGGTGAGGATTGCGCTCGGGCACGAGTCGCCGAAGCCGAGCACCGGGTACTCGGAATAGTCCTCATATTCCTCGGCAAGCGTCACCGCGCCGAGGGGAACACCGTCAACACCGACCTTCGCAGAGTTAGCGGAATATGCCTTTATCATGCTCATGCATCCTCCCCTATGCTGTATTCCGAAAGAGAGCTGCCGAGCTTTTCGCGCACGAGATAAACGAATGCTTTTGCCGGGCATCGCAAGAGCAGCATGCGGCTTTCGGTGTCATACTTTATCTCTCCGAAGCTAAACTCCGTAACCGACACTCCGTCGGCGCCGTACAGCGCGCAGCGGACAAGATCGGCAAAGCTCAAGCACTTCTCCTCCGCCGCAGGGCTGTAAACATCCAGCGCAAGGCTGAGCTCCGCTTTCTCGCCGTACATTTCCCTGACCTGCCCGGCCTCGGTGCAGATGCCTATGTAATTGCCGAGCCCGGACGAGCTGAGCTTTGCCGACTTCAGGCCCACGCACACAAAGGGTGCGGAGGTATCGAGCTCATCTGCCGTGAAGGCCGTGACTGCTTTTATCCCGGCGCTGCTGAGCGCCTCGGCTATCCCGGCCGCTATCGTCTCAAGCATTCGCCGATCCTCCCTTCAGCTTTAGGATGCACTCATTGTGCGAAAATGCGCCGAATATGCGCACAGGCTCGACGCGCAGGACGATATAGCTTCTCCCGCCGGCGACTACACAGTCGCCCTCGGCTATATCCTCCGTGTCGGTGATGAGCCGGTATTTTGAATTGTTCGTCACGCCCGGCGCGAGATGCGTTTTGTGTATCTGCGCATCGTCCGGATCAAGACAGGCTATAAAGCCCCTGCCCTCATTTGAGCCTATGGTGACAGCCTGTCCGTAATTGTGAAGCAGCCTGTTCGTTACGGTCATCCCTGCACCCCCCTAAACTCGAAGCCGCCCGTGTCGAGATACGCGCCCAGCATCGTCTC
>OHDE01000458.1_pt1 | contig 14422 bp, 10 predicted proteins | sample 1566931 | NCBI WGS metagenome assembly OHDE01 (sample SAMEA3879591, study PRJEB24766) | human gut metagenome | biome: human-associated habitat; feature: feces | place: USA | collected 1985/1987 | reverse complement strand
GCTCCCGCCCGTCACGATCTATGAGCCGGAGTACGTCAAGCCTCTGGCCGAGGCAGGCGACGCGGACGAATTGCAGATCGAGCGCTACGACGATCTGTGGGTCGTGTCCGGCAAGTGGCTCCAGAAGCTCCTGAACGATATCAACTTCGACGATTACGAGTCCCGTATGTACTTCGACCGCCAGCTCCGCAAAAGCGGCCTGTTCGACCGTCTGGAAGAGCAAGGCATCGAGGACGGCGACACCGTCAGCATCTACGATTTTGAATTCGACTACACGAAATAAGCAAACAAAAACCCGCAGCCGTTCGGCTGCGGGCCTTTGTTTGAAGAAAGAAAAGAAAAAGAGAAGAAAGAGAGGATTGGGTAAATCCTTGATTATGAGTATACGGGCAAATCGTGTCCGAACTGTGAACGGCAGGAAAAGGAATTGTGAACATTTCACCGCCGCCCTGTATTTTCACGGAAAAATAAAAAAACGAAAATCACCACTTGACAAATCCCGACTTTATGCTATAATAACGGAGCGCTCTTGAGAAAGAGACTTGCTGCTGTAGCTCAGTCGGTAGAGCGCGTCATTGGTAATGACGAGGTAGTCAGTTCGAATCTGATCACCAGCTCCATAAACCGCTCAAATTGTTTGAGCGGTTTTTTTGTGCCATATGTTCGGTGCGGAACCGCAGCGGCGGGTCTTTTGAAAACTCTCAAAAAGTTCACGATTTCAAAGGTTTATTAATCCGTAAAAATGAGGACTGCCGCGAAATTTGCGGCAGTCCTTTTCATCGTTTTTTGTCAGGCACTTATTGACCGTGCTGCTTATTCGGCGCAGGTCGGATCTGCTTCCGATACTTTATTGCCGTAACGGTTGTATGAATCGGCAAGCCGCACAAAATCGGCCGCTGCAAGCTCTTCGGCTCGGACGGTCGGCAAAAGCCCGGCATCGGCAATCACTTCGTCAACATTGTTTTTCGGAATCAATTGCAGCATATTGTTTCGGAGCGTTTTTCGACGCATCGCAAATGCGGCACGAAGCACCTTTATAAAATTCGGCGGAAGCTCGCTGCCGTTTCGTTCGAATTTCAGCACACAGGAATGAACCGACGGCTCGGGGTAATATGCCGCGGGTGAGAGTTTCAGTTCGGTTGAAATGTCGAAAAGATACCGGGAAACAATCGAGAGCGGCCCGTAGTTCACATCACGCGGTGCCGCAAAGAACCGCTCTGCTGCTTCAACCTGCATCATCAGCACCATGCGCTTTACAGGGAGTCCGGATTCAATCAGCCGCATACAAATAGGTGATGTTATATAGTACGGAAGATTTGCAGCAACAGTAAAAGGCTCTCCGCCGAATGCATCGGCGATTTTTGCAGGCGGAACCTTCAGAAAATCGCCGCAAATGAGCTGCACGCTGCGTTTATCCGCGAATTCATCCGCAAGAATTCCGACAAGTGTGCGGTCTATTTCAACCGCAAGCAGATTTTTCGCTTTTTCCGAAAGAGCGGATGTCAATGCACCGAGCCCGGGACCGATTTCAAGCACGTTTTCGCCTTGGCAGTCTGCAAGCGCTGCAATGCGGCTTATCGCTTCGGTATCGATAAGAAAATTCTGCCCCAGAGCCTTGTTCGGGGTCAAACCCAGTTTTTTTATCATTTCTTTTGAATCTGTCATGATTGAAATTTTAATGCAGATTTGCATATATGTCAACAGAATCCGAAAAATAATGCGCATATTGAGAGTTTTTTTATCCCAAAAAGCTGATTGCCGACGGAAAACCGCCCTGACGGTTTAAAAAAGACTGCCGCCGTGCGAATAACCATGTGCAGCGGCAGCTGATGTTAAACGCGCTTTCTTTAAAAAAACAGAAAACAGCGAATCGAAACACGATATTGCTGCCGACGACATAAACCACGGGCAATGCGGCTTTACATATTCTCACTTCGGTAGTATAATTATAATGCATGATTATAGCTCGAAAGATTTGAAAACAAAAGAATTAAATCGGGGTATGAGTATCGAGGTATAAATATCGAGGTATAAACAGGAATGAAACTGACTTTCGGAACAAAAACAAAGAGATTTTTTTGCTTTATCCTTTCCTCTCTGATGCTGCTTTCTTTGTGCTGCACGGTTTTTTTCGCTGCGGGATGCAGCCGGAATACGGTGTCCGGGGACGAACAGGTGCTCACGTTGTTCATGAATTCAATACGCAACGGACAGTTTACGGAAGCGTTCTCCTTCATCAGTGCTCATGTTGCGCCGGAGAATGCCGTTGACGACAGCATTGAAGCATATAAAAACACAATAACTCTCGCACAGTTCGAAAAGCGTTACGAGAGCCTGTTTTCGCTGCTCGGCGTGAACGATATTGAATACAATATTGCTGAAGAGAACGTTTCCGGAAATTCAAAAAAAATCATTAAATACACGATGACATACAAAACACAATCTGCGGGCGACCTGACAAACGAATACGAGATGACTCTTCTGAAAGAGAATAATCTTTGGCGGGTTGTATGGCAGCCGAGCCACATTTTTCCGGATATGGCCTGGGGCGACACGTTCGACAGGGCAACGCTTGCGGCAGAGCGCGGCGATATCGTTTCTCACGGAGCTGTTGTTGCAACCAATGTCCGCCTTGTGACTGTTTACGCGCTTTTAAGCGAAATTGCGCCGAAAAATGTGCTTACGGATGAAATAATGCAGGAAAATGCGGGCATGAGCGAGCAGGATGCGGAAAAGGAAGCGGACAGGCTTTATTCCGATGCGGAGTATCTGAATACACGCTTCTCGGCGGAATTCGATGCCGCTGCTGCCGAAATTGCCGCTGTGCTCGATTTGGACGCCGCAGAGCTGCGAACAAAATTCGGAAAGAATGCAAACGAGTTCATCACCGTTTATCAGGCGATGCCCGATGAAGTTACCGTTGAACAGCAGGAGCAGCTGAATGCCGTAAACGGAGTTCATGTTGACACCGAGCACTACGGTTCAAAGCGGTATTACCCTTACGGGAGCCTGCTTGCGCATACATTGGGCTATATTTCGTTTGCAACATGGGAGGAGATACAGACATATAACGAGGGACGCGATCCGAATGACGGATTGTATACTACTGACAGCAAAGTCGGTAAAAGCGGCATAGAAAAGCTTTACGAAAGGGAGCTCCGCGGCAAGGACGGCTATTATTTCTTCATCCGCGGAACGGACGGAGCCGTTAAAAAGGTCATCTATCGCAAAGATAAAGTTGACGGCAGCGATGTGATGCTGACGATCGATTTCAAATTGCAGCAGCGCACAGAGGAACTGCTGGATCTTGTGCTTTTCGGCACGGACACGGCGGGTGCGGTCGTTGTTATGAACCCGAAAACGGGAGAAGTGAATGCAATTGCTTCCAATCCTTCCTATGATTTAAACAGGTTTATAAAGGGTATGAGCGGCGATGAATACAAAGCCCTTGAAGAACAGGAGAATGAGCCGCTCAGAAACCGCGCAGCAAGGGAACTTTACCCGCCGGGATCAACTTTCAAGGCGTTCACTGCTGCTGCTGCGCTTGATACGGGTACGGTGAATGAGAATTATGTTTTCACCGGCTATATCGATAATGATTACTGGAAGCCGACCGGTTACGGGGAATGGCCTTGGCCGCGCATAAAACGCACGCGCGTCTATCACCGCACGGAACCAATGAACATGACGAACTGTATGCTGCATTCCGACAATATTTACTTTGCGGATGTTGCACTGAAAATCGGTCAGGAGAAATTCATTGCATATTTTAATGAAAAACTCGGCATGGACAAGTCGCTGCCCTATGAATTGGGTGCCGCCCGCTCCCAGCTTTACAGCCGCGGCAGCGTGATGGACAACAAAATGCTTGCGGACTCCGGCTACGGGCAGGGCCAGGTGCTCGTGACGCCGCTTCAGCTTGCGGCAATGTTCTCCGCATTTGCAAACAACGGCGATATGCCGACCCCGCGAATCACGGACGGATTATACGTAACGGACGGCGTGGAATACAAATGCATTCGGAAAAGCGAATACTCCGTATGGATGGAGGACGCAATTTCGACAAATGCAATAAATAAAATAATTCCGATGCTCCAAGGCGTTGTGGATCCGAACAAAAACGGAACGGGCCGTTCGCTGCGTGTCACGAATGTTGACGTTGCGGCAAAAACGGGTTCGGCCGAAATCGGCAAAGACAAAACCCGCATGTATTCATGGTTTGCCGGTTTTCGCCTTAACGTTGCGCAGGAGGATGAGCGTGTTGTGATCGTAATGCTCGATGTTCCCGATTCGGGCGCATACTCATCCCTGAAATTTCAGATAGCGCGCGAGCTTTTGAAGCTGGATGACACCCCCGATCCGAATGCTCCGCCGGCGGAATAAAACAAGCTTTGGATGAAATGCCTGCGGTCAGCGCCGGCTGTCTGCGGGTTTGGAAGATGCGGTTATTTTGCGGATAAACAGCAGCATTGCGGCGAACATCATTGCCGAGGCTGCAAACCGCATATAGAATCTGTATGCCGAAAAAAACGAAAGAGCATATAATCCCATGCCCGCAAAGAAGTACTTTGAAGCGTGTTTTTCCGTGCGGAGTTTCGATGCGGCGCGCTCAGCGCGGACCCTGACGGATACACGCTCGGCGGGAGGAAATGCAGCTTTGATTTCGGAATCGATTTCGGCATCGTCGGGCAGGAAGCGTTCGCGAATTTGCGGAATTGTTTCAAGCAGCCTAAACTCAACTGCGGCTGTGCCGACGGTGCGCACGGCGGATTCCGCTTCCGGTGCGGGTTTCGAAACTGAATATATCACGATGTGCGAAATGCCTTTTTCAAGAGCCTCGCGAATAATCGGAAGAATATCATCAAAAGTGATTGCTTTTTCAGTTCGGAGCAGATAAAACGAGCGAGTTGCACTCTGTTCGGAATACGCTTGATTCGGGTATTCCGAGGATGAACGGTGCAGGCTGCGGATCACTTCGTCCACTTCGGGCGAAACGAGTATCCTGCGCCGCAAAATCGACTCGGATGTTTCTCTGCGGAGTTTTTTGATGTGGGCATTAAACCGCAGGCTGCGCAAAAGGCTTGCAGTGAGCAGTATTGACGCGGAAATGAGCATTGCGGCAAACAAAGACGCGGCGCCGTGATGCAGCTTTCGCGAAACAAGCAAATAAAGTGCGGCGGTCAGCAGCAGTGCCGAAAACACGTTGTCGCATATGCGCGCAAAGCGGGATTTGCCGCCGTTGAAGCTCCGATTATAACTTTTCAACAATGTGTCATTCATAAAATCAGTATGGCACATAGATATGTTTTTCATTCACAAACGGTTCAGGATGTTGTATAATATGCATATGAAGATTGGAATTTACGGCGGAACATTTGACCCCGTTCACATGGGGCACATATTTGTTGCCCGTTCCGTGAAACAGGAGCTTGGGCTTGACAGGGTGGATTTTGTTGTTGCGGCAGATCCGCCGCATAAGCATTCCGCAGAGCGCACTCCGGCTGCATTAAGATTCGATATGGTCTGCGCCGCTTTGAAGCGCGAACGCGGAATGCGCGCTTCCGATATCGAAATTCGCCGCGGCGGAGTCAGCTACACTGTTGACACGCTGCGCGAAATGAAGCGGATAAACAAGAAAGCCGGGTTGTATTTCATTGTCGGAGCGGATATGCTTGAAGATTTCCCGAAATGGAAAAATCCAAAAGAAATACTGGAGCTTGCAACCCTTGTTGCCGTCAACAGACGCGGTCAGGAACGCGATATAGAAGCTCTTGCAGACGGGATAAGGGCTGAATTCGGCGGCAGAGTCGAGATTATTTCTGCGGAAGGGCCGGACATATCCTCAACGGAAATCAGAAGGCGTGTTCAAAACGCACAAACCGTTGAAAGGCTTGTGCCGCTTTCCGCCGAAATGCTGCTTTACGAAAAGCGCTTGTATCAGCCCAAAAGCATAGAGCAGCTTGCGGAACGTGTTTCGAACGTTTTGGATGAATACAGAATGCGTCACACAATGCTGACCGTGCGTGAAGCTGTCGGACTTGCTCAGTATCACGGGCTTTCAACAGAAAAAGCGCGGCTTGCGGCTCTTTTGCACGACTGCGCAAAGCTTGGGCGTGAAGAGACCGTTCGATATGCCGAAAAAATGGGTTATGCGCTGACAAATGAAGAACGTGAAAATCCGTTTTTGATTCATTCGCGCATAGGTGCACTGCTTGCAAGGGATCTGTACGGAGTGCAGGATACGGAAATATTGAACGCAATAGAACGGCACACCGTCGGATGTGCGGAAATGACCCCGTTTGATGAGGTGATTTTTCTTGCGGACAAGCTTGAGCCGTCACGTGATTACAGAAGAATACGGGATTTGCGCGAGCTTGCTTTCAGAGACTTCGACAGGGCGACGATAGCGGTTCTTCGGAACACTATCGAATACACTGAAAATAAAGGAATGCGCATTCATCCGCAAACGGAAATTACCATTGCAGCACTCGAAAAACGGGTGAAAGCCCGCCTGCACGGCGGCGATTGAGAAAAAACGTCAAATCGGCAGCGGCGGTGAGTTTTAAGCCGATTTTATCCCGGCTGAATTCGATACGGGCAATGTCGAATAAAAAGACGTACGATTAATAAAAATAATATCAATATAGATATAATCGGAGGAAGAATGGAAACTAATAACGAAAACAAAAACATCCTTTCGGAACCGGAACTCAGGTTTCGCGAAGAGCTTAAAAATTGCGTAAAGCGCATTGTGGATGCCGCCGATGCAAAAAGAGCAAACGATATTGTTGCGGTCCATGTGGGAGACAAAACAATCATTACCGATTGGTTCGTGTTCATGAGCGGCACATCGCCGATTCATGTAAAGGCGTTGAGTGATGAAATTGAAGATTGTGCCGCCGAAATGGGGCTTCCGATGCGCCGCAGGGAAGGCTATTCCGAAGGCCGTTGGATCGTGCTTGACTTTGCCGGAATTCTTGTGCATATTTTCCATCCGGAAGAGCGCGAGTATTACAATGTTGAACGGCTGTGGATGGATGCAACAACCGAAATTATTCGTCCCGAAAAATAAAACTCGGATAAAGTAAAAAATTTGAAAAAACATTGCACCCTGCTCCTGCGGGAAACAGCGATTTGATTGTGTATCGGCAAGAAGGCCGTGTTTTCAACCTGTTATTTGAAAACGGATAAGCCATTGTGCTGCCGATACATGTAAAACGGGGAGCAGGGCGTTTTGCATTTTGCACCGGAATGCTGCGAAAGCAAATGCGAACATCAGGGACGGAGGAACGTTATGAATAAATCAAACAGAGTGCTTGTTGTTGAGGATGATGCCGCGATCGTTCGTGCGTTGAGCTCGTTTTTGACGGATGAGGGCTTTTTGTGCAAAAGCGCAAACGGGCAGGCCGAAGCGCTGCGGCTTTTTGAACAGGAGGAGTTTGATATTGTGCTGCTGGATGTTTCGCTTGCGGACGGCAGCGGCTTTGTTGTTTGCTCCGCCATGAAAAGCAAAAAGGATATACCCATTATTTTTCTGACGGCTTCGGGTGATGAACACAGCGTTGTTACGGGACTTGAGCTCGGTGCGGATGACTATATTGCAAAGCCTTTTCGGCCGCGGGAGCTTGTTTCGCGCATCAAAAACGCTCTTCGACGGGCGGGAAAACCGCAGGCCGCGGTCAGTCTCGGCGATGTGCGTGTTGACCTTGAGAGAGGAGCCTGCTTCCGCGGGGATACGGATCTTTGCCTTTCGGCATTGGAATACAGGCTTTTGCTGACGCTCATAAACAACCGCGGGCATGTTTTAACGCGCGCACAGCTGCTTGAACACATTTGGGATGTTGCGGGCGACTTTGTGAATGACAACACCTTGACCGTTTATATTAAACGGCTGCGCGAAAAACTGGAAGCCGATCCGCAGACTCCCTGCATTATTAAAACGGTGCGCGGCGTTGGATACAAAATAGACTGAATATATGCGGTTTGCCGCCGAAGAATAACGCAAAGGGGGCATGGAAAATGAGAGTACTCAGAAATCCGGATGTTTGTGCGCTGACGCTGACAACGGCCGCGGTCGGTATCGCCGCAAGCGGAATATGTTTTTATTTAAATCAGAAAGCGGGACTTATTGCGGCCGCCGCTTTTGTAATTGTGATTTCGGCTCAGCTTGTGAACGCTGCGCTGCGTCACAGGCATTTCAGAAAGCTTGCGGATGAAATCGACGGCATTCTCCACGGTGCGGAGGGCATGTGCCTTTCAAAGTATCGTGAAGGCGAAATCAGCATACTTGAAAACGAGCTCACAAAGCTGATTGTTCGTCTTCGCGAGCAGGCAGATGCACTGCGTTCGGACAAAACAAAGCTTGCGGATTCAATTGCGGATATTTCTCATCAGATAAAAACTCCGCTCACGGCGCTTAATCTGATTGCGGAATCTTTGGGCAGGAGCGGCATGAATGCAGAAAAACGCATGGAGCTTCTTCTTGAACTCCGCAGGCAGCTGACAAGGATCGAGTGGCTTGTTTCCGCATTGTTGAAGCTTGCAAGGCTCGATGCGGATTCTGTCACTTTCAGCAGGAAACATGCCGAACTTGCGGCAATTGTTGACGGAGCGGTTGAGCCGCTGGAAATCATGGCGGAGCTGAAAAATGTGCATTTCGAAATTGATGCTTCCGGGTTTGCATACTGCGATCCCGATTGGATGACGGAGGCTTTGGGTAATATACTTAAAAACTGTGTCGAACACTGCGAAAACGGAAGCATCTATGTCACTGCATCCGAAAACCCGATTTATTCGGAATTTCGAATTCGCGACACGGGATGCGGAATTGCGGAGCAGGATTTGCCGCATATTTTTGAAAGATTTTATACCGGTTCAGCCGGCATGAACTGTACGGAAACGGGGAGTTTAAGGAATAATACCCATACCGAAAACGATACGTTTCAATGCGGAGCGCAGATTCCGCAGCTGCAAAGCGTCGGCATTGGGCTTGCGTTGTCAAGAACCATCATTTCAAAACAAAACGGAACAATTAAAGCGGAAAATCATCGGCAGGGCGGTGCAGTGTTCACCATACGCCTGTATAAAAGCGCAGTTTAACAACACTTCGATTGGATAATGTTTGAGCCGTTTCCTAAGCTGTGGATTCGGTGTTTGTGACATATCTGTTATTTTCAAGTCACACACAAGTCATATTGCGCGGGTATAATTTCAACCATAAACAAAAGAGTCGAAGACAATACATTCGGATTGCGCGTATAAAAGGTTTGCCTGCCGCATTTCGAACGGATGATGCTCAAAAGGAGAGAAAATGGAGATTTTGAAGGTTGAAAACCTGACAAAGGTTTACGGAAAAGGCGAGAATGAAGTTCGTGCGCTCAACGGCGTAAGCTTTTCGGTTGAAAAGGGTGATTTTGTTGCGATTATCGGGCCTTCGGGCAGCGGCAAATCAACTCTTTTGCACACATTGGGCGGCGTTGACCGCCCCACGGGGGGCAAAGTGCTTGTGAACGGACAGGATGTTTATTCGCGAAGCGATGAACAGATTGCAGTTTTTCGCCGCCGCGAAGTCGGGCTTATCTATCAGTTCTACAACCTGATTCCGGTTTTGAACGTTGAAGAGAACATGTCCCTGCCCGTGCTTTTGGACGGACGAAACGTGAACCGCGACAGGCTGCGTGAACTGATTCGCGAGCTTGATCTTGTCGGACGCGAGAAACATCTTCCGAATCAGCTTTCCGGCGGACAGCAGCAGCGCGTGTCTATCGGCAGGGCATTGATGAATTCGCCTTCGATCGTGCTTGCGGATGAACCGACGGGCAATCTGGATTCAAAAAACAGCCATGAAATAGTTGAGCTTTTGAAGCGAATGAACCGTGAATACAATCAAACTCTAATCATGATCACTCATGACGAAAGCATTGCCCTGCAAGCTCGGCGCATTATTGCAATCGAGGACGGAAAAATCGTCCGTGACGAGGTGATTTCAAAATGAACATCATGAACAAAGTCACTTTGCAGGCGATGAAAAAGAACAGGGTTCGCACGATCGTAACGATAATCGGCATAATCCTTTCCGCCGCAATGTTCACCGCCGTAACAACTTTCTGCTCAAGCATGTACGGCTATATGCGCGAGTACTTTGCATATGACAAAGGCGACTACCATGTTTCGTTCAGCGGCTGTTCAAGCGAAACAATAGATAAAATCAAAGCCGACGAGCGCGTTTCAAAGGCCGCTGTCGCAAAGCCCATAGGTTATGCCGAAGCCGGTTCAAGCAACGCCGACAAGCCCTATTTGTATGTTCTTGAAGCGGATGAAAGCTTCATGAAAAATATGCCTGTTCATCTTACGAGCGGCAGACTGCCCGAAAATGAAAACGAGATAATTCTTCCCGCACATCTTCAGGCGAACGGCGGCGTATCACATAAAATCGGCGACAGATTGAAACTGACTCTCGGCAGACGTGTTGCGGAAGACGGGTCGGAGCTTGGACAGAACAACCCGTATTCGTACGATGAGGAAAAGCTGACTGCGGACAGGATTTGGGAATATGTCGTTGTCGGTTTCTGTGAACGCCCCGGGTTTGAAGAAATGATTGCTCCGGGTTACACCGCGCTGAGCCTTCTTTCCGAACCCCTGCGGGAAGGTGAAACCTATGATGCCTATATTCTGATGAAAAATCCGAGAAAGAATCTTGATGCGTTTGCAGAAAAGCTTTCGGGAGCTTTCACTGAGGCATCCTATCAAACGAGTTTGCTCACAATGGACGGCTATTCGGTGTTTAACAATTATTCGAATATGCTTGTGAGGCTTGCCGCAATTTTCTGCGTACTGATTTTCATCGGCTCGGTTTCGCTGATTTACAGTGCATTTTCAATTTCTGTAAGCGAAAGAACAAAGCAGTTCGGCTTGCTTGCTTCGATCGGCGCAACACGGAGCCAGATAAGGCGGTCCGTTCTTTTCGAAGCATTTGCGCTGTGCATATGCGGCATACCTATCGGCCTTCTTGTGGGCATCGGCGGTATGGGAATCACACTGTGGCTTTGCGGAGATTTGTTCAAATCCGTACTCGATGCACCGTTCGGCATGAGCTTTTCCGTTTCGTGGCAGGCCGTTGCTGTTGCTGTGGCGGTCGCGGTGCTGACAGTTTTCGTTTCCGCATGGATACCGTCGCGGCGTGCAATGAAAATTTCACCCATTGAAGCAATCAGGCAGGCGCGGGATGTGAATGCGGGCAAGAAGAATGTGCGCTGTTCAAAGCTTTTCATTCGGCTTTTCGGTGCAGAAGGCATGCTTGCAAAAAAATACTATGCACGCAGCCGCAAAAAGTATCGCGCAACGATAGCTTCTCTTGCAATGAGCCTTGTGCTTTTCATCTCTGCAAGCGGTTTCTGCATGTATCTCACAAAGTCGGCAGATGACGCATTCACAGAAAAAAGCTACGATATATGTTATCGGGATTTGTCGGCGCAGAATTATACGGAGTTTGCCGCGGGCGCCCGAGAATACTTTGATGAGATAACTTTCTGCCTGAACACGCTCGACAACAGCTTTGTGTACCTGCCGGAGGGAGACACAACGGCGGATTACAAAGCATACACAAAAGCGCAGCGCAGCGCACATGAAGGGCTGCTCAAAGTTGAACAAAACTGTTTTGCGTATTACATTGATGATGCGGCATTCGGACGGATGCTGACCGAAAACGGTATCGATGCCGATGCTTATTTTGCAGCCGAAGAAAAACTGCCCGTCATGCTCAACAGCGGTTACGATGTTGTTTATTCGCAGGATAACGGCGAAAACAACAGAAGAACATATAATTACAGCTTTGTTTCGGATGGGGTAACGACCCTGATGCGGGCAAAACCCGCACCGCAGCTCGACGGATATATTTTGGACGGCATGTTTTGGTCCGGCAATGAAATAGGAGAGGGCGTTCTGCAATACTACTATGGGCCCGCTCAAGAGGAAGATGCTGACGGCGGAAGCAGCTCCGACGGGGAAAACTCCTCCGATGGGGAAGATTTCGGATCCTCAGGAATTGATTTTTTCGGAAGGCCCATAGACCAGCCCGTGCGCCCGGTTGAATATGAAGAAATACATATTGCAGCAACCGTCAAAACCGCACCCACAGGGATTGACCGCGGACGCGCAATGAAGCTCATTCTGCCGTTCTCCGCGTTCAAGGACAAAAAGGCATTCAATGAGGGGTTCATGAATGTATACATCTGCGCCGATGACCCTGACAAGGCGGAGAATGATGTTAAATCCGTATTTGAAACCCGTGGAATCGAATTTGCGCCTCAAAGGCTGTACAACCGTGCGGAGGAGGAACGAACCGTCAGCAACATGATAATCCTTGTGAAGGTATTCTCCTATGGTTTCATCGCGTTGATTTCACTGATTTCGGTTGCGAATGTGTTCAACACCGTGTCAACCAATGTTGCACTGCGCCGCCGTGATTACGCAATGCTCCGTTCGCTCGGAATGACGAACAGGGGAATAAACCGAATGATGAACTATGAATGCCTGCTCTACGGAACGCGTTCGCTGCTGTTCGGTTTGCCGCTTTCGGTCGGCATGACCTACCTTTGCTACCTGTCCGCAGCGGAGGCTGCACAGATGAGCTTCACAATGCCGTGGACGGCGGTTGCGATTGCTGTAGTGAGTGTTTTCATGGTTGTGTTTGTTTCCATGCTGTACTCAACAAGCAGGCTGAAGCGCGAAAACCCGGTTGATGCGCTGAAGGATGAAAACATCTGATCGAAACAGTTATGATTGACAGACTGTGAATCAAAAAAATAACCGACTGTACCGCAATGTATGCGGCGCAGTCGGTTTTGTTCAAAATAAAGCTGATTTCGTTGTTTCTATATTGCGGAATGGTTATTTGCAGTGCGTCTCGTTGTATTTCTTAATGCCGAGAGCCAGCAGATCCATGGCGCGCTCAAGATCCTTCTGCTTGAGGACGTAAGCAATGCGAATCTCGTTCAGACCCTTGCCGGGGGTTGCGTAGAAGCCCTCGCCGGGAGCAAACATAACCGTGTCGCCGTTGTCATCAAAGTCGGTGAGCAGCCATTTCTGGAATGTATCCGCATTGTCAACGGGCAGTGCAGCCATCATGTAGAACGCGCCCTGCGGTTCCTTAACAACAACGCCGGGGATTTCGAGCAGCTTATTGTAGCAGGTGTCGCGGCGGAGTTTGTATTCCTTGCGAACAGCATCGAAATAGTCGGAATCAACGCTGTAAAGCGCGGCGGAAGCGATCTGATCAAGGGTTGCAACGGAAAGCCTTGCCTGACAGAACTTCATGAGGTTCTGCTGAAGCTCCTTGTTGCGGGTGATAATGGTTCCGATACGTGCGCCGCAGGCAGAGAAACGCTTGGATACGGAGTCGATGATAACGGCGTTTTCGTTGATATCTTCGAACTGCCCGATGGTTGCAAGCTGCTCGCCGCCGTAAACGAATTCACGGTAAACTTCGTCGCCGATAACAAACAGGTTGTGTTCTTTTGCGACATCCGCAATGGTGCGCAGCTCTTCATGAGTCAGAACAACGCCGGTGGGGTTGCCGGGGTTGGTGAACATGATTGCGCGGGTGTTTTCGTTGATAAGAGCCTCGAGCTTTTCACGGAAAGCATAGCGATAACCGCCTTCGGGGGAGGTGGTCAGGGGGCGAATGGTTCCGCCTGCACTCTTGATGAAGGTGTTGTAGTTGGGGTAGAAGGGTTCCGGTATGATAACCTCGCTGCCGTCGTCAAGAATGCTGAGCATCAGCATTTGCAGCGCTTCGCTGCCGCCGGTGGTCACGAAAATATCGTTGGTGGCATAATGTATGCCCAGATTATCGTAATAACCCTGAACGGCCTTTATCATGTCGGGTATTCCGGGGGAGGGAGCGTATTCGAGCACCGGAAGCTTGAAATCACGCACGGCGTCAAAATACGCCGGGGGCGTGGCTATATCGGGCTGGCCGATATTGAGATGATAAATCTTTACACCCCTCTTGGCGCATTCTACCTGATAAGGATAGAACTTGCGGATAGGGGAAAGGTTGCATTTTTCGATTTTGCTCGAAAACTTCATTTGATGTGTTCCTCCTGAATTATTGTGCTTGTACTGCTTGTATTATCCCAAAGGTGTTCCCTTTGAAAAATATTATTCGCGCTTAGGTGGTCGGCGGCTGCGCCCCGCCGGTGCCCACTGTTTTTTGCCCGGTAACGGCGTTGTATGTTTCGCTGTAAAGCTTTTCGGTCGCGTCCGGCACAAGTTCGCCGTTCACATATTTGTCGCGATACGCCGTGGCCTTATAGCCTTTGCGGGCCTTTATGGTCACCTCGCTGTATGTTACGGGCTTTGTTGTATCGTAATTTATTATGGTTTCGCCCGGCTCTATCACTTCGTCTATAACGCCGCGGGT
>OHDE01000455.1_pt1 | contig 14545 bp, 10 predicted proteins | sample 1566931 | NCBI WGS metagenome assembly OHDE01 (sample SAMEA3879591, study PRJEB24766) | human gut metagenome | biome: human-associated habitat; feature: feces | place: USA | collected 1985/1987 | reverse complement strand
GCTTTTGCGCCGCCGACGCCGAGGGCATCATCGGTGATGTGGAAATTCTGCGCGTCGCGGTGGCTTGCCGCCTTGAAGTCAGCGTAAGCGGCCTGCTCCGCAGCGGCAACGCTGGGAAAGCCCTGCCACTCGCCGTCAACGGGGATGGATACCGCAGGACGGTGTGCGGGAGGCTCGTCGATCTCGGCCTGTGAGATGGCATCATCAAAATCAGGCACGAATTCGCCCATTTCCGAAAGTGCCGCGCGCCCTTCCTGCTCCAGAATCAGATCTTCTTCCTCGCTCATGGCGGGCGGTTCAGGCTTGGCGGGTTCCGCAGAGGGCGGGTCATGCTCCGGTTCCGGGATGTGCAGCGTTTGGATTTCTATGTTGTAGGGCAAGTGCGTTTTCTCGGCAGGATAGAACGCGACGGATTTGGTGACAGGCTGCGGCTGCTCCCGTTCCTGCTCTTCAACAAACGAGCGTATAAACGCAATGTGTTCAGCGCGGAAGATGGGAAAGCCCTGCCTGTTTTGAAAAGTTACATCGCGCAGAGATACTTCATCCGTGCCGAAATTTACGCTGTCAATGACAAACTTCCGTCCGTCAATCTCCAGCTCCATGCCAATGGGGATATACTCCTTGGCATCGGCCTCGTTGATAACATCATAGCCGTCGGTTTCATTTGGCTGCGCAAACACGAAGCTGTGTCCATGCTCCAGCAGCCGCTTTGCGGCGCTTGCCCATTGTCCAAAATCATAGCCGGTCACAGCGGTTTCGCCCATACCGGGAATATCGCGTTGCAGCAGGCGGCGATTCAAAGCGCTGGCGGCGCGTTCTGCATCCGCGCCATAAAAAAGCAGCCGTTCTCCGACACGGACACCGATGAGCTTTTCGGGATGCTCTGCACGAAGCGCCTGATATGCCGAAATATTCGGCGCAAGCTCACGACCCTGATCTGTAATTCGTGTGAGGACAGCGGAAACCGGTTCGGTTCTGTGTTCCGGCTCGTGATTGCTCTCGCTGGAGGATGAAACGACGCTGAGATGCGCGACAGTTTCATCTGCGGAATCAACGTTATAGAACTTACCATCAATTTCCACGCGCTGCCCCATAAGGTTTTGAACCGCTTGCGGCGTCTCCGGGGTTGGCTGTTCTGTGTGCTGCGCCGCAATGACGCGCTGTGGCTCCGGTTCAGAAACCTCGAAATATCTGGTGTCGAGGTAGCGTTCAAAGGAATTGCGGTCGATGCTGACAGGTTCCTGTCCGGGTGCGTTCGGTAATGTGTGCCAGACGTGATCTTCATCTACACGCGCGATAGCGCCGACTGCTGCTATGTGGTCTAACTCTATGGATGAAATGCGATCTCCAATATGATAAGTATAGCCAAGCGGTGTTGTAAACGCCGGAGGGGATAGCTCAATTCCCATATCCCGTTTGATGCCATCCAAGTAAGCAATGGCGTTATTCTGTTCTGCAAAGCGGAGCGTTTGTTCCCCATCTCCGCAGAACCGTTCCAACACCTCATCCCAAATGCCGGTAATTCCGCCCTCGCCGGGATGCAGACGAATGGAGTATCGGTCAGGTGAAAATAACCGCAGTCGCTCATTCTCATCGTAAAATTTATTCTCGCGGATGAGCTGTGCCAACCGCCGCTGTACCTGCGCCCATGTGAGAGTCACCGGCTCGGCGTTTCCTACATGGATATACATGGGAGTTTTGCTATCTTCCCAGCCATATTTTGCAGCCAGCCATGCGGCGGTGCTGCGTTCTCGCCCATGCGCCTGCATATATAGTGCGACTTCCTGCTTGCCCTTTAGGTTGTCGTGCCACTCCAGAAGCGCGTTGTCAATGTCCTCCTGTGTAATCTGATAGGGAGATGGTGCGACCGTCGCTGCCAGCGTGGGATACAGTTCCTCCAAAAGCTCCTGAAGCAGCCGGTTATGGAACGCGGGCATATCAAAGTACAGGCGGACAAGCTGGAGATCATCAGATGCCGTGACAATACGACGGATAGCGTCCGCACCCTCCAGATAAGCGTTCTGGCGGTCTGAATTGCGGCAGGCATTGACAAAAGCCGTATCTTTGGAAAGCGCGTTGCCAACGGTCAGCTTGTACCCGTCAAACAGCTCCCGTACCGTGGGCTGCGGCGCGTCGGCGGCAGGATCGCAGAACACCCTCGTGCCGTCCGCGCCGAACTCTGCTTCATAAGCATTGATGGCCTGTTCTGCCTCGTGGTCGATGGACGGAAGCGTATATGCCGTGTGTTCATGGCCGGAATCGCCAATGCGCGAAATTGTTACATCATGCTTTTCCCGCAGCTTTTCAACGTATTTCTCCAAATCCTTTGCAGGGAAGCCGCACATGGTAACACGGCCTACTCCCTCCAAATTGCGGCGCGTCAGCTCAAGGCTGAGATCATCTGCAACTGCCCGCGCATCCTCGCCATACAGCTCGAAGAAGTCCCCAACCTGATACAGCACAATTTCATCGGGGTGCGCCGCCTTTACGTCGTTATAGTCGTTATAAACCGCGTTCCGCATGGCGTCCTGCGCCATTTCCTTGTCATAGGCTGCCTGCTCATCCGGCGTAAGGTAGCGGTTCAACCGAACCAGCTCCGAGATGCGCGAAGCGACCTTGTTCCAATTCATCTGAATGTCTGCACAGCCGTTCTTTTTCAGCACAATGCCTTTGCTGCCGTGATCTTCATAGCTGCCGCTTTCTCTGGATACGGCATGGGTATGCCCGCCGATGCCATACTCTTTTTTCAGAAAATCAGCGCTCTCTTTTGTCGTGTGCGGAGTCTGGAAAAACTCATAGATGCGGGTCTTTCCACCCTCAAAGCCGCTTCCATTTGCAAGAGAAGCCGCAATTTCATCTTCGGTGATAAACCTGCCGGTTTCTGGAATAGCCTCCATATCGGAGCGGAATTCCTTTCGCGGAAGGGACAAATCTTCCAAACGTGTGAGAAGTGCCTGCGACTTGTGGTAATGGAAGCGCAGCAGCGCACGGTTTTCGCGGTAGGCGTCCATGAATACCTTGTATTCCGACAGGAGCCTATCCCGGAACGCCGGATTCAGCAGATCGTCCGTCAGACGCTCCGTTTCCTCTGGAAAGCTGGTGCTATGGATATTACCCAAGCAGGACAGATACCCCAGCGACTTTGCTTCATCCGAGAAATCGTGATAAAGGTTCCAGACATCCACAGCAATACCCAGCCGCTCATAGCGCGGGGCTTCCGTGACCTCAAGATTGGTGGCAAATGCGCCGCCGTCCAGAAGCTCCTCAATACGCTCCGCCGCATCTGCCCAGCCTATCACTTGGGCAGAACGAAGATAGCGAGAGGTATCTCCGGTTGCAATATGGATACCATCGTCCCCGTACCATGCGGAAAGCCTGCCGTTATCCGTAATCAGGCCGTTGCCGCCGTAGTAAAGAGCTTTCAGAAATGCCGTGCGATTCTCTAAAGGCTTTTGCTTGGAGAATTCCGCAGCAATTTTCATCCGCGCTGCATCCGCATTACCGCCCGCGCGCAGGATGTGGTCAATATCATCCTGAGAAATGAACATAGAAAAAGCGGAGGGTGTTACACTCTCCGCTTCTGCGATGGATTGAATTTGTTCTGCCTCTGAGGGGAAGAAGGACATCTGCGCCCCAGCAGGGGCATCGAACATATTTAGCTGAGCACCAGCTCCGTGAGGATCGTTTCCTCGGCCTGCGCTTTCAGCGTGTTCATCAGCCCTACCCACTTCATCGGGTCGCTGGCTTTCAGCGCTTCCGTCACGCCCGCTGACTTCATCAGCTCCGGCATCATCTGTTCCAGTCGGTTGTTCGCTGCCTCGTCGATCTCCCGCAGATGGGGATACAGCCTCTCGGACAGCAGCAGGCTGTTCCACAGCACCGGACGATGCTCCTTCAAGTAATCCTTCCGCATCCTGCCGTACTTGCCCAGCGGGGCTTGCGGCTGCTCTGTCAGGCTCAGGTCGGGAATCAGATAATCCCCGCTGCGGGTGTAGGTCAGTTCGCTCATGGCTTTCGCTCCTTTCCGCGAGTTTCTCGCGCTCATAATTCTTGATGGTGACTTCGATCTGCCGCAGCACCAGCTCGCTGGACTGGCTGATGGCCGTTCCAAGAGCGGCGACGGTCTGCGGGGTGTTGAAATCAAAGACGTTCAGAAAATCCTCATGCTCGAAGTAATCTCCCGGCTGCATCCCGCAGCGGGACAGCAACGCATAGGTGGTGCTGACAACGGCGGCGTTCCGAAATGCGGCTCCGATGTTGAAATCATCATAACCTTCCAGAAAGGAACCGTCAACGATGCCGACAATATCGCGCCAGTTGTCGTGCCAGTATTCATCTACAAGCTGCGCCGCCACACGCTCCATCTGATCGGCAAGTCCGTTTTCACCGGAAACGTCGAAGCGCTGCTCCAGCGCCGCAGATACCACCTCACGATGCTCCTGCCGGTATTCCCAAAGATAAGGGCGGCGAGAGTTCTCGCCGCCGCTGGTGTCGGAAACATCGAATACATATCGGAGTTTGGGTTGGTCGCTGCTGGTATCCACAAGGGCGATGCCCTTGCTGCCTCGCCGCACATAGCGGCGCATCTGCTTATTCCAAAGGTCGTATTCCGCGCAGGCCGTGGCTTCCGGGCGCTGGGCGAAAATCATGAGCTGTTCATTGTAGGGGTACTTATACAGCCTTGCGGCGGTGGTCAGAAATGCCGTCCACTTCTGGTAGCTTCCCGTGATCTGCTCCGCCGTGCGGTCTGCCATCTGCGCATAGAGCTGTACTTTACTCGGCATCCATATCCTCCTTTTCAAAATCGGGGAACAGGTCGAGCGCGTCATATTCCGCGTCGCTCATCCTGCGCAGCTTTGCGATGGCGCTGTCCGTCAGCTCCCGCAGCTCCGTTTCATCCGCAGCGAGGTAGCCGCGCATTTCCTCCAGCGCCGCGATCAAGCCCGTGCGGGTGCCGGTGTTGTAGAGGCTCATAAGCTGGCGTTCTTCAAAGGTGATGTTCATATCAAAGCTCCTTTTCCGCGCTCTTTTTGGGCGCTGTTTTGTGTGGACGTTCTTGGGCCGGTTGGCTTTTGAGCTGCTCCAGCACAGATTTCTTCTTTTCCCGGTGTGCCGCCTCTGCCAAATCCATCAAGGAGATGGACATACCGGCCTTGACCTGTGCTTCAAGGTCGGCGACGGTGGGCTGTTTGGGGCCGTTGTTGATAATGCCGTCGATCATGCCGTAATCATCTTCCATCGACATCTCGGCGGCTTTCAGATAATTCTCCGGTTTCTGAAAGGCGGGCAGCTCCTGAAATCCCATGCTGTCACAGTAGTGATAGGATACCTTGCCGTCCTGTTTCAGCGCAACGATGTCGCTGACGGAGAGGCTGTGTCCCACAAAATCGCCGGGGCGCTCGTCGTTGAAAATGTAGTAGAAGTTTTCAAGGATTCTGCTGGTATCATCGTCCGGGTACACCTCACGGGTATAGACGGCTTCATAGTTGGCCGGGTCAGGCGGCGCGGCCAGACTGCCGAGGTTGGCAAAACGCAGCTCCACCGGCGCATCCCGGCGCAGTTGGTAGATCGCCATAGAATCGGTGGGACTGTTCAAAAAACGCTGCTCCACATCGCGGGGTGGGATATGGCCTTTGACCGCATCCCAATCCGGTCTTGTGACGCCGAACATTCCGTCGTGCTTGATGATGTCCTCGGCTTCAAAGACCATTTCCTCGGCGTTGTCGGGATAGAGCATATAAACCGTGATGTCATGCTCCAGCAGCTCCACCGCCCGATCCTTGGAAAGTGGGAGCATATCGCCGTCCAGATACCCATAGCTGCGCATATCGTCCACCGTCAGCGTGGGGTCAGGCATCGGGACGGCCTGTTCCAGCTCCGGGAGAATATTATCTGCCGCATCGGTGGGAACAGCGACTGCGCCGGTGATCTGTTCGCTGTCCAAGGGCGGCGTAATCTGCGCCTCCTGCAAGTCCTCCAGAATTCTCATATCTGCAAATGTCACCTTGGTTGGTGTCATGCCCTGAATGGCAAATACCTCCGTTCGGACAGCCCCGGCAACAGATACAACCGGCGAATCTTCAATGGCGCTGCTGTCAATAACACCGCCATCCAGCAGCTTTTTGCTTTCCTTGTCGTAGAGCGAATAGTCCCAACCGCCGTCTGTATGCTGCACATGGAGATATACCGAGCCATCCACAAGATAAAGCGCTTCGTCTGTTTGTGTGGCGCTCACTTCTTCACGATTGATGCCGCGCTCCTTGCAAATCTCCGCAAAGTGCCGGTCAATGTCCGTAATCAGCTCGGATGCCGTCTTATTGATAGTTTCCAGACTGGCGCGAAGTTCTTTCAGCTCCTTGCCCTTTGACCATGTGGCGATATAGCCGAAGCTGTTCTCTCCCGTTTCAATGCCGTAATACTGGCAGACCGCATAGGAGATGCTTTCGGCCTCGACCTCCTCGGTGTTGCGGCTCTTTTCGCCGGGGACAAGGATCGTCTCACCATCGTCCGCAAGCTCCGTCATGTGTTCGTAGTCGTGGAGCTTGGCGTGGGCAATCTCATGGACGGCGGCGCATACCGTCTGCACCTCACTCATACCGGCGCGGATGGTGATGCTCTGCGCCTTAATGCTGAAAAAGCCGTCCGTATCCCGCGCAACGGGCTTTATCTCCATCGGAACGGGAGAAGCGCGGCGCAGCGCCTCCATGAAAACCTCATACTGCTGCACATTGCCGCTCAGATCGGCGGCAAGCTGGGGCAAGGGCTTTCCCGCAGTCTGTGACACATCAAAGACGGACACCACTTTGAACATGGGAATACGGATTTCCTTTTCCTCAATGATGGCCTTGCCGTCCGCATCCAGCATCGGCGCATTGGTTTCCGGGTCGGTCTTGATTTCCTCGACCTTTTTCTTATAGGGAGTAGGAGCGATGATGCGGATACCTTTTTCGCCTTTCAGGACGTTCCTGCCGAACTGATCGCGCCACTTGTTGAAGCCCGCCACATGGGTGGCGTCGGGGCGCTGCATATAGATGAGCATGGTGTTGTTGACCGAGTAGCGGTGAAAGCGGCTCATAGTGGAGAGATACTGCCGGTACTTATCGCTCTCGAACAGCTCCTTGATGCCATTTTCGATGCTGTCAACGATCTCCCGCATCCGGTCTTTGTTGGTTTGCTTTTCAGCCATGATGATCTCCTTTCAGAAAAAATAGCGCCCCTGCGCAGAAGAAAACACATCCTGCACAGGGGCGATTCTCCGCAGATAGACGTTGTTTTTGAGCTTGCGGATAGAATGACGCAGCCCCTTGTGATTCCGCATGGAAAAAGCCTTGCGGCACGGGGCTTTTACGCCCTCTATTTGCGGAGGTTCCAGTATTGTTCACGCTTTCGTTTGGCGTCCTGCTTTCGGCGCTCCTGCTTGGCGCAGGCGGGGCAATATTTGGCGCGATTGGAGGAAGAATAGACCGGCTTACCGCAGACGGCGCAGCGCTTCCCCGGCCTTTCCCGCATCACGTCGGCCAGCAGCTCATGGTCGGCGGGAAGCACCGCATTTCGGAACCAGTTGCACAGCAGCGAGTAGGAAATACCCTGTACGCAGGCGCAAGGCTCTCCATCATCCAGAGCAAGGCAGTTGCCGTGATCGTAATTACAGCAGAGCTTCCGAATGAGCTTCTTGGCGCGGCGGAGCTGCTTGTGATCCATACGCGGCGCATCAGCCATTGTCGAACACCATCTTATAGCCCGTGCGCTGTCCATCGTCCTCCAGAAGAACGCTGGCATCATAGGTTTTCCCGGTCTTTTCGGAGTAGCAGCCTTTCAGCGGGGCGCGGCCATTTTTCAAAAGCGCAGCGGCAAGGGATTTTGTCAGCGCCTTTTTCTTGGCGGCGAAGAATCGGCTGTTTTTCCAAAGGACAAATGCGCAAGAACGATTCTCACAGAAAAAACCCTTCTGCGATTCCGTTACCTCGGCCCCGCAGCGGGGACACTTGCCGACCACCTCGCGCCCGGAGGGAAACAGGACTTCCGCGCCGGGGATGGGCTTGTAGGTCTGCACCAGCTCATTCAGCATGGCGGCGATCCCATCCATGAAGCTGTCCGGGGCGATTTCGCCGCGCTCGATCTCTTTCAGGCGGTGTTCCCATTCAGCGGTGAGCTGCGGCGACTGGAGCTGTTCGGGCAGGACGGTGATAAGCGCCGTGCCGGTGGAGGTGGGCAGCAGATTTGTGATCTTCTTGGACTTTCTGCGCTCCACAAAACCGGAGGACACCAGCTTTTCAATGATACCGGAACGGGTCGCCGGGGTGCCAATGCCCTTGCGCTCGGCATCATCAGGCATATCCTCCTTGCCCGCGTTCTCCATTGCAGCCAGCAGCGTATCCTCGGTGAAGTGCTTGGGCGGCGTGGTTTTTCCGGTCTTGACCGATGCGGTAGATACGGAAAGAGTCTGATTATCCGTTACCACCGGCAGCGCGGGCGCTGCCTCCGTCTGCTCCTGCTCATAGCGCTTCCAGCCGGGAGCAAGGACGGTTTTGCCCTTGGCGGTGAAGCTCTGACCGGCACATTCCACCGTAATGACCGTTTCCGCGTAGCGGTGAGGTTCATCCACCGCACGAAGCAAGCCCCTTGCCGCCAGCTTCAGCACCTCGCGTTCGCCCAGCGGCAGAGAGGCCATATCTACCTTTTCCGCGCTGATGGTGGGAACAATGGCGTGGTGATCGGTGACTTTTTTACTGCTGCATACCTGCTTGGTGCAGATGGTCGGCGGCTTCTCCATGCCGCAGACAGCGGCAGCGGCGGCGACAAGGCCGGGGACGCTGCCCTCCATATCGTCGGTCAGATAGCGGCTGTCGGTGCGCGGGTAGGTACAGAGCTTCTTTTCATAGAGCGCTTGGAGATAGTCGAGGGTCTGCTGGGAGGTGTAGCCGAGAACACGGTTGGCGTCGCGCTGGAGGGAGGTCAAATCGTAGAGCGCGGGCGCTTTCTCGGCCTTTTCCTTGCGCTCCACGCTTTTGACGATTACTGTCTTGCCCTTGCAGGCGTTGGCGATGGCATCGGCATCCTTTCTGTCCTTCATTCGGTCTGTCGTGGCGGGAAAGCCGCAATCGAGCTGGACGGTGCAGAACGGTTCTGCCACAAATGCGGAGATCTCCGCCTCGCGCTGTACCAGCAGCGCCAGCGTGGGCGACATGACGCGCCCAATGTTCAATGTGCGGCCATACGTCAGGGAGAAATACCGCGTGGCGTTGATACCAACCAGCCAATCAGCCTTGGCGCGGCACAGGGCGGATTGATGCAGGCCGTCATAGTCGCGCCCAGACTTAAGCTGCTGGAAGCCGCTGCGGATGGCATCATCCTCCATTGAAGAAATCCAAAGCCGCAGAATCGGCTTGGAGCATCCCGCAAGGCAGTAAACCGTGCGGAAGATCAGCTCACCCTCGCGCCCAGCGTCGCAGGCGTTGACCACCTCTGCCACATCCTCCCGGCGCATCAGCTCCCGCAGAATGTCAAACTGCTTCTGCTTTTCAGAGCGGACGATGAAGCGGAACGAGGTAGGAATAATGGGCAGCGCCGCCAGCGTCCATTTGGCATCATCGGCATTGTAAACGGCGGCGTCGGCCAGCTCTGCCAGATGCCCGAAGCACCACGACACGATGTACCCGCCGCCCTCCAGATACCCGTCATGCCGTGACTTTGCGCCCAGCACGGCGGCGATGCTCTGCGCCACGGAGGGTTTTTCGGCGATCACAAGGCGCATGGTGCAGCCTCCATTCTCTTTACGTCACGGTAGCAGGGGCGAACGCAGCTCTGTCCGAAGCGCTTGCAGCCGTAGCAGAAGTGTTCCTTGGCAGCGTCGGGAGGGCTGTCCTCCCGCGCTGCTTTCGGCTTCTGCATCATCAGGCGTTCCAGCGGATTATTGGTGAAATATCTCATGCGTCCGTATCCTCCGTAGTATCCTGTTCCGGTTCGTCCTCATACGGCTCAAACTCGTATTCGTCCTCGTCCTCGCCGTAGTCATAATCGTCCAGATCGGCGCTGCCCTTGGTCTGCGGCTTGGCCTTTTTCTGCTTGAAGATGTAGAACGCGGCACCGCCGCCCAGCGCGACGATCAGCAGAACGACAAGGATGCCGCCCACGCCGCTCTTTTTCTCCGGTTCCTCGGCGGCGGGTTCTGTCGGCTCGGTGGGGGCTTCGGGCTTTGCCTCCTTGCCCACGCACTCGGTCATGTTGACCGCGCAGACGGGGCAGGATGTATTGACCGTACCGGCCACGCATTTTGTGGTGCAGGAGCAAGTGGCGGGCGTTTCTTCCTCGCCGGTCAGCACCATCAGGTCAGCCTCATCCACCTGATTTAAGAAGTGGACGGTTTCTTCGCCCTCATCGTCACGGTCAATAATCATGTAAAATATATTGCCGTTCTTGCTTTCCAGTGTAATGAACTGTTTCCCCACCTTGGTGCTGGAGCCAATATCGTCGATCAGCGTCAGATTGCCGTCCGGTGTCAGCGCGTCGCTGCCGCCCGTCATGCTGCCAACAAGGAGCTGCCAGAGGTCGGTCAGCTCTTTTTCATCAAACGGAAGCGTAATGCCGCCGATGCTCACGGTACTGTCGGCGGCGTCGGTGACGGTCAGATAGCTGCCGTACACATAGCCCACACGGGCAGGCAGCAGGATTTTTACCCAATCGCCGTCCCTGCCAATCACATCGACCACCGTGCCGTTGGGGAGCTGCGTAAACGCGGTGTTGTCCAGTCCCGCGCCGGTGCGGACGTTCAGGTTGCCGCCGTTGGTCGTGACCGTGCCGATCTGTTTTGTTTCCTGCGTGTCTGCGGCGCTGCTTTCGACGGCAGGCAGCGTATCATCGGGATAGTCGCCGCTGCTGGCAAAGGCGGAAACGGGGAGAATCCCGATACACAGGAGCATCAGCAGCAGACTGATAAAAATGCGCGGTGTGTTCTTAGTCATGGTTCAACGCCTCCTTTTCCGAAGTGGCCGGTGCAGGCGCGGCCTGCATACGGCGGAACAGCTCGGCAAACTGCTCCATCGTCATGCCGTTCTCACGCACCATGCCGATGATGTCGGTGTCCTCCAGCTCACGAATCTGCTTTTCCAGCTCGCGGTTGCGGCCTTGCAGATCGGAAATTTTGCCTTTGTTCTTCTCCAGCTCTCCACGGAGCTTCATAATTTTCGGGTTCATATCGTTCACTCTCCTTTACGGCAAGCGCCCATAACGGTAGAAATGGGACTGCCAATAGCTTGAATTTAAGTTCGCATAAGAGATCGGGTCGCCACAGTGGATCATCATATTGTTGCCAACATAGATACCCACATGGCTGACACCGGGGGTATCATACGTTCCGGTGAAAAACACCAGATCGCCCGGCTTGACGTTAGCAGAGGATACAGGCGTACAGATATTGCAAAGTCCCTGCGCGCCCAGTCTGCCCACATCCCAACCGGAATGATTGATGACCCAACTGACGAAGCCCGAACAGTCAAACGAGGTGGAGGGACTGCTGCCGCCCCAAACGTAGGGGTAGCCGAGATACTTTTCCGCTTCCTTGATGATGGCGGCAAATACCTCATCGTCCAGCGCCTCCGGGGGAATGTCGTAGTCGGTATAGCTGCCCTCCACATACTTGCCGATGTAGCCCGAACCGGGGAACAGGTCGGGACGGTTGCCGAGGGTGGCCATATAGGTGGCGTACATTCCGAGCTGTTCTTCGCTCATAATGTAGACGGGAACATGGGAGAGATTGAAGTTTTCCAGCGTGACCGTGCAGATGTAGTAGTCATACGGCACCTGATAGGTGTCCGTATGGGTGTTGCCGTCCGCGTCCGTCCATGTGTCGGTTTCTGTGCGGTAGCGGGTTTCCACCACCACATCCTCGGTCAAAATGTACTGGCGGTCAAAGAGCATCTGGAGCGTACCCTGCACCTCATCCAGCGTCCATTCCCCTTGATGCAGCGCCGTAATCATGGAAATGAGTACATAGGGGTCATGCTCGATGGTGTCCAGATCAAAGTGGTACTCATCGTAGTCATGGGTGCTTTCGTAGGTGTCGAGGTAGCGCTGAAGCTCTGCCTCCATTTCGCAATACTGCGCTTCCGCACCCAGCATATCGGCGTCCTGCGACGGATAGGTACTGGCCGCGATCCCGGAGCCGACGCCATCCATCATCACCGAGCAGGAGGACAGGCCGTTGAGCAGAAATGCCAGCATCAGCAGAATTGCGGCGGCAATGGCAAAGCCGCGCCGGTGTTCCCACACATATTTGCCCGCTTTCTCAGCCTTTTCAGCGGCTTTTTTCGCGGCCTTGGCGGTATTCTCTGCCGCCTTTGCCGTAGTCTGCGCCGCCTGATTGTGCTTGGCAGCGGCATACTGCTTCTTAATTGCCTGCTTCTGCTGCCATTTGGAAACGGGATTGCTGGTGGGGCTGTCGATCTCTGCTTTCTTCTGGAGCGCGTCAAGATTGGCTCGTTCCAGCTTTTTCTCTGCACGGATGGCAGTACGATAAGGCTTGAGCTGATGGGCGCGGTGGGCAGACTGCCGCTCTCCACGGATTGCTCTACCTTGTGCGCGGCCTCTACGCCTACATTGTCATCCTCGCTCTGCCGCACCTCCCGGTGAACCTGAGAGAGAACAAAGTTGGTGGGCGCATCCTGCACGGCATGGGTCAGCTTTGAGGGCGGCTTTTTCTTATCCACTTCCTCAAAACGGAGCTGCGTTTTGACCTTGCCGGTGGCAGGATCAAAGCCGCGTTCCTTTTTGACCACGGTTTTCTTGGGGATTTTCGCCTGCGCCTTATCCGCCTTGGCCGCTGCTTTTTTCACCCGCTTGATGGGCTTTTCCAGCTTCGGCTCGGCAAGATCGGCGTCGGAAAACTGCAAACGCGGTTCTCTTTTCATGCCGACGCCACCTCTTGCGGTTTGGTGGTCATGACGCGGTACAGCTCGGTGTCCTTCGGGAAGTGGTCAATGAAGGGCAGGATCGTGTTGCCGTAGAACAGCAGCCCCTCGCCCTCGCCGGAGTGGGTCACATAAGAAAGCTGATGCGGCGAAATGTTGAGCTGCTTTGCGAGAATCTGTCGGTCGCCAGCGGCCTGATTGAGCATATAGATGAAATCGCTGTTCTCAAAAATGTTCTCAACCTCCCGGCTGGATAACAGGTCTTTGACATTTTGCGTGATCCCGGTGGGGATGCCGCCCCATTTGCGATAGCGTTTCCAGATCTCGACACTGTACGAAGCCGTCTGTTCCTCCTTCAAAAGAAGATGGAACTCGTCAAGATAGTAGCGGGTCGTTTTATGGGCGGCGCGGTTGATTGTCACACGGTTCCAGACCTGATCCTGCACCACCAGCATCCCGATTTTTTTGAGCTGCTTGCCCAGCTCCTTGATGTCGTAGCAGACGATGCGGCTGTTCACATCCACGTTCGTGTGATGGTTGAACACATTCAGAGAGCCGGTGACGTAGATTTCCAAAGCGGTGGCGATGTACTGCGCTTCCTTTTCATCCTGCGCACGGAGGGCGTTATACAAGTCCTCCAGCAGCGGCATATTCTCCGGCTTCGGGTCATTGAGGTAGTCCCGGTAGACGATGCGCACGCAGCGGTCGATGATGGTCTTTTCCACAGGGGCAAGCCCGTCCTTGCCGCCGACGATCAGCTCGCACAGCGACAGAATGAAGTCGGATTTCAGGCTCAGCGGGTTATCATCGTCGCTGTAATCCAGATTCAAGTCCATCGGATTGATATAGCAGGGCGAACCGTCGTAGCCCTTGCCGGTGGGCGACAGCTTAATGACCTGACCGTGTAGACGCTCCACCAGCGGTGTATATTCGCCTTCCGGGTCACAGATGATGATGTCATCCTTGGGGCAGATAAGAAACGCATTGGTGATCTCGCGTTTTGCCGAAAATGACTTGCCGCTGCCGGGAGTGCCTAAAATCAGGCCGTTGGGATTTTTCAGCAGCTTCCGGTCTACCATGATGAGGTTGTTGGAAAGGGCGTTGATGCCGTAATACAGCGCCTCCGAACCGTTCTGGAACAGCTCCTGCGTGGTGAAGGGGACGAAGATCGCTACGCTGGAGGTGGTCAAGCCCCGCTGAATCTCGATCTGATTCAGCCCCAGCGGGAGACTGCTCATCAGTCCTTCCTCCTGCTGAAAGTCCAGCCGGGTCAGCGCACAGTTATACTTCTGCGCAATGCTGGAGGTCTGGAAGATGTTGTTGTCGAGCTGCCGGGGTGTGTCCGCCGTGTTGAGAATGAGGAAGGTCAGCAGGAACATTCGCTCGTTGCGGGACTGCAAATCCTGCAACAGCTTTTTGGCTTCTGCGCCGTAGGTGGCAAGGTCGGATGGGATAATGTCCATATCGTACCCGGCGCGGACGGCCTTCTTCTGTTCCTCGATTTTGGACTTGTCGAGATCGGTGATCTTGCGCTTGACGGTCTTGATGGCGTTGACCTGATCCACAGACTGCACATGGAGATTGACGAGGACGCTGCTCTCCATATCCAGAAAGTCCGCCAGCATCCGGTCATTCAGCTC
>OHDE01000453.1_pt1 | contig 14588 bp, 13 predicted proteins | sample 1566931 | NCBI WGS metagenome assembly OHDE01 (sample SAMEA3879591, study PRJEB24766) | human gut metagenome | biome: human-associated habitat; feature: feces | place: USA | collected 1985/1987 | reverse complement strand
TGAAGGTGGGGTTCAACTAACAGATATGATTTATTTACAGAAAAAAATATAAATTCCCATTTATCGAGCAGACAAGGAGGTGATAGCATGGAACTATCCATACAGGAACGATTGAAAGACCTGCGTGTGGAGTGTGGCTTGACGCTGGAACAGCTTGCGGAGAAAACCCATCTCTCCAAGTCTGCTTTGGGCAGTTACGAGGGGGACGATCTCAAGGACATCAGCCACCATGCCCTTATCCAGCTGGCAAAGGTTTATGAAGTGACCGTTGATTACCTGCTGGGACGCTCTAAAACAAAAAATCACCCAAACGCCGAGCTTGCAGACCTGCGTTTGAGCGATGATATGATTGAGCTGCTGAAATGCGGACTGGTGAACAATTCTCTCCTGTGCGAGTTAGCGACGCACCCTGATTTTCCCCGGCTCATGGCTGACCTTGAAATCTATGTGAACGGCGTGGCGGTGAAGCAGGTGCAGGCCGCAAACGCCATAGTGGATACCATGAGCGCAACGATTATGAAGCGGTACAATCCCGGCCTGACTGACCCGCAGTTACGGCAGCTTGTCGCCGCCCATATTGACGATGACAGCTTTTGCCGCTATGTGATACAGCAGGACATAAACAAGATAGCTCTTGACCTGCGGAAAGCACATAAGGACGATTTTTTCAGCGTCCCGGAGGACAATCCGCTGGAAGATTTTTTACAGACCGCCGAGGAAACCGCTAAAGAGGACAGCGACCCGGAGCAAGCATCGCTGGCGTTTATCTGCAAGCGGCTCAAGCTGAATTTGAAAAAGCTGTCCGAGGAAGAAAAGAAGTGGCTGAAAAAGATTGCACAGAAGTCGGACTTGCTGAAAAATCCAAACCCGCAGCGGGGGAGAAAATAGAGAACGAAAAATTGGAGGGAGTAAAGGTGCAGGAGGCAATTATAAAATTGAAACTTCTCGGTCAAATGCCAGACGCAGTGAAAGATGACCCTACAGAAGAAACCATCAACATGTATGACGAATTGCTCTCCAATGTAAAAACGCCATTGACAAGAGAAGAAGTAGGCGTATTGATTGACATTTTCCCCGAAGGTGGAATGTATGGAGTAGAGTGGGATTTGCTAAAATTGGTAGAGTCTTATCTGATAGAAGCACCATCAAGTGAAGAGTATCGAAAATTGATTACTGCTTGTCCAAGTGAAGAATGGCGAGAAACTATGCAAGCCCGTTTAGATAATTGGGAAAACAACAAACAATAACTTGTTGGGGAGATAGCAAAGCCAGTCGAGCCAGTCAACGGTCAAGATGAACGGCGCATTTCATGCGCCGCCGTTGACAGCCCCGCCCGTCTTTGCTAATGGGCAATCAAGGCGGGAAAGCCCTAAAATGGCTTCCCGCCCATTTCAATTTTGAGAGAAAAAACCGTCTGCTTTTTCGTAAGTGTGGCTATCCGTCTGGGACACTTTGTCCCATAGTCCAGCGTAAGACGAGGGACGGGGGCATTCATATACGCCCTGTCTGCTGATGAAACCAGTCCTGCGCTTGCGGCTCCACGCCACGCAATCACAGCCCTGCTTTCCTGCCGCTTCAAATGCCCTTGCCCTCTCCGGCGGCAACGGCATTTTCACGGCAACGCCGACAGAGCGTATAACATACTACACTTTGCGAGCAAAGTCGTGTGCCAAGGGGGGAACCCCTTTGGAAACCCCAGACAACAAAACAGGCTGAATATACCGCACTTTCCCGGTGCTTGATACTCAGCCTTTATTTGTTGTCAGCAGCCCGTTTCTCGGTCTGCCTTTTGTGCCCTTGTCCATAATGTTTCGGTGTAGTATCCCACCTTCAGATAATCCCTTCCGAGACGGCTCAGGTCCTTTACGATAAGCGTCCCGACCCTGCCTTCATCGACCATACTGATGAGCCGTTGCCAATCCGGTCTTGTGAAGGTGGTCCCACTGTAGCCATCGTCCACGAAGAATTGGGTGTTGCGGAATCTGTTATCATCCGCATATTTATGTAAAATCGCTTTCTGGTTTTTTATACTGTTGCTGTCACCTTGAAGCTCATCATCACGGGATAATCTGCAGTAGAGTGCGGCGATTCTGCTGTCAAGGGCCGCATCGATATTCAGCTGTCTATTCATAGACCTCCAGTTTGATCCGGCGGTTATTGATGCAATAGCGGTCCTTGTCGTAAGCCGGGAGCGAGGCTTTGAACAGAATCCGCATGCCTGCCCCGGACGGGCTGTATTCCGTATAGGTATTCATCCGGGTGATGATGTCTTTGGCCATATCCGACAGCACGCCGTTCTCGACACAGCTGTCGATGTCGATGGCGCAGATGTCCCCGAAGACGCCGATGCCGATTCCGTCATAAGCGGCCCTGTGCCTGACGGCGATGGCGTAATCCGTGAAGGTGACCTTGTTAGAAGAATCAGCACAGAGGCCGTTCGTTTGATACGGCACCTTCGTCCTGCTCCCGTCTCGCTCCTCATATTTCCAGAGGCAGAAAGCACCTCGTTCTTTTAATTCCTGTGGCAGCTTTTCGTACATATCTGTAATCATCCTTTCCGGAGGGCTTCATTCTGTCCTCAATACCCACTGGAGGAGAAACGTCCAAGTGGTCCGTTTTTTTGGAGAAAAAATCTCTTCTCACTTCTCACCGGTCACGAGAAACCGTTTTGGTCTAAGGTTTTTGAAGAAAAATTTCGTTCCCTCATCTGGTAGCCTCGGCGGAGGGGTAAAACTGACGGTTTCCGAAAAATTCTTCTCTCCACTACCCACTGGAGTGTTTTGCCGGTTTTGAACGAAAGATTTTGAAAAATCCTTCCCTCAGTACCCACTGGACAGAAACTGCCGTTTTGGTCTAAAGAATCGGAAACTTTTTTTCTCCCACTACCCACTGGAGGGAAATGGGCTGTTTGGCCAAAAAGTTCTGAAACATTTTTCTCCTCAATACCCCCTTGACAGTTCGGGACGTTTTGAACGAAAGAAAATAAAAAAACCTCCGAGAAAATCCCGGAGGTCCAAAGTTCAAAATATATTTATTGATTTTTTCACATAAGTGTGATATACTGAATAAGTTAATTGAGATAAGGAGTCTGATGATATGGCCGTGAGTTATAAACCTCTAATGCATATGATGATCGAGCGGGATATTTCCAATGCGGAGCTGATGCGCCGTGCGAACATTTCCGCAAATATAATCACGAAGATCAAGAACGGGCAATACATCGCCTTGGATAAGGTAGAGAGCATTTGCCACGCTATGGGCTGCTCCCCCAACGATATGATGGAGTTTATACCCGATAACCCGGAAGGAGAAAAAAAGGATGATTAACATACGGAAACTGGAAGCGGAACTGTGGGAATCCGCCGATCTCCTTCGTGCAGGGTCAAAGTTGACGTCGAATCAATACTGTATGCCCGTGCTAGGGCTTATTTTCCTGCGCTATGCGTACAGCCGCTTTAAAAAGGTAGAGGCCGAGATACTGAAGGACCGTCCCTCACGAGGTGGACGCGTGATGCCCGTCGAGGCCAGCGACTTTTCCGCAAAGAGTGCGCTGTTTCTGCCGAAAGAGGCGCAGTACGAGTATCTTGTCAATCTGCCGGAGAATATCGCGGCGGCAGGACTTGCCAATAAAGCCGGACATCCGATGAACAGCCTCGGTGAAGTGGTAAATAACGCTATGGCTTTGATCGAGGATCAGAGCGAACAGCTCACAGGCGTTTTGCCGAAAAGCTATACCGACTTCTCCGACGAACTGCTGGCGGAGCTTCTTCGTATTTTCAATAACAGCGCACTTGATGACGTCGGCGGCGATATCGTTGGACGCATCTATGAATACTTCCTCAATAAATTTGCTAAAAACATCGCCTCTGATGACGGTGTGTTCTTCACGCCGAAATCCCTCGTAAAAATGATTGTAAACATCATTGAACCGAAACAGGGTGTTCTTCTTGATTGCGCGTGCGGCAGCGGCGGTATGTTTGTGCAGAGCGGTGATTTCGTGAATGCCGCCGGGATGAACGCCAACAGTACCATGACTTTCTACGGACAGGAGAAAGTGGAATATAATGCACAGCTCTGCCTTATGAACATGGCGGTGCACGGTCTGACGGGTGTTATCAAATCCGGAGACGAGGCAAATACCTTCTATCATGACGCACATAACCTGAACGGCTGCTGCGATTACATCATGGCGAATCCTCCGTTTAATGTGGATAAGGTCAAAGCCGAATCATGCGAAAACGCCGGACGCCTTCCGTTCGGTCTGCCGAGCGTAAACAAGAACAAAGAGGTCGGCAATGCCAACTATCTCTGGATCTCCTATTTCTATTCTTATCTGAACGAGCATGGCCGCGCCGGTTTCGTTATGGCATCCTCCGCTACCGACAGTCAGGGCAAAGATAAGGATATCCGTGAAAAGCTCATCAAGACCGGTCACGTTGACGTGATGATCTCCGTCGGTAATAATTTCTTCTATACGAAATCGCTGCCTTGCTCCCTGTGGTTTTTCGATAAAGCGAAGGGCGAAGCAATCCGAGATAAGGTTCTGTTCATTGATGCCCGTAATTACTATACTGTTGTAGACCGCACGCTGAATGAATGGAGCGAATGGCAACTTAAGAATCTGAACGCCATCGTATGGCTTTATCGCGGTGAGACCGACAAGTATACGGCTCTGCTGCAGGAATACCACCACTATCTGCACGATGAAGCCGAGGCCGCTGAAAATGACGATTTGAAAGATGCTGTATATCAGGAATCCTTTGTCGATATCGTTTCTGCGCTGAAGGAAAAGCTCTCCGCGCTCCGCAAGACGGCAAAAGCCGAAGTGGAAGCTGCCGGGAAGCGTGACAAAAAGGGCGTGCAGCAGCAGTATGGCGATAGAATTGCCTATATCGAGAATATGCTGACCGTTGCCAAGGAAGCGCACTGGCTCTATGAGAAGTTCGGTGACGGCATTTATGCCGATGTCCTTGGCCTGTGCAAACTTGCCACGCTTGCCGAAATCGAAGAAAAGGGCTGGTCGCTCACACCCGGCGCGTATGTAGGCGTTGCTCCAGTGAAAGATGACGGTGTTGATTTTGCCGAGCGTATGGCGGAGATCCACCGTGAGCTTCTGTCCCTTCAGGCCGAATCCAACGATCTGATGGACACCATCTCGCAGAACATGAAGGAGATGGGGCTATGAAGACGGTTACCCTTCGGGAAATAACTCTAAATATAACTGACGGAAAGCACGGTGATTGTGAGCCGGCTGAGAATTCAGGGTATTATTTTGTTAGCTGCAAAGATGTTAATAATGGTACGATTGACTATGCTAATGCAAGACAAATATCAGAAAGGGCTTTTCTCGAAACACATAAAAGGACTCAACTTGAGCCAAATGATATCTTAATAACAAATAGTGGGACAATCGGTAGAATGGCTTTAGTAAAGGACATCCCCGAAACATATAGAACAACTTTCCAAAAGAGCGTCGCTATCGTAAAACCAGACATCTCGGTTGTCCTGCCAACATATTTGTACTATAAATTGCAAAACTGTGTGACGGATTTTGTTAATTGCTCAAACGGCTCCGCGCAGAAAAACCTTCTTCTTGGAACCATGAGAAAGTTCCAAATTGATCTTCACGAGGATTTTGCAGAGCAAGAACGTTTGTCTTCTATTCTTGCTGCCTACGACAACCTCATCGAAAACAACCAGAAGCAAATCAAACTACTTGAAGAGGCTGCTCGGCGGCTGTACAAGGAGTGGTTTGTCGACCTCCGCTTCCCCGGATATGAGGATACGCCTATCGTTGACGGTGTGCCGGAGGGATGGGAGGAAGCCCCGATTGATTCGCGCATCTCCTTGTTAAGCGGATACGCATTTAAAAGTGCACAATTCGATAGCTCAGGAGAATACAAAATTGTTACCATTAAGAATGTTAAAGACGGTGAGTTTGACGGGATTAACACAAACCGAATTGTGTCAATTCCGGGAAAAACGCCAAAACACTGTGTTCTCACAGATGGAGATATCTTGTTATCTTTGACGGGGAATGTTGGTCGTACTTGCATTGTGAACGGAAATAATTATTTGCTAAATCAGCGTGTTGCAAAACTACAATCTGATATTCCGGCATTCACATACTGTTTATTTAGGAGCAGTGATATGTTTGATGCTATGAATAATCTTGCAAATGGAACTGCTCAACAAAACCTAAGCCCGATCAGAACCGGAAAAATATCGATATTGTTTCCTGCGGATAACTTGCTTGAGGAATTTGAAAGAATTGTGGGTTCTATGATTAGCAAAATGCTTAGTTTGATAAAACAATGCGATTTGTTGATTCAGGCCCGTGACCGTCTGCTGCCCAAGCTGATGAGCGGCGAAATCGAGGTGTAATATATGACAGATTGGCTTATGGTAATTATCACAGCGGTATATGTTGCTGCCACTATTGTTATTTGTGTATTCAATGGGAAATCGGCAAAAGCCGCCAAGGAACAGACAGAAACAGCGAGACAGCAGATAGATGAAATGATTCGCCAATATAACGAGTCAAATCGTCCTATTGTCATCGTTCGCTTTGAGATCATCAGATCCGGACTACTGTGCTTTGTTTTGGAGAACATAGGCCCAGTAGTAGCCGAAGATATCAAAATAAGAATTAATGATGAGTTTATAGACAATCTTGAAAAAGAGGATAAACAGATTCGTCTCCGTGAGACTACGGAAGCCACACTCTTTTTATCAAGTTACCAGAAGCTGTATATTCTGTTGGGCGGGCAGTCGCAATTCAGCAAAATAGCAAGTGTGCCTGCTAAATTTGATATCTCTTACAATTGCAAATATGACGAACACACGGAAATTGATTTATGGCAGTATCGATTTATGCTTACATACAGTTCAGAACTGGAGGATATTTCTCAACATCTCAAGCATATTGAGAATGAAGCTAAGACCTACCATAATAAGCATCTTAAGGCTATATCAAAGAGTAGTCCTGTCAGCGTATTAGTTCACACAGGGGATGAAAGCAAAAAGTTTGAGATATTCAAAGCAGTCTGCATGAATCCCGGTTCTACAACTGAGCATCTTGCTGAAATTGTGGAGATTCAAAAAGAAGATGTGCTCGACATTCTAATTGAGTTAGATCGCGTAGATCGGTTCGTTCAAGCTGTCCCATACGATGACGATGATTTTCATGCGAAATGGTACAGGCGATAACGAGGAGGTGCTCGTATGAGCTACGATTACTCTGAAAACATTCTTGTGCAGGAAAGTGCCGGAAACCTTCTTCGGGACGAGCTTGGTTGGGATGTGAAATTTGCATATAACACGGAGGTACTCGGTGACAACGGCTCCTTCGGTCGAAAATCGTACAAGGAGATTTTGCTTGTGCGGTATTTTCGTGCTGCTCTGAAAAAGCTAAATCCTTGGATCACCGAGGCACAGATACTTGAAGCGCAGGTCACACTCGAAAAACGCCTGTCCACAGCCTCGCTCCTTCAGGTTAACGAAGAAAAGTATTTCCTGATCCGCGACGGCATTCCCGTGACGGTTAAGCGGCCGGACGGCAAAACGGAAATGAAAAAAGCTGCCGTGATAGATTTCCTTCACCCAGAGAACAACTATTTCCTTGCCATAAAAGAACTGAAAATACACGGTGATCTTTACCGCCGCCGCACGGATATCGTGGGCTTTGTAAACGGTCTGCCGCTCCTCTTTGTGGAATTAAAGAAAAACACCGTAGACGTTCAGAACGCCTACGATGACAACTATACCGATTATCAGGATACGATACCGCATCTGTTCTATTACAACGCCTTCCTTATACTGTCTAACGGCACCGAGGCCAAGGTCGGCACGCTGGGCAGCAAATATGAATTCTTCCATGAATGGAAGCGTCTTGACGAAAAAGAGCAAGGCAGCGTAGCTTTGGAAACGATGTTGCGCGGCATCTGCAAAAAAGAGAATTTCCTTGATCTGCTGGAGAATTTCATTCTTTATGACCACTCCGGCGGCAATACGGTAAAAATCCTTGCCCGTAACCACCAGTATCTCGGTGTAAATGAAGCAGTCAAGGCATATGAAGCACGAAAGCTCAACGACGGCAAGCTGGGCGTGTTCTGGCATACTCAAGGCTCCGGCAAGAGTTATTCCATGGTTTTTCTCGCCCAGAAGATCCGCCGCAAGTTTGCAGGGTCTCCCACAATCGTTGTTCTTACCGACCGAGATGGACTGAACAAGCAGATCAGCGACACTTTTGAAAACTGCGGTCTGCTCGGTAAAACGAAAGCCTCACAGTTTATCGCCACAAGCGGCGGTGACCTCGTCACGAAGCTGAAAGGCAATCCGAGCTTCATATTCACGCTGATACAGAAATTCAACAGGCCGGACGAACAGCCGATTTACCCGGAACACGATATTATCATTATGTCGGACGAAGCGCACCGCAGTCAGTATGGTATCTTTGCCGACAATATGATGAAGTTGCTTCCGACAGCGGCCCGTATTGGCTTTACCGGCACTCCGCTCCTGTCCAGCGACAATATCACGGCGCGTACATTCGGCGGCTATATCTCTGTTTACGATTTCAAACGGGCAGTGGAGGATGGTGCCACTGTTCCGCTGTATTATGAGAATCGCGGTGAAAAGATACTTGACCTCCATAATCCGGAGATCACCGACCGCATCCTTGACGCCATCGAAAACGCTGATATCGACGTCGATCAACAGGATAAGCTTGAAGCGGAATTTGCTAAGGAAATCCATCTGATGACGGCGGAGCCTCGCCTGAAATCCATAGCGAAAGATTTTGTCGGTCACTATTCCGACCTGTGGACCAGCGGAAAGGCGATGTTCGTGTGCCTCAATAAGGTCACGTGCATCCGTATGTATAATTTCGTTCAGGAATACTGGAAAGAAGAGATCAAAGCTCTGAAAGCGAAAATCAAAACAGCCACTCAGCAAGAAGCGCAGGAACTGGAGCGCAAGCTGAAATGGATGGAAGAAACGGAAATGGCCGTTGTGATCAGTCAGGAGCAGAACGAGATTCAGACCTTCAAAAAATGGGATCTGGATATCAAATATCACAGGGCGAAAATGGAAAAGCGTGAGCTGGACAAGGAGTTCAAAGATGCGTCCAATCCGCTCCGAGTGGTATTCGTCTGCGCCATGTGGCTCACCGGCTTTGACGTGAAGTGCCTGTCCTGCCTGTATCTCGATAAGCCCTTGAAGGCGCATACGCTCATGCAGACCATCGCCCGTGCCAACCGCGTGAACGAAGGCAAGAGTAACGGTTTAATTATCGATTATATCGGCATCGTGAAAGCCCTCCGCAAGGCTCTGGCCGACTATACCGCAAACATAAACACGCCCGGAGGCGATCCGACCGTTGATAAGGACGAGCTGATAGCCCGTATTCTCGATACGATTGAAAAAGCGAAAGCCTTCCTCCGGGAGCGCGATTTTGATCTTGCCGATCTGGTGGCAGCCGTTGATTTTGCGAAGCTGGCTCTGCTTCAGACCGCCGCCAACGCAGTATGCGGCACTATTGAAGATAAGAAGTCCTTCTCCACATACGCCTCGGAATTGATCCGCTTGATGAAATACACGGATCGTGACGATATTACCGGGCAGACCCGGAAGGAGTATGAAGCCATCGCCGCGATTTACGGGGAGCTTCAAAAAAAGCGCCGTCACGTTGATACTACCGATCTGATGGTGGAAATCAATTCTATCATCAGCGAATATGTGGAAATAGATGACGCTCCGATGATGGTAAAAGAGGAGCCGCGCCGGTTTGACATCAGCGAAATCGACTTTGATCTGCTCCGTCGGGAATTTGCGAAGGTGAAGAAAAAGAACCTTGTGATGAAGGATCTGGAGGAAATCATCCAGCAGAAGCTCGACCGTCTGCTTTTCAACAATCCGGACCGTATTGATTATTATGAGCGGTATCAACAGATCATCACGGATTATAACAGTGAGCAGGATCGTGCCACCATCGAAAAGACTTTTATGGATCTTATGGATCTGGCCAACAGCCTCGATAAAGAGGAACAGCGGTATGTACGTGAGGGCTTTGAGAATGACGAGGAGCTTTCTCTGTACGATATGCTTTCCCGGGACGATCTCTCCAAAGCGGATATCAAGAAAATCAAGGAAGTGGCCGCAAGTCTTCTGAAAAAGGTCAAGGCGAAGATTGCTGCGCTTGACCACTGGACCGATAAGCAGGAAACGAAAGCAGCCGTGGATAATCTGATCCGCGATACGCTCTGGGCTGAGCTACCGGAGTGCTATGACGAGATCAGTATTTCCGAATACCGCCAGCGCATTTACGAATATGTTTACACGCGGTATAGAGTGGCAGCGTGATTTGACTGACAGGTGATATATGACAAGACCAGTAAATATTTATAATCTCTCTCGGATACATGAAGAAGACTCGTTCAATATTGTCGAACGGCACCATTCTCAATGTAAAGAACTTCTGCGGACACAATACCATGAAATCGAGTCCCTCAGATTGTTAACTGATGAGCTTCTGAAAAATGATGTCACTATTGCGGACATGGATGGCTTTTTCTATTCTTTCCAGATTCCGCAGATTGGCAAAGAATTTGATTTGCTGAAGTTCACAGACAAACTATGCCTCAATATTGAGCTGAAATCGGTCAGTGTACCCGAAGAGCAAATACTTAAACAGCTGTTGAAAAACCGACACTATTTAGGCCATTTGGGAAAGCGGTTACGGCTGTATTCGGTTGTAACAGATACGATGACCTGCTATAAGCTTTCATTGAATGATGAACTGATTCCTGTCGAGTTCGATGAAATCGTCAGTTCGGTAAAGAGAATATCTGACGATTATTCTGATACGGTTGATAATTTGTTTCGGGCATCAGATTATCTTGTATCTCCATTGAACACACCTGCACGGTTTATTCAGGGCGAATACTTCTTAACACAGGCACAGGAGCAAATAAAGAAAAACATACTTAATGGGATTGATGCGGCTTTCTTTGGTGCCTTCTTCCATTTGACAGGCAAACCGGGAACCGGAAAAACTCTTCTTCTGTACGATTTGGCAAAAACACTCTCCCGGAACGGTAAAACGCTTATAATTCATTGCGGAAAACTATCTGCTGGGCAATACGAAATCAGGAAAGAAATCGAACAGCTTTATATCATCTCTGCAGGGCAGTTGCGGAATGATGATGTTTCACTTGCGGATTATAACTATATTCTTGTTGACGAAACCCACCGTATCTATACAAGCCAATTTGAAGCGATATGCGATTCTGTTAGGGGCAACGATCAGGTATGCATTTTCTCTTCTGACCCAGAGCAGATTCTGTCAAACGCGGAGAAGCGAAACGATACCGTAAACAAAATCAAGGCTATTCCTCCGGACACAGAATACACACTGTCAGAAAAGATTCGCACAAATAAAGAATTGCATTCTTTCATCGTATGTATGAAGAATCTGAACCACCGAGCAAGGGTGCCTATGGATTATTCAAGCGTAGAACTGAATTACGCCAATACAACGCAAGAGGCACAGTCCATGTTGGAATACTACCGAAACAAAGGGTACATCTTCATTAATTATTCAAAGTCAAATTATGAGGAAAGCCCTTATTCAGCATATGCGGAGGATTTCGATACGCACCATGTTATTGGGCAGGAATTTGATAACGTCGTAATGCTCATGGATTCTTCTTTCTATTACGATGAGAATGGTGTACTTCAGGGCATGCCACATCCCAATCCGGATTATTTGTATCCAAACCTATTCTACCAAGGTGTAACTCGCGTCAGAGAAAAGCTCGCAATAATAGTTGTAAATTCACCTGAGCTGTTTAGAAACGTGGTTTCGATAGTAAAACCGACAGAATCATAAAACAAGAAAAATGGCCAGACCGAGCTTTCTTTACTCAATCTGACCATTATTTCTGTTGGACTCGCTTGAAGGCTATCTCACTTGAAATATGGTTGTTTTGCCAAATCCCTAAGTGAAGCCCTCAGGAGGGAGCAATCTCCTTTGACACTGGGTTTCCAATAGGGGCGCGTAGCATCCCTGTTGGCACACGATTTTGCTTCGCAAAGTCTAGTGTGTTATACCTTTGCTTCCGGCTGACGCGGGAAAGGGGTTGACGGCGTGCTCTGCAACAGGGCAGAGTGTGGTGGCAAACGCTTTTTCGCGGCAGTAGGACAGGCGGATTTTGTGATGTGAGCTACAGCACAAACGCAGGATTTTTGAGAAACAAAATCCGCCTGTCCGGAAAAGGAAGCAGAGGTATATAAAAGCCCTCGTCCCGCCGCAGCGACACACTAAAACCACCACGGCAGCTCCAGCCAGAGGTTGTCCATCGCCTCGCCTTCCAACTTTTTTGCCCGGCTTTCACTCAGGTTAAAATGAATTGCTGTGCCGATCAGGGTATGTCCAATATCATCCGTAAAGCCATAGCGGTACAGAAGATATGTCTGCTCCCGTTCGGAGATTTGTCCAAAGCCTTCATACAGCTCCCGCAAGGTTTCTCTGTCCTCATAAACCTGTTCCGGAGATTTGGCGGTGATGTCTGCAACGGCTTCAATGCGCAGCAGCCGTTCTTCACCGGGGAGAACTTCGTCCAGCCGGACTTTTTGAAGCCCCAGCCCGTTTTCAGGATCGACCATTCGCTGCTCATATCGGGAGAAGGAATCCCGAACCAGATCAGTCATGGCGTTTCGGATGAATGGAGCGGCATAGGTCAGAAACTTGACGCCGACGCTTTTATCGTAGCTGGGAATAGCCTTCAATAAGCCGATGCTGCCCTCTTGTTCCAGATCACCGATTTCTATGCTGAGATCACTTTCCACCAGATTGGATTTCAGAAAAATCTCATTGGCTGTTTTGCGGATGAAGCCCGAATTGTATTCCAGAAGAAGATTGGTGGCATGGGTATCTCCCTTTTGAGCCAGCGCACAGAGCTGCTCATTGCTCGGTTTGCTCATCGTCCTTCTCCTGCGATGCAGCGTTATCTAGGATGGATTGGAAAAGGCCTGTCAACGCCTCACTGAACGTATTCAAAGCATCCGGATCAACACAGCCCATGCCAGCTACGCTACCGACAATCATATCAGATGTTTGTTGAGGCGTCACGGTCAGGTTTTCCATATCCTGCCCCTTCGTGATCTCTGTAAACATTCTTTCCGTTTCTTCGGCTGTCATCGCCCGAATTGCAGCAAAGTCATTGCCAATTTCCTTTTTCACTTCTTTGACAGCCAGCATGAACTGGCTTTCGATGGTGGCAAGATCAGCTTGATAAACAGGTGTTTTCAGGCGATTGATTTCATTTGCAGCTTGTGCGGCGGCTTTCGTTTTTGCCGATTTTCGCGTCAGACTGCTGAGCGTGGCATATAGCTGGTTCTGCGCGGCATACCCGGCGGCAACCGTATCGTTGAAATACTGCTCTAATATGTAGGTCAGATCAAGAAATCGAGGACTTTCCAGCAGGTAATTGACCACCTGAGCGTTTGCTTTTCCGGCATAGAGGTTTCTTGCCGCCTGTGCAGATAAGCCCAGCTCGTCAATGGCATAATTCTTTTTATCAGGGACATTGGTTATGCCTAAAAGAAAGTCTGTGGAGACATTAAAAGCTCTGGCAATACGGATGATATTCTCGTCTCCGAGCTTGTCCGTTTTTCCGGTCAGAAACCTACTGAGCAAACTGTCACCGCAGCCAATTTTCAGCGCAAGGTCTGTCTGAGATACCTTGTAGTATTTCATCAGATCGGCAATCCGATCCCGGACAGTACCGGGCAAAAAAGTGTTCGTCATAGCTTATGTCCCCCTTTCCTCTGTCGGCTTTTTGATATATTTTCCGCTTCGGATTCTGGCATCGGAAGGCTTTTCCGCATTCTCCGGGATAATCCAGCGGCTTCCTGCCCGCTGTGCGCCGGTGATGCGCCCCTCATTACAGAGGACGCTCACACGCCGGTGTGAGATACCCCATTTCTCTGCTGTTTCAAAGGTTGACAGGTATTTCATGCGCGTTCGACCTCCTCCCCAAAACTAACTTCATTATATTCAATAAGTGGAATAATATCAAGACGCATATTGCGAACAAATGCCGCTCTGCGTTTTTGCATTTTTGCAAAAATTCAGAGCAGCATTTTCTTTTTTTGCGCGAATGCCGGATTTCCCGGCTGACGCCGATTTTCTCCGTATATTGAGGTGACAAGAGGAAATTGTCAAATAAATTACGGAGGTATGTGTATGAATTTATTTGAAAGTGTAAAGGCGGCAGTCACGGGGAGACAAGCTGCCGAGCACTACGGTCTGGAAGTGAACCGTGGCAACATGGTCTGCTGTCCCTTCCACAATGACCGCACACCCAGCATGAAGCTGAACGAGGATTACTTCTACTGCTTCGGCTGTGGGGCAACTGGTGACGTGATCGCCCTTGTTGCAAGGCTGTTCAACCTGAGCAGCTATGACGCGGCGAAGAAGCTAGCGTATGACTTTAGGATTGACCCGGACAAGCCCCCGGCTGCGGCAGCGCTGCGGAAACCGAAATATCCGCTGGCAAAGGCGTTCCAGAAAGAGGAACTACATT
>OHDE01000446.1_pt1 | contig 14773 bp, 17 predicted proteins | sample 1566931 | NCBI WGS metagenome assembly OHDE01 (sample SAMEA3879591, study PRJEB24766) | human gut metagenome | biome: human-associated habitat; feature: feces | place: USA | collected 1985/1987 | reverse complement strand
TGGGCGGTTTTCCCGATTTTATCTATAAATTTGAATTCGTTGCAGGCGGTGACGAAGGGACGCGGCGTTTTCTTCTCGCCCATTCCGATGACCAGCATGCCCGCCTCACGCAGGCGCGCCGCCAGACGGGTAAAGTCGCTGTCAGAGGACACAAGGCAGAACCCCTCCACGCGTCCCGTGTACAGAATGTCCATCGCGTCAATAATCAGCGCGGAGTCCGTAGAGTTTTTCCCGGTCGTGTAACTGTACTGCTGCATGGGCGTAAGCGAATACTCCAGCAGGACGGATTTCCAGCCCTGCATTTCGTTGCGCGTCCAGTCCGCGTAAATGCGCTTATAGGTAACGATACCGCGCGCTGTCGCCTCATCAATAATGACCTTAATGTAGGCGGGGGAGACGTTGTCGGCGTCTATCAGAACCGCCAACCGTTTTTCCTCGGCACTGTACTCGTTACTCATAGCATATCCCCGCCCGCGCACGGGCAGGTTCTCCTTCCTTCGTCTGCAATTGAATTCCGCAAGGATATATTAGCACAGAACGACCGAAAAGTCAAGTAGAAGTGACACAATAATCCGGAAATCAATTCTCGGATTTTATACAGGATACACCACACGGAAACCGCGGAGAATCCTTGCAGGTCGTTATAAACAGACCTGATTTCTGCGAAATATAGAGGCAGACAATTGAAAAAATCAAGAGGTTGTGGTATAATGGGATCATTGAGCAGCTTTGCTGTCGTTCAGGTAACCTACGGGCAGGCGACATCTTGGTGATGCTTAACGGCGAAAAAGTTGTTCTTGAGCTTGTTCAGCATGAAATTTTAGAGACGCCTGTTACGACATACAATTTTGAGGTTGCTGATTTCCATACCTATTATGTAGGAACATATAATGTTCTCGTGCATAACAAATGCAAAGTTCAATTATCACAAAAACTCGATTATATTTTTGGCAATGCAACTGGGGATAAACACAATATTGATCGTGCACAAGGACTTTTAGAGCAGGTTCAAAGTATAGGCATTAACGACACACCCAAAGGCAGACAGTACATGTTAGAACAGCTAATGGAAATTCCCGATGCAGTTAGTGAATCACACATAAGGAATAGGTATAGTTCTCTCCTTTGTGGACCTAATGGGGTAAAACAGATGGACACAATTTGGGAAAGCGGAAAACTTATCACAATATATATTTTGGGAGAAAATGATGAATGTAAGTAAAGATAATTGGGATATACAAGAAATCAATTTTAAGCAGTTCACTACTTTAAAGGAAAACACATTTACCATCGGTGATGCTTTTAATTACCCCACTCAATACTTTTTATTATCCGAACATCATAACGAATTTCAAATATTAATTGAACAATCTTCTATAGGTCTTCATGATGTTCCGTTTATTTCGTTTTTGGATAAAAATCAAACTCTGCTTTGTCTTACTGATTCCTGTGTAGTGATTGACTACAAGAATAAAGCTGTACGCTTACAGCAGAAATTAAACACTCCATGTATAGATATTGTTTGTATAGATGATATTGCATATATTGTGTGTGAGGCAGACATTATAAAATATTCTGTGAAGGATAACTCACTGTTTGATCCAGTATACTTATCGGACGCAGTAAAAGAGATTTCTGATCAGAACGGGATTTGCCTGGTAACCCTATACGATGGCAATTTCATTACTTTGCCATACTAATCTGTGCATTCGCTTCCTCCACAAATCAAACACGAGAACTTTCAAAAATTCAATCATTGGGATTCGTTTACTGGCAAAGAGATTATCTTTATGATATAGCCCCATATACTTAAACTCGGCTGATTCCTTCTACATTGAGAGGACACCGCTCATTGATGGTGTCCTCTATCCCGACCACGGTATTTGATTCTTCAACGAAGCAAATTCTCAAACTGTGTGGTATAATTATGATGCTTGGGGTAACCGTGTAGGTGGCGCATGGGTGGTACATGATCAGGACATCTACAAGAATCTGTTTTATGCCAATCCCTTCCGTTATCGAGGGTATTATCAGGACAGTGAAACGGGATTCTATTACTGTGGAAACAGATATTACGATCCTGCAATCGGACGATTCATTAATGCTGACAGTATTATGTGGCAGACAGGGGGTGGATACTTGCCGGGAATCTGCGTGCGGGAGATATTCTCGTCACACTTAACGGAGAGTATGTCGTTCTTGAGCAGGTTCAGCACGAAATCCTTGAAGCTCCTGTCGCAACATATAACTTTGAGGTCGAGGGTTTCCATACTTATTATGTAGGTGAAAATGATATTTTTGTACATAATAAGTGCTTTAGAGGAAGACTACAAGACTTAACCCAGATGACTGATGAAGCGATTGATGGAATGGATGCACATCATGTTTTCCCGCAGAAATTCTCGGCCGAATTTACTGAAATAGGACTTGATTTCAACAACGAACAATTTGGATCATGGGTGAAAGACAGCATACATAGAGGCTTCTCTTATGAATATAATGCAGATTGGAATTCCTTTTTGCATCCCGTCAATAACAAACTGCCTTCATATGCTGAGACAATAGAATTTGGAAAAATGATGGCAAAAAAATACGGATTTGATATTTTGTTTTAAAAGTTCTAAGGAGACGAAAAATGAAAAATCAAGATGAACAAACCACACGCTTTGAATACGAAAACAATAAAAAGGTTTCTTCTATTGAACGTAGGTATTTAGATTTTGACTATAACCAAGACACTGATGTCTTTGAAATAACTGTACACTTCCGCGATGGAAATATTTTTTCATGGACATCAAGAATGATCAGCAGTTACGGAAATGGCTTATTTATTGATTCAAACGCTAAATATCTATTTGGATGTTCCCTTCAAGGGGTGTATTGTTGCGATTTAAGGACAGGAAAGAAAATTTGGCAAAAAAGAAAAATGTCCAAATATATTGTTATGAACGCTGATGACACGCTAACCTGCGAATGGCACAAGCAGCTTTTCATATATGACATTGCAGGCAATATAATCAAGGAAATAAGAACCAATTACGAAACTTCGGTATTTCATATTGGAAACAAAAAATTTTTAATTCGAAGGGACAAGTCAACGTGGGCTGTTGTATCTTCACAATTAGATCAAGAGTATGTTTTCCCTAATAGCTTTGTTTTTTCGAGGATAAGGTCTGCGACGATTAGTCATGACATTTTGAACATCAGATACTGGTGTGAGAACAATGGCAGCGACGAACAATTGGTTGATCTTTCACCTTATAAAGTTGTGTAAGGTATCAATGGCAAGATATATTTATGGGTGAGGATTGATGAACAAATGGATTTATAAGTTTATTCAATATGAGCATGCCTTCTCTCAAACAACTCTAAGATGAGAATTGAGTCTAAATCTTATAACAAATTCATTAATATTGATAACTCTTTGCCATTCCACAAAAACACTATTGCCAGATGACACATGACCTGCGGACTTAATCCTGAACAGGGAAAAAGGAAGGGATTATGTCCGCAGGCCCTTATCCAACCCCTTTACGATTTTCCAAATAAAACCCATACATAATCAGACCGCTTTGTATTAAATGTGTGTGGATTTTTAATATTCACAGTGGTCGAAATGTCGCTGTGTCCTAACCACTCCTGAATTTCTTTCAAGCTGACACCGTTTGCATACAAAAGGCTTGCGCAGCTATGCCGCAAATCGTGGAAACGAATCTTCCGCATACCGTTCTTTTCAAGCACCAGCGGGAAATGCTGGGTGATATAGCCGGGTTTTACAAGCTCTCCGATCTCGTTGACATAGATATAATCGGTGTATTGCCGACAATACGACCTGCCGCACAGCTTTCGGTTTAGCTCCTGCTCCGCTTTCAGGCGGTACAACAGTTCCTCAAATGGCGGTACAAGTGGCAGGCTGCGATAGCTGGCCTTTGTCTTTGTACGATCCTTTTGGATAATTTTGCTCTTGCCGTCGATAGTCGCCTGCGTTACTGTGTGCCGTATGGTGATCGTTTTCTTCTTGAAGTCAATCGCATCCCATTTCAAGCCTACGGCCTCGCTGCGGCGCAGTCCGTAAAACGCGCCGAGAATCACGCCAAGCTCTATGGGGTCGCCCTTTACCACCTCAAAAAGACGGTTTAGCTCATCTTCCTCATACGCGCTGCCGACAAACTTTTCTTTTTTCGGCCGTTCAATGCGATCAGCCGGATTCGTGTCAATCAAACCGAGTTTGAAAGCGTGCTGCAACGCCTTTCGGATATTTGCGTGGCGGTGTATGACCGTGTTTGCGGAAACGCCCCGCACCGTCAGTTCATAGGTGTAATAGTCCTGAATGTGCTTTGGCTTTATCTCCCGTAAGAGCAGACCGGGGTGGTGTTCCTCAAAGTATGGGATAATTTTGCTCTTGATTCCCATAGAATACGCACCGTAGGTCGTTTCCTCCACATTCTTTTTTATCATTTCCAACCAGTCGAGCAGAAATGTTGTAAAGAGAATGGAATCGGTGGAAACCTTGCCTGTACTGCGTTCTAACGCTCTTGCCTCCAACTCTGCTTCTTTGGCTGAACGGGCTTCTATAAGCATTTTTTCGGCACGCTTCTTATTTCCCTTGACAGGGAGCCCCGTGGATTTTGACGGCGTGTGCCGTTTACCGTATTCATCCACATAGTTGAGCACGATATGATAGTACCCGTTTTTCTCTCGCAGATGTCCTGCTACCATAATAAAACCTCCTTTGAGTGGTGCAGCGTAGATTCATCTGCCATTGACACTATCATTATAGCAATCCGAATCTCATAGGCCAAATGTGCAAATGAGGTTTCACGCATTAGATTTTTCTATCAATTCCAAATACTCTAAAATGTTGAGCTTTGGGATTCGATAACGGCGGCCGACAACAAAACTTTTAATCGTGCCTGCTTTCAAAAGGCGATATGCTGTCTTGGTACTTATGCCGCCGAGCATTTCACACATCTGCTCAACTGTAACGACATCAGGATAATCGCAAAAAAGGAGTTTATAGGCGTCCTGTGACTTCATAAGCGCCTCCTATCTGCCTTTTGGAATGACCTCATAATTGAAGCCATCTCTGCGGTTGCAGTTGGCACAAGCGCCGTGTTTCTCCTGCGGGGATTCAACCTTGCGTAAATCAAAAACACCCATACCGCAGAATTTATCGGCACAGGTGTTGCAAAGGCAAAGTATGAGTTTTTTCGGAATACTATCTATCAGATCAATGCTGATAGCAAGGGCGTGATTCATTTCTGTAATCTGTCCAGCCGATAGTCTGCCGACAAAATTATTCAATCGGCGTTTGTCAATGGTTCGCAGTTGTTCCAGAAGAACGATAGAGGGCTGTTCAAGGCCACATTCCGTCCCGATGTAATAGTGAGTGGGTAATTTGCTTTTCGTGTCTGTACGGCTTGATATGGCGGCCACAATGACCGTAGGGCTGTGACGATTACCGACATTGTTCTGAATTATAACGACCGGGCGATAGCCCTCTTGTTCCGAGCCGACACCTTTGCCGAGATCAGCATAGAAAATATCGCCCCGTAAATATGTTTTGTTCATGATTTTGACCTCCCAAATAAATTTAGACGGGTATATCCCGCCTATGTAAGAGGTCAAGCAGCAGAACAGGAATAAGTCGGAAAGGTATAAATAAATCCCTGCTTTATAGAACCGTTCCGCCGCTTGACCGTTTATTTTCAAATAATCCTATTTGTCCTCGACACCCCGGATCGTTATGGGAAGTCATCAAACGGCTGGCGGCTCACCAGCTCCACGGGAATCTCACCCCCGGTAGGTTCTCTATCGGCTGCTCTCATTGCCTGCGACGGCTCACACACGAAAAATGCTGCTCGCTCGGACTGTGACTGAACAGGAGTATCATTAGCCCTATTGCTTATCATCGCCATACCGGGAGCCTCCCGATACTTATAGCCGGCTGTTTATCGCTCCTTGCCGGAAATCAGAAAGCCAAAGACCGTATAATCAAAATAGGTGTAATCTCGTTGCTTCTGTTTTCCGCAAATCGTGGCGCAGCCGCTAATGTGGCTTATGCTCATCACAATAGCAATAGGAATGTGTTTGATGAATGGGTATTCAGTTGTAAAAGAGCAAACCCATTCACCGCACAAAATGGAAAACAGGCAGAGAGTTTTCGTACCTCTCCACCTGTTTCCTCACTTAAAGCCTAAAACACAGGGACTATTTCAAAATTTTTTTCAAATTATTCAGAGCGGCATAAATCGAATCCTGCACCGTCTGATATTTGCATCCCTCCATTTCTGCAATTTGGGAGTATGTAAGTCCATTGAAATAATACAGTATGAGCCTGCGCCGTTGTGTTTCGGGCAGTTTGTTTATAGCGTTGTGCAACGCCTCATACCGCATATTGCGAAGAACCACATCCTCAACCGATTCCGGGAGAACAAACGCCCGGTCATATAAAGTAGCCTCGGTAAGTTCTGAATGCTCGTAATGCCGATCCATTTCATTAAGAAATGAAAGATCGTCCAGTTCAAAGCAATCCAGAAGTTCAAATAATTCTTTGTTTATCAGCAATTCCCGTAACACACCTTGTCCGTCCCGAAAGGAAAGATAATGCTTGTCCTGTCGTTTGGAAAGTGTATAGGGATTGTCTTTGTCTTTTCTGCGTTTTGGACGCTTCTCGTCCATAGTCGTTTCCTCCGATCAATCTGAAATTTGAGAAATTCAGATTGATCGGGGCGGTGAACGACAGCGTGGTAACGGTGCTTTGCTATATACAAAAACGCACCTGCATAACGGCAAAAATCGCCGTAACACAAGTGCGTTGTATTCTGTGTCATATAAAAGGTGGTCTGTGGGTTCAGGGCGCGAGCCACAATATCCCGATGAAGAATTTAGACTTTTTTTGACCGTGTACCATCGGGGTGTAGGCGGTCTAAATCATACAATCATATTCGCTGCTCATAATCAGCAGCGAAGCGTTGGCGGCAGTCCAGCGCATAAAAAACCTCCAAACCAAAACGCTGAATTGGAGGGATAGGCATAACTACACACCCCGGCAAAACCTCGTTTTTTTATTTGTCGGGGCTGTTATTCTATTCAGTTCAATAATTTACGAACTGCCCGTTCATTTATAATTGAATTACCATGCCATTATCAACATGACATAATTAGGTACAATTATATGTGGAGGTGAACCGACAGTGCATAAAGAACCTGAAACGCTTGGAGAAATCCTTAAAACTGCTCGTATGCGTGCCGATATTACAATGGAAACGCTGGCGGAAAGAGTTGATATTACCGAGCGATACTTATATCGGATTGAGAACGAGGGAAAGAAACCCAGTTTTGATGTCCTCTATAAACTCATCCGGGAACTTGCAATACCAGCGGATTCGATTTTCTATCCCGAAAAGCCGTCCAAAGATTCCGAAATAGAAAATCTTGTCCGTATGCTTTACGGCTGTAATGAGCGTTCAATGGAAATTATCAAAGCAACCGTAAAAGCCACATTGGAAAGTCAACCAAAAGAACAATCATAAAGCTGCTTTTCAAAAAACAGAGCCGATGATCTGCGAGGTATCCCACAGGTCATCGGCTCTGCGTCTATGCGTCCGGCTCTTTGATGACAACTATATTCAAATTTTCAACTTCGATCAAACTTTCCTGCTTGCATTTTGGACAGTAGAGAGGAAAATTCTTTAATACCGTGTCCTCTCTGATTTTGTCACGCGTTTTACTGCCGCAAGCAGGGCATAAAATCCAATGCTCATTTTTCATTGCGCCACCGCCTTTTCATACAATCATTTTTACATCATCACACAAAATCATTTCTGACATCCGCAATAATATCTCCATTTTTGATTTTCCATAATCCATATAGCGATGTAAGAAACATAATAAGGAACATAGCCAATGAAGATATTACAAATGCTCCAAGCGGAAATACAAAATCAATTACCGCTCCGACTACAATGCTTTTATATATCAGATAGCATAACGGCAAAGAAGAAATGCCGCCGATTAAGATCGCAAGCAAACCATTCCGCAGGTTTTCGATGCAGAGCATAGCAAACAGCTTATTTACCGTCATTCCTACCGAACGCAATACCGCAAATTCACGCTTACGCATATTGAGGCTCGTAGTTATGACATTGAAAACATTTGCACAGGATATTACGGTCAAGAGAATTAAAAAGGAAGTTGAAAACAGCTTTATCATTGCGGCAAAGTTTCTCTGCGATTCATAGCTTTCAGCAGAACTGAATATTGACACATCTTCGGCAAGACCAACGCTCGTTAAATAATCCGTTGTGTTTTTTTGAATGTTCGCATAGTTTGGGGATTGTATCATTATTTCCTTGCTTGTGATTTCTGCATTAAACTCAGGCATACGGCTTTCGGGAATCAAAATACTGATGCCTCCGTAATTCGGTCTGAATTCAAGCGGAAAGTCATAGTTGCCAACCGTAAAATTAACGCTGAAAAAGGTATCGTAATAATTCTCATAATCAAAGCGGTCATTTGGATTTGCGTTAATATCTTGGCTGAGCCGTTCACTCGCTGCTTCACTCATATAACGCACATCGGCGTGATAGCTTCCGTCTTTCAAGATAGGAAAACTCGTGCTTTTACTATCCTCGTCGATTTCATCATAAAAGGCACTCGCATAAACGGAATTATCATTTTTAAGTCCATTTTGCGAAAGGAACTCGGAATAGCGTTCATTTGAAATAATGAATATATAAAACGGAGCTTTATATAATTCGGAGCTTTCTTTAAGTGTAGCCCAATCCGAGCCTCGGTAGCTGTCAGTTATCCATTCCGAATCAAGTAAAACACTATGGAAATGTGAGGGACTTTCCGCAAACCAACCGACTTCATCAATGCCGTCCTGCGATTTTACAAAGCTGTATAGCTCATCAAATTCTTTCGTGCCAAACTCCATAGAATAGTTCATACGCAGATCGTAGCCTATGTTCTTCCGTTCTGCTTCTACAAATGAGAGCATATACAGGCTGAACGCATTTGCAGACACAAAAAGAAAGATACTGATTGCAAGCGAAAATGTTATTGCACGAAACGCTTTCTTTTCTCGTTTTATAGTACGCTTTGCAAGCAAATTTTCAGCAGAAGAAGTAAAGTTACTGCACTTTACTTTCATCACGCCTTTTTCACCTTTCAGATTGCCTATTATCGAAATTTTAGAAGCAGCGCGAGCAGGAACACCGACGGATAGTAACACCAACAGATAACCGAAAATTGCTGTCATCATAAGCAGCCATCCGTTTATATGCAGCCGCATACCAATGTTCACATAGATATGCTCCGAAAATATCAAGCAACGCCCAAGAAGTCAAAAGACCGAGGACTATACCGATCGGTATCGCAACCGTCCCAAGTAAAAGAGCTTCGGAATATACAATCGTGCGAATATCTTTTTGGGTTGCACCAATCGAGGATAAAAGTCCGAGTTCTTTCGTCCTTTCGGAAACGGATATAGCAAAGGCATTGTATATCAAAGAAATTGCACCCACAGCGATGATAAGAAGCAAAGCGGCGGCAATCCCCATTATTAGGCTCTTAATACTCTCGCTTTGTGAAATCCCGAGATAGGAAAGCAATTCCGTGTGATACGAATATTCTGTTGTTTCACTTAAATATCGGCTTGCAAATTCGTACACCTCGTCTGGATTTTTAAGTGTAATGCGGAATACATCATTTTCGTCAATGGAGATCATTTGGGTGGATAAAACGCCCTCTGCCGCTTCAAGGTCTGCTATTTGTTCTGCGGTGGTGTTATACACGGCAATATGCCAATTTCCGTCCTTTTCGATAATGGAATCTATCGCAGAATCGAGCATAGAATTTAACAGCGTAAAAATCGTACACACCATGAGGACGGACAATACAATTCCCATAAGTGTTATCAGCGTTCGCCCTTTATTTTTCCGCAAGCTCCTTGTTGCAAGTTTAATACAAACACCCATAGTTATCCCTCCGAGAGCTTACCGTCCTTGATGATAAGCATACGGTCTGCCAACTTTGCAAGCTCCAAATTGTGCGTAATCATAATGAGCGTTTGACCGTATTGTTTATTTGCACTCCCCAGAAGCTCCATTACCTCTGCTGCACTTTTGCTGTCAAGATTTCCTGTCGGTTCGTCGGCAAGCATAAGCGCAGGATTTGTAAATAAAACTCTGCCTATGGCACAGCGTTGTTGCTGACCGCCTGAAAGCTGGCTCGGCAGATGACTTCTTCGCTCTTTCATTCCAAACGTATCCAGCAATCGGTCAAGCGTTTCTTTGTCGGTTTTCTTTTTATCAAGGCGGCAAGGGAGCGTTATGTTTTCCTCAACCGTCAAAGTGGGAACGAGATTATAAAACTGATAGATTAAGCCCGCCTTTCGTCTGCGATAATAGGCAAGCTCCTTTTCGCTCTTGGCATATATATCCTCACCATCTACATACACCTTGCCGGAGGTGGGGCGGTCAATACCGGCAAGGATATGTAACAAGGTCGATTTTCCCGATCCCGACGGACCGATGATAGAAACAAATTCGCCTTTTTCTACGGTAAAAGATACATTGTCAAGTGCTTTAACCTCTGCCTCTCCCGCTTGATATGTTTTGCATAGATTACAAACATTCAGTATCGGCATATAAATCATTCCTTTGTAAGGCTTTCTTGTATTTTAGCTTCTGCTTCATCAAGATTGGCAAAGCTGGTAATTGCACCGTCAAACAGATCAGCATTGAAACGAATAGCTCCGTCGGACAAGATAACAGCAAAATGATCTTCTCCGAACATAGAATATTCGCAAATATCGTCATAGTAAAAAGTTTTTCCGTTGATTTCCGCACAGCTCTGTTCTGTTACTTCTTTCAAAAGGAAAATGCCCTCTGTTCCATTCTCCAAATGCGAGATTACAACAGACGAGTCATTTGCAGAAGCGTTATCCACACATTTCGGCAGCAAAACCGTTACCGTGCTGTCTGCTTTTGCATTTCCCGAAATAACCTTTGTGATTTTTATGGTAGCAAGTGCTTTTTGAGCAATTTCACCTTTGCCGTAGTCGATTTGAATATTGCGTACTGTTTCTATTGTACCTCGTACAATCGTATCGCTGTAACTGTTAAAGATTTCTTCCGAGGTCAATGGGGCGGGCAAGATTGTTGTTTTTTCAAATTCGTCAATGTAGGTAACCTTAATTCCTTTGGATCGCTCCAATTCAAAATCACCTTTGGAAGAACAGCCTGTAAAAATAAGGGTAGCTGCGATCAGCAAGAGCGAAAGTGTAAAAATGGTCTTTTTCATAAGTTTTGCATCCTTTCATAATTTGTTTTAGGCTTTCATGCCTTACTTATATAAACACAAAAGGCGAAATATCGGATGCAAAAAAGCAGGCATTTTTCAAAAGAAAACTGCCTGCTTTGCGGTGCTGATTTTATATTGTTAATCAGTTACTATTTTTTCAAAATAGTAAAATTGCCCATCGCCCTGCAAAATGATAACCTCGTCACTATATGGATATATCTTGGCTCCGATGATACTGTCTTTGTCGATCACGCTATCTGTCTGTATAATGTCCGTTTCGGTTAAAATTCCCGTAAATAAATCCGGGTTCTGTTTTAAGTCCGAAATATTGTTAAGTCCGTATTTGTCAATAACCAAGCGATTTGAAAAATAACCGTATTGCTCATTTTCGTATGAAATAGTGATTGAATAAAACACATCTTGCGCTATATGTTCCGGTTCTTTATTGAGAACAAATACAGCAGTAATGCTTAAACTGATAACCAAAACAAAAGTGGCAGCTAACGCACTTATCTTTCTAAAAGACCATACAGCAGCCGTTTTGTGCTTGTTTTGATTTGTGCCGAGCATTGCATAAACCTTTTCGTCAAGAGAAGTAAGGTCGTGCTTTTCTTCTGATTCAGACGAAATATTATCAGCCTGTGTTTCGATATACTGTTTCATTGCTTCTTTGATTTTTTTATCGTTCATATCCATCCTCCTTTAATCGAGCTTTCAGCAGCTTTTTTCCACGAGTGAGCTGTGATTTTACGGTGCCGTGTTTTCTGTTCAGAAAATCCGAAATCTGCGATGTGGATAATTCGTAATACAAATGAAGGATTAGCACATCCCGATATTCGGCAGGCATACTTTTTATATTCTGATAGATGATTTTGCAGCTTTCGTCTATAATAACACTTTCAGCAATGTTTTCATCACTTGCAAATTCATACTCAATGTCTGACAAGGAGACCGTTTGAATATGTCTGTCCCGTATCATATTAAACGACATATGTTTTACCGCCATTGTCACATAATATATACAATCTTTGCTGTCAACATCTTTTATCGCATCTAAATTTCGCATAATCTGGGGGATTGTATTATGTACTGCGTCCTCTGCATCCTGCGGATTTTTTAATATTTTCAATGCGACTGCATACATTGTGTTTTTATGCTTTTCATAAATGGCGGTCATTTTTTCAATTTCTTTACTCATACGACCTCCTAAATTATAAGACACTCTCTCAATAATCTATAACACGAAAAAAAGAATTTCGGATGCATTTTAGATAGTAGATTGAAAATTTATTTTTTCGCTGTTTTTAATTCCTCAATAGCGTTCCTTTACTGCCGTATCGTATATTTTAACACATAAAAGTTAAGAAATATAGTCTGCGTTTTGTTTCCTGATAATTATGTACCAACCGCCCCAAAAAAGGCGGTTGATTTTTTAATACGCAGGCACTCCGTAACCGAGGAATTCATAATGCCCTACGGCATAATGATTTTCCCGGCAGGAATCCCCGGAATTGCCCTCTATGGTATAAATAATTCCGTCCTCAACTCGTTCGACAATTCCTACATGGTCGGATAGCCCGTCCTGCGGACCGGACGAACCCTTGTTGTTCCAATCGAAAAAGATAATCATACCCGGCGACGGCGTGGCGCTGTTGTCAATCCATTGACCTCTATCCTTAAACCATTGCACGCCGTTTGTGCAGCCTGCAAATTTCGGGATAATACCACTATCAATATACCCGCACTCATTCGCCGCCCACGAAACAAAACAGGCGCACCATTCCACACGGCTGTCAAAGCCATACCAACTCCAATACGGCTGACCGCCCACATTGCCAATCTGCGAGAGAGCAACGGAAACAATTTGTCCGTCCTCGGTGTAAATGCCATAAAGAACCGCGCTCCACATACTGCGGTTTTCTTCGGCAAGAAGTTCCGCAAGCTGCTTGCGCTGATCTGCATTGAATCCGAATTTATCTGCCATTTCTCCGGCGGTCTTATGAGCCACCGATATATACAGATAAGTCCGTGTGACCGTCGTTTTCGTTTCAACAATATTGCCGTGACCGTCATCCGTTTCGGTGATAATTTCCTCGGTCTTTGTTTCGGTTCGTGAGGATATGGTATTCATCTGCCAAAATATATCTTTTAGAATCGCTTTTTTTGAAGCGTCCATAGTGGCGACATCCTGCGGATTATTCGGATCGGTAGTAGTCTTAACCGCATAAACAGCCAAAACCTCCGGCCAGACGGCACGGGAGCCGGACATTTCCAAAACATCATAGGAGATATTCGTTTTGGTGGTGTCAAGCTGCGTTTGGTAATCGGTGTTGATTTCCTGTACCACGCTTTGCATTGTCATACTGCTTCCCGAATCCTCGCCCGAAAAAAAGATACCGAAACACGAGCCGACAATCAAGGCAATCAGGCATACCACAATGATAATCACAACGGCAACCCAACCGCCGGCGGCGATAGCGGAAATCAAGGCCTTTGTTCCGGCTATAATCGCCTTGACCGCCGCAACCGTGGCTTTGGCTGCCGCCTTTATCGTGGCAACGGTCGCTTTGGCGGTGGCTTTCGCCGCCTGTGCTGCCGTCCTTGCCGCTTTAGCCGAAGCCTGTGCGGTTTTTTGAGCGACTTTCGCTGCCTGTTCACTCGTTTTAATCGCAGTTCGGGCGGTCTGTTCGGCAGTCTTAACCGTTTTCTGTGCGGTCTTAACTGAACCCTTTGCCGTTTTAATTGTAGATTTACCCGTGGATTTTGCCGTCTGCTTGATCGTTTTTTCGCCACGCTCCAGCGTCTTAATGGATTTTTGAGCCTGCCGCTGCCGAAAATGCTCTTTTGCTTTGGAGATATTGTTTTTGGTAGATTGAACCCCACGGCGGCCTTGTTTGTCAAACTGCCGAACAGCCTCACGGGTGACGGTATCAGCACAGCCGGAAATACGGTCTGCGGCATATTCTTCGGCTGAACCCTCTGCAGAATAAACGCCGTGCTCCGCTTTGTCCTTTGTGCGGATATAGGCATCTTTCATCCGCTCTGCGGCAACCGCCGATTTATCAATCGTTTTTACTGTTCCTTTGACAACATTTTTTGTTTTGATGTCCGGCATAGCGTCACCTCCGATCCGAGCCGGGATAATTCTTTCCGTAAAGCAGCGTGAAACGCTTTGCTTCGGATATTGCCGCCTGCGGCCTGCCATTTAGCTTCAAAGACAAACCGGGCGGCAAGCTGACGGACAGAATAATTTTTGATAAAAGTCCTCCAAGTGCTTTCGTCCCATTCTTCAAGTTGCCGCCATAAATCCGGGAAATACCGATATAGCTTCCGCAGTTCTTCTAAACTTTGGAGCGGGCAGCACCAGCAGGAAACACGGCTGAAAATACGATATAAACCGCCCCAATCAAAACCTCTTGCATAGCAATAATCAAGGCAGTCCTTTTCGGACATTCCCCATTCC
>OHDE01000441.1_pt1 | contig 14907 bp, 9 predicted proteins | sample 1566931 | NCBI WGS metagenome assembly OHDE01 (sample SAMEA3879591, study PRJEB24766) | human gut metagenome | biome: human-associated habitat; feature: feces | place: USA | collected 1985/1987 | reverse complement strand
TGCGTGCCGACAATCCAAGAGAAGAACGTCTTTGATACTTGCACGGTTATGTCAACGGAAAGGGTGTTCTCGTCAATACGTTTTATTCTAAGGTTATCGCCGAATCTATCGAAAATGTCAGACAACATTTCAGGCTCAAACAAAAGCGTAACCCTTTGGCTTTCACCGCCAAACATACTGAATACTTGCTTGCGGTATTCTTCGGTATTAAATAATTCGTATTCTTCGTGCGGTTCGCGATCTATTTCTGAAACCATTACATCTTCCATACGGTCAAGGCGATATGTAACGATACTATCGTGACCGTTGCTGAAACAAAGCATATAGTAGTTGTTTTTATCCCAAACCATAATAATGGGATTGACTATATACCTATTGCCGTTTTTACGATAAACTTTTTTATGTTGCTCGTCATAGCTGAAATACAAGAAAGAAAGTTGCTTATTGTCTGTTATGGCTCGCTCGATTGCGTCAACGTTGTAAATAAACGAACTGTTACCTTTTCGTCCGTTATCAAAAGAGATAAGGTGCTTTGAAATGCTTTCGGCTTGATATAGACAGAGCGTATCCGTAAGTTTTTCTATTAAATCATTTTTTTGTCTTGCCGGAAGTTTTGATGATTTGATAACGTCGGCAAGCAAAACTACTTCTGCAGTTTCAAGTTGACGATTAACAACGTAATAATAGTGGTACTTCTTCTTATATGACAAAACCTCATATCCGTAATTGCACAATGCTTCAATATCGGAAACAACGATTTTTCTTGAAACGCTAATGCCTTTTTGTGCAAGAAGTTCAATAATCTCGTCAGTATTGATTGCGTGATTTTCGTCTGTATGCTTGCAAAGAATATCCCAAAGCAGTAGCAATTTGATTTTGTTCACGTCGTTTGCCATTTTTTACCCCTGTACATATAACTTACTTAGTATTATTATACTGGAAATAAACAATATTTTCAAGTCGCTCAATGCCCAAAAAAAGGACTTCAAACGAAATCCCTTTACTTTTTTATATTTTGAAATAGTTTATCCCAATATTCTTGCGATTCTTGCTTAGACATACCAAAAGTCGGATCGTCTTTCTCGTCAAAGATGTTGATAATGTTTAGCCCTTTGCGTTTAGCGTAATTCATTGTAGTTTTTGCGCCACTGGGATTTCGTTTTTTATCCACATAACAAATGAGAGTATCGCACTCGTTAATCATTTGTCGATTGCTTTCGGTGATTTGCTGTTTGAAATGTAAATCTTCAATATCGAACATAACCGTTTGCACATCTTGATACGGCACGTAGTCTATATCGTATTTCTTATCTATGGTATGGTAACTGGTTAATACTACCTCAATCATTATATTAGGGTATCGCTTTCTAGCAGAGTGGCAAGCATCTAATGCCATTTTATCAAACTCGCCGTGCGTTCCCATTAAAAAATGGCTGCAACCGTCATTGATACATTCTTCAATGGCGTTTTGCAACCGTTTCTTAACTTTTTCTATAAAACATACTCGTCGATGTCCGATAAATGCAGTTTTTCTTTCCATATCACAGCCCCGAATGATTTGCGGCTATGATACTTATAAAAATAAGATGCCGCTCTCAAACGAGAACGGCAAATATAGTACATACCACCCGTTTGAGCGCCAACCCCGTTCACAACAAATGAAGTATCACGAAAAAACGTAATGCAAGCATAGTAATTGTAAACACGAGCGATATGAAACTACCTGTGTTTTACTATGTGCATACGCACTTTATATGATACTTCATTTGCTGAAATATGTTTGTTGTGAACTCTGCCGTAAAACGACATTATTCGGAGTTGGCATTTACATTCTACTATTTATTAGGCAAAAAGTCAAATTTATATAAGGCTGCAAGCCTAACTATTCTTTTTTCTCTGCTTTTTCTGTATCTTCCTTAAAATGTCCAATAACGGACATAAGCAGAATGGAAAAAAATGCTTTACGTTCGTTCGGGGATAAATGTTCAAGGCTCGGACGACCGATGACGTATATATCACGCTCTTTTTTTGTTTGTTCTTTCATAAGATTGCCTCCTTTTTTTGAAGAAAGATTAGCAATCAAACTCGCAGGTTTCTTTCGACTTTGAAAAATTTTTTGAAGTTTTTTCTCGAACTCGCAAAGAAGTTGCGACTTTAACTCGTAATCTTTGGACAAGAAAGAAACAAGACGTTTTTTCTTTCTTGCGGAAAGCCTATCCGATTTAGGTCTGAAAACTCTTATATCACAGACACAAATCGAGCCACCGCAAGGGTAAAAAATATAGTGAGGACTATAAAGATACAAAAAATTTCCCTATATTTTTTACTGTTTCCTTGCCGTGTTCGCCAAAATCGGATTGTTTGGTTTCCGTCGAAAGACAAAAAAAATAAATTAAAGGAGTAAAAAGTCACTATGAAAACAGCAGTAATCTATGCAAGGTATAGTAGCGATACACAGACCGAACAGTCTATCGAGGGACAACTTCGCGTGTGTCAGGACTATGCCAAAAACAACGATATTCTTGTCGTTGGAACTTACGTTGACCGTGCTATGACGGGAACAAACGATTTGCGTCCCGATTTTCAACGTATGATTAAGGATAGCAACAAACGGCAGTGGGATTTCGTTCTGGTTTACAAATTAGACCGTTTCTCTCGTAACAAGTATGAAACGACAATTCACAAACACACTCTGAAAGAGAACGGCGTTAAGGTTTTGTCCGCTATGGAGAATATCCCGGACAGCCCCGAAGGCATTATCCTTGAAAGTTTGCTCGAAGGTATGAACCAATACTATTCGGCGGAACTTTCACAAAAAGTGCATCGCGGTTTGAACGAGAGTTATCGCAAAGGACAATATACGGGCGGTCCGGTTATATACGGATATGACGTCGTAGATAAAAAGAACGTAATAAACCCCGAAGAAGCGGAAATCGTAAAGGAAATCTTTACGAAGTATTCGCAAGGCTATACGGCGGTTGCTTTGGCAAAAGATTTTCAGGCTCGCGGCATACGGACAAAAAAGGGATACTATATCACCGACAAAAAGATATACAAAATCCTTGCAAACACCAAATACAACGGCAAAATCCGTCACGGCGATACGATTTATGATAATATCTATCCGAAAATCATTGATGACGTAACGTGGCAAAAAGTGCAAGACATTCACGCGGAAAATCAGCACGCTCCCGGTCGTAAGAAAGAAATTTACGATTTTATACTTTCGGGGAAACTTTATTGCGGAGATTGTCAGCGTCCTATGGTCGGTGAGAGTGGAACAAGCAGGCTCGGACGGATTTACTACTATTATTCGTGTCTTGCAAAACGGCGCAAACAGCACCCGTGCAAATTGAAGTCGGTAGATAAGCAATGGCTTGAAGATATAGTTATAAATTCGACGTGGGCATTGCTTGCCGATGAAGGCATTGTCAGATACATTGCCGAAACGCTTTGCAAAATACACGAAGAAACAAGCCGAAACAACACGGTTATCAAAAGCCTTGAAGCACAACGGCAAAATGCCTTGAAAGCAACTCAAAATCTTATATCCGCGCTTGAACAAGGTATCGTCACCGAGCAGACAAAAATTCGTTTGAAAGAACTCGAAGCACAGATCGCAGGACTTGACTTTGACATCGGGCAAGAGAAACAACGCAACTATACATATCTTTCACCCGAAAGCGTTGAAAAGTATTTGAACTCGATTATATGCGGCGACATACAGGAAATGCCCGTGCGGAAACTGATAGTGAAAGCGTTTGTGCGAGAAGTGATACTCGATAACGACAACGTAACGATAACTTATAACTTTACCGAAAACTATACAAAGTATAGAGTTACGCAAGAAATAATACAAAAAGTGCAAAGGCAGTCTCGAAAAAAGACTGCCTACAATAAAAATTTGTGTTCGTATAAATTCCCGCCGCTCCCGCCACAAGTGAACTGTACGCACCCTAACGATAAAAAGTTTAGGTGCGTATATTTCTTTTCTCACGAATATTTCGGGATAATTATCAACAGATGAATACACACGCAGAACATTGCCGGGCGAATACGATCGCTCGGCTTTTTTATTACTATCTTCTATTACTCCATATTTTTGCCTTTCGTCTTGGTCGTTGTAGCACAGTAAAAATAGGAAGTAAACGGGATAAATTGTTACTGAAAACCTTAATAATACCGAGAGTCGGACTTAACAAAAAGTTCGGCTCTTTTTTCATTTACGCAACAATTTCTCCTTTTTCGTTGACTTCCGGTTTTTAACATAAATTATTTGATACGGTTCGTCACCAGGACGTTTCGTAAAAAGGCGCAACCGTCTTCGCCCAAGCCGTCAGCGGTGTAATTGCGAACACGCCGAGGAGCATAGCAATCATAAGCAGAATGCTCCACCTGCAATTCCCATTGAGATCTCAAACGTACCGCCACTTATCGTAGGAGGTGCGTCCTCGTCGCTTTCGTTCCACATCTGTATGCCTGCTTCATTGTTTAAATTCAAAGCAGGGGAGCGTTCAGCTCCCCAGCCTTTTTGTGGGTTAAAATAATTAAACTGTCTCTTTTACCCATATGACGATTTCGCCTTCTACGAAGTGCCAGTAGTTGCCGTCGTATGCCGTTTCATCTTCGTTTAATGCAGGCTCGGTTTCGGTGTAGTAGTATACGGTTGCACTTGTTAATTTATCGTTGCCTGTACTATCTATACTGATATCAGCCCACTCTTCCGCCGTACCGCCGTAATACACGGTTGATAGCGAATTGCAGTAGTAGAACGCATTCTTGCCGATTGAGGTTACGCTGTCGGAAATGGATATGCTTTCAATATTAGGGCAGAAACTGAACGCTGAACCGCCGATTGTAGTCAATTGACTATTTGTGCCAAACGTTACGGTTTTAAGCGATTCGCACTGATCAAACGCATTATCGCCGATTGTGGTTACGCTATCGGGTATTACTACGCTTGTAATCGAATTGTTGAATTGGAATATACCATTTCCGATTGTGGTTACGCCGTTCGGAATTACAACGTCTCCTCCGCTGCCCGTATATCCCGTGATCGTACAGCTATTTTGAGTACCACCGCCTACAACTACCGCTTTTGTCGTAAAAGTGAAGCCCGTCATTTGCGAATCGGCTTCCCAAACGGCAGTAAACGCTACGGTATCATCTGTAATCTGCCATACGGCGTCGGTGAATATTACAGGAGTTTCAACCGAGTTATCCAAAGTCCAACCCTTGAAGACATAGCCCGGTCGTTCAAGAGTAGGCAAGGTACAGCTTGCGCTATAGTAATATTTTGCACTTTCCAACGTGTCGCTGTCATCTTCGGCATTTAAATCAAAGGTTACGGTTGTATACGTCCACACTGTAGGAACATCTTCTATATAGTGCCAAAAGTTTCCTTCTTCTAAAGGTGCAGTTGCAGAGTAGTAATACCTTGTTGCATCTGTTAAATTACCGTTATACTTACCTATTGCAATTGTATTCCACTCTTCTGCCGAACCGCCATAATATACGCTTTTAAGCTTTGCGTCATAAGACTCATAATAAATTATACTGTCGCCGATTGAAGTTACGCCGCTACCAATAATTAGGCTTTCAAGCGCATCGCACTTATAGAACACACTGTTGCCGATTATGGTTACACTGTCGGGAATGGTTACGCTTGTAAGCAAAGTGCAATCCTTAAACGCAAAGGCATAGATAAGCTTTACATCTGTGTGTATATCGCAAGTCGTTAACGACGTATCGATTGCCCTGACAAGTACTAAATAGGGGTTGGTACTATTACCAAGATACTTGGCGTTATTGTACACTGTAAAAGCACTCGAATTAAAGTCTAATGCCCTATTTTCGATTGTAGTTATGCTATCGGGAATAGATATACTTGTAATATTATTGCAACCGTTGAACGCAGCCACACCTATAGTCGTTACACCGTCGGGGAGAGCAATGCTTTGTAAAGAAGAACTACTAAAGAACGCATACCTATCAACAGTAGTCAATTGACTGTTTGTGGCAAACGTTACGCTTGTAACACCGCAAGATGCGAATGCTTTCTCACCGATAGTTGTTACGCTTGCAGGTATTGATACACTCTTAAAAGACCTGACGGATTCAAACGCATTGGAACCTATTGCCGTTACGGGCAACCCCCTATAAGTAGCAGGGATAACAAGGTCCGTATCTTCACAATACCCGATACCGACAACGGTATAACCTTTTTCATCTGTATTGAGTGAATATTTAAGCCCTACGCTATAATCACTTTCCACGTCCCAGCTTACGGGGGTTTTGCCATCCGTATCGAAGTGCCAGAAGAAGCCCTCCTCAGGTTGAGTTTGGGAGAAATAGTAAACTTTTGCGTCAATGAGATAATCGTTGCTAACCCCTATTGAAGAGCAAAGTTTTTCCCACTCCTCTTTAGTGCCGTTATAATAGACGTTTTTAAGCGATTTGCAAAGGTTGAATGAACCCTGACCGATTGAGGTTACGGCTCTATCTATGAGTACGTACGTAATATTGGTGTTGCCATTGAAGACGTTTTCACCTATTGCGGTTACGGGCAAGCCTTCATGGGTTGAAGGTATTATTAAATCTTTATCTATACAATCACCCATACCGACAACGGTATAACCTTTACCATCTGAATTGAGTGAATACGCAAGCCCATAACTGTAATTGGGTTCATTGCCCCAACTTACGGGGGTTACGCCGTCCGTATCGAAGTGCCAGAAGTAGCCGTCTTTTTCAGGTTCGGTTTGGGAGAAATAGTATTTTCTCACACCGTTAAGGCAACCGTTGTTACCTTCTATGGAGATTGTACTCCACTTATCCTCTGTACCACCGTAATATACGGTTGTCAAAGCGTCACAATGCAAAAACGCAGCAACAGCAATTTTGGTTACAGCACTTGGAATTATTATGCTTTTCAGACTACTACAGTTTTTGAATGCAAATTGGTCAATATAATCAACACTTTCAGGAAGTGAAACCCATTCTAAACTTTCACAACCATTGAACGTATCAAATCTGATAAACGTTACACCATCAGGAATTATTATATTCTCTAACTTCTTGCACTCATAGAATGCTTTATTACCGATACTTGTAACACTATTCGGGATAGATATAGATTTTAAGTTATTGCACCCTTCAAATGCAGACTGACCGATAGACGTAACGGTTTCGGGTATGGTTATAGTCTGCATATTAGTGCAGCAGAAGAACGTTCCATCTTCAATGGTTGTTACGCCATAGGGAATTGTAAAGGTCTTTAAGTTGTTACAATGCTCAAATGCATAGGATCCGATACATAAAATGTTTTGTGTATTTTCTATGCTTTCCAAAACTCTACATTCGGAGAAGGCACTGCTCCAAATAAACTTTGTCTTATCGTCTATTGTAAAAGAAGTGATTTCTTTTGAAATTACGCTTACTAATACTAAATAGTGATTTTCGCTGTTGCCTAAATAATATGCCGTACCGTCGTCATATGTTTGCAAGTTGGTGCAACCATAGAACGTATTGAAACTAATACTTGTTAAACTATCGGGGAGCGATACGTTAACTAAATTAGTGCAATTATAGAACGCATTATCTCCAATACTTTTAACACCCTCTGAAATTGTTGCGCTTTCCAAAGCGGTACACTCTTTGAACGCATTATCTCCAATACTTAAAACGCTACCGGGAATGGTTATGTTTTTCAAAGCGGTACACCCTTCAAAAGCCGAATATCCAATACTTAAAACGCTGTCGGGAATGGTTATGCTTTCCAAAGCGGTACACTCTGCGAAAGCCGAATCTCCAATATTTAAAACGCTGTCGGGAATGGTTATGCTTTCCAAAGCGGAACAACCTGCGAATGCATGATTTCCGATACTTTTAACCCCGTCGGGAATGGTTATACTCGTCAATTTGGCGCAACAACAGAACGCCCCTTCTCCGATACTTGTTACACTGTCGGGAATGGTTATACTTTCCAAACTTTCGCACCAATTGAACGCCCCATCTCCGATACTTGTTAATTGACTATTCTCCCCAAACGTTACGCTCCTCAAACCGCAGCAATAGTTGAACGCTTCAGAGCCGATACTTGTTACGCTTTCGGGGATTGTTATGCTTTCAAGAGAATAACAATAGTTGAACGCCCCGGGTCCGATTGAAGACAATTGGCTGTTTTTACCAAACGTTACGCTTGTAAGCGATTCGCAACCATTAAACGCATTTTCGCCGATTGAAGTTATACCATCGGGCAAAACTACGCTTGTGATAGCGGTGTTATTGAGAAATGCACTTGCTTCAACTGACACAACGGGCAAGCCATTGTAGGTTGTAGGAATTAGTATTTCGGTATCCGTGCAAGTGCCTATGCCGCTTACGGTATATTCACCTTCACTTATTAAAACCATATCCAAGCCCTCGCTTGCAGGCTGTCCGCAATTCACGCATGAATTGTCTGAAATACTGTGACCCGTCTTTTCAACCGTTACTGTCTTTACGTCGGTATACGTTTGGTTGTTGAAGGTTACGGTTGCCGTATAATCCTTTTCGCCGTCTGTTGTACAGGTTGCAGGAGTGGTCACCTTGTCTGTGACAGTTGCCGTTAAGGTATCAACGTGTTCACTGTCGTTTGTACAGGTGAACGTTGCCGTTGCGTTTGTATAATCTTCGGACCAAGCCCAGGAGGGTTCACCATAGCTGTGACCGAGTGCAGATACGTACGTATCCTTATAGCTGTCACCGCAACCCGTGCAGGTATGTAAAGTATAGCCCTGCTCCGTACAGTTTGGGGCAACCACTTCGGTTTTGTAGGTATGTTCGTGCGATATCTTTTTGCAGGCGGTCAACCCCGCGGCAAGCGAGCAACAAAATACTGCGGCAAATATTACCACGATAATTTTCTTTTTCATTACGTCCTCCAAACAACTAAATATACACATATCTATATTAGTCTTTATATTATGTTCTTAACCAACTGAAATTGTCAAATAGTTTTCACGAAAACATTAAAACGGTACGTAGACCCTGACACCGTAGAAAAGGCAGGGTTTTAGTTCCGTTTTAGTTTTGGTATGGTATAACTTTGAAATGGATTCAGACGCAGTTGACGGGTTTTAGTCCCGTTTTAGATTTTGTACAATATAAAGATTAATCTTATTCCATAACGAGCGGGTTGATTTGTCAATATCGTTTTGCGAAATTTTTTTGTGCGAAATAACAGTTATTCAGTTTTTCTGAACGCGGTATCCCGTAAACGTCGCGTCCTGCAGAACCTGAAAACCGTTGTCCGAAAACTCCCGTACGGTTTTATCGAGGTCTTTCGTCATATACATTACGTGATGTACCGCTTCGCCGTGTTTTTCATAAAAGCGGTCGTAAATATTCTTATCGCCCGAGGTTTCGATAAGTTCGATTTTGGTCGTTCTTTTTCCCCCGTAGAATATCCTTACCTTGCTGTTTTTCTTTTCGCCGCGGTAACGCATGTCGAAAGAGCCCTCGTCGATGACTATTTCGTACCAGTGTTTTATTCCGAGAAGCCTGCCGTACCTGTCGGACGCTTCGTTCCAGTCTTTGACGACGATGCCTACGTGATTGATTTTCCGTATTTTATAAATACTCCTCCTGAATATTTTAGTTTACTTTTGTAAACAGTTTAACCGAAAAAGGAAACTAAAAACGGCCCGATTGCATAAATTCCCCTACAATCGCAAAAATACTTATATCAAACATAAGGAGATTATAATGAAAAAAACAAATCCTTTTTACGAAGAAAACGCCATTCCCGTATCGGAATTCCGCGACTGGTCCGCAATGACCCTGAAACCTTACAACAAAAACACCGCATCACCTTATACGAAAACGCGAGTCATTCTTATGAACGGCACCGAATTTGAGCAATGCTGGTTCCTTCATAACTTTTCGAGACATGAAAAAAATAACGACCTGCGCCGCGAGCTTGCGCTTCTGCGCCGGCACGAACAACAACAACAGAAAGTAATTTCGTCCTTAAAGCCCGTCGACGAATCGCCGCTCGAAACGACAATTTCGTACGAACAACTCGCCGTTGACCTTACCGCCGTTCTTGCGAGGCACGTCAAAGACGAAAACGTAAAAAACGCATTGAATTTCGCCCTTCTCGAAGATTTCGACCATCTTTACAGATTTGCAAATCTTCTTGAATCCGAACAGGGAAAATCGGCAAAAGACATCACTCGCGAATATACCGAAATAATGCCTGGTCGTCCTACCATTGCAGAACATCGCCACCCGTTTGATGCGATTAACAACTCAATTTGCAACTTAAAGTCCGATTTGTTTACGGTTCTCGTAACAAATATTATTACCGCTGCCGAACAGCAGACTATGAATTACTATATGAATATAGGTGACCTCCATCCCACTTCCGAAGGCAGAAAACTGTATGCCGAAATAGCAATGATAGAGGAACAGCACGTTACCGAATACGGCTCGCTGCTCGATACCACATGCGGCTGGCTTGAAAACCTCATTATGCACGAATATACCGAGTGCTATCTCTACCACTCGTGCGCGCTGGACGAAACCGATAAGAACATGAAAAAAATATACGAAAGGCTTTATCTCGAGGAATGCGGACATCTTATCCACTCCAAAAACCTTTATAAAACTTACGCCGGAAAAGATGCAATGTCACTCTTCCCCGACGGTGCAGACTTCCCCGAACCTCTTATGTTTGAAGGCAATATCGAATATATCCGCGACGTTATCGCGCGCACCGACTGCTTTACCAAAAAACTCGAAGGTTACGAGTGCGTTCATAATCTGCCCTCGGACGACGTTTTCAGACAGTATAATAAATCCGTAAACAAACGTACGGGCGCGGTTGCAAGTCACAACGTTATCGACGAGCATATCAGAAAATTCGGAAAAGATTATCGCTACGAAGTCAAAGAACATCCCGTAACCGAACTTGCTTCGCGGACGCACGACAACACTACGTTTGCAAGATAAGGCGCTTCCGATATTTGGCCGGAAACATACGTTTTCCGGCCTTTATTTTGCAATAAAGCAACAACCGTTTTCAAACGTCAAAGCATCGCGCACACGAAACCTCGCCACGAAAGGAAAAATTTTTGCGTTTCTCGTTGCATTGATTTTCTCAATCCCGCCCTTAAAATAATAACGTCTTATACTATTCCCTCCGTTTATAAAGGCCGAAATCGGATAATCGCGTGTGTTTTGTGCGGAAGACGCTTTTAATGTACCGAAAACGGGACAAACGATCGACATAATTGAAAATAAGTGATATAATTGATTTAACGATTTTCAAGGGGGCTATTATGGAAAGCAAACAAACGCTGATTTTCCGTCTTTATCAGGTTCTAAGCGGTTATTCCGACGCCGACCATCCGCTGACTCAGCAAAAAATCATCGATATTTTAAGCGACGAATACGACCTTGTCGTCGAAAGAAAAGCAATCGGTCGCAACGTATCCTATCTCAAAGAAATGGGTTTTGAAATCGAAGGCGACAAAAAAGGAATCTATCTTGCAAGCCGCCCTTTCGAGAACGCGGAACTCCGTCTTCTTATCGACAGCGTTTTAAGCAGCAGCCACATAAACGCGACGTATTCCAAGCAACTCATCGACAAGCTGATACTTTTGGGCGGCAAGTATTTCAAAGCGCACGTCAAGCACGTTTACTCGGTACGCGACTGGAACAAAACTCAGAACCGCGATTTGTTTTTGAACGTCGATCTCGTCGACGAAGCAATCGAAAACGAAAAGCAGCTTGTCTTCGACTACAACAAAATGGGCGCGGACAAAAAACTGCACCGCACCGCGCACCACAAAGTCAGCCCGTATCAGATGCTGTTGCACAACCAGCACTACTACCTTATGGCGTACAACGAAAAGCAATGCGACGTCGCCTTTTACCGCATGGACAAAATCACAAAAATGCAGATTTCCGACGATGTACGCACGCCGCTGAAATCCGTCCCGGGATACAAAAACGGCATCGATTACAAGGAACTTTCAACCGCGCGGCCTTATATGTTTGCGGACAAGCCTGAGCGCGTCGTGATTAAACTGCCCGAGCGGCTCATCGACGATATAATCGATTGGTTTGGCGCGGAAATCAAGGTTAAAAGCAATGAAAGCGGCATATTAACCGTCGAAATTGTCGCAAGTCCGAATGCAATGCAATTCTGGGCGATGCAGTACGGCACATATGCGGAAATAATCGAGCCGCAATCTCTCCGTGAAAAAATCAAGGAACGCTTGACGAAAATGCAGGAAAATTATTCAAAATAACCCGCCCTGTTTTGTTTGTTTTCTTCCGGACGATACAATCGAAAAAACATAAAAACCACACCGAAACGACGAGCCTTCCCGCCCGTCGTTTTTTGTCGCATTTTGTCAAAATAATCCCGTTTTTCGCTTCCCGAAAAGCACCGCTTTCGGTAATTGAAAATAAAATCGGAATTATCACACGATAATCGTTGCGAATTTTTCAAAATGGGAATATAATGCTTTCTCGTTTGAGGAACTAATGATGACGGCGGCAATCGTATTATCCGTAATAGCGGCGGCGGGGACGATACTTTCAATCGTATTTCTGCCCGAAATAAAAATCAAAGGAAAGCGCATTCCCGTATTTTTTGTGGTGCCGGTAATTTCGGCGATACTTATCGTCGCGCTTAACGTGTTGACTTTCAGGGAAGCCTGGGACGGATTGACGGGCGATATGGCGTCGATGTTTCACGGGCGAAACTCCGTAAACCCCGTAAAAATCCTTTTGCTGTTTTTCGGAATGACGACGGTGTCGGTGTTTCTGGACGAGGCGGGGGTGTTCAGATTTCTTGCGACAAAGTCGATGAAACTTGCGGGACACAGTCGGACGAAGCTGTTTTTCATTCTTTACGGCGTGGTGTCGATTTTGACCGTGTTTACGTCAAACGACATCATTATCCTTACGTTTACGCCGTTTATCTGTTACTTTTGCAAAAACGCCGACATAGATCCCGTGCCGTATCTTGTGACGGAATTTGTTGCGGCAAACACGTTTTCAATGTTTTTCATAATCGGCAATCCGACGAATATATACCTTGCGGAATCCTTTCACATGACCTTTTCAGGTTATCTGAAAATAATGGCGTTGCCGACGATATTCGGCGGGCTTTGCGCCCTTCTCGTGCTGTACTTATTGTTCAAAAAACAGTTTAAGGAAGAGATCCCCGTGAACGAAGTCGAGACCGCAAAAATCGAAAAACCGTACCTTGCGATATTCGGCGCGGTGCTTTTAATAATATGTCTTGTATTCCTTATTATCGCGGATTACGTCGGAATCGAAATGTGGGCGGTTGCGACGTGCGCGTTTCTTCTCCTTGTTGTCGGCGCGCTTGTTATCGCCGCCGTGAAAAAGGAAAAACCGACGGAACTCACAAACGTTTTCAAACGTCTGCCCTACGAACTAATCCCCTTTGTCATATCTATGTTTATCGTCGTTTTGTCGCTGAAAAAAACGGGCGTATCGCAAAAAATCGCCGACGTTTTCGGCGCGGCGGGAGAAAGGTACGACATATTGACTTACGGCGTGTCGTCGACGCTCGTCGCAAACTTTATCAACAATATTCCGATGAGCGTTTTGTACTCGGCAATCACCGAAACCGCGTCGCCTTTTGCGGTGTATGCGTCGGTAATCGGCAGCAACATCGGCGCGTTCCTGACGCCCGTCGGCGCGCTTGCGGGAATAATGTTCACGGGGCTTTTGAAAAACCTTTACGTAAAGTTTACGTTCCTTGACTTTTTGAAATACGGCGTTGTCGTCGCAATTCCTACGCTTTTCGCAACCCTTGCGGGGTTGTACGTCGTGTACTTTTTATAATTCACCCGCCGTATAAAAAAAGAACCGAATATTCGGTTCTTTTGAAACTTTAATAAGAGATTGCTATTTCTCCGTTTCGAATATATTTTTAATAATTGCGCCGAGTTCCGAGTCTGAGATTGCAACGGAGATTTCAATAGGTTTTTGAGAATCGTCCTTGATGTATCCTTTTTGCGGCGTTGAAACCCATTTTTTGATTTTCAACATATCTTCGCACAAATTGACGTTTATCGATTGAAAATGGTTTGAAAAACCGCGAAAACCTTTGTACTTCGTCTTTTTCCAAAATTCGTTTACGTTTTTTTCAATATCCGTTTCGGGAGCGTTTGTTGCGATTTTTATTGTTTCTTTGACGGCACTGCCCAACTCGTCAAAGGAAGTTTTCGGCGGAAGGATTATTGTCGGCTCGATTGCGATATGACACCGCATATTTCGTTCGACCGCGTAAGGCACAACCATAAACCCGAACGAACGATTATAAAATACCGCCGTCAGGCTCGTGCGTTTTTTAATATTATCGGAAATGTCCATAAATTTTAATAAAAAAGTTGATTTTTCGCAAGTCCGAACAATAAGACTTTCAGAATTTGACGCAACTCAAAACGTCCATAACGAATGCGACGGTGCCGCCCGTTTCGACCTTTACCGGCGTTTTTACGGCAACGCCCGTGACGTCGGGATAAGTCACGAAAGACGCCTCGATATGCTTTTTCGCGTGCTTTTCCAGAATTTTCAGAACGGTATCGACCTGCGCCCTTTCGACGCCGATAAGAAGCGTCACGCTTTTCTTTTTCAAAAATCCGCCCGTTGACGAAAGCATCGTCGTATAAAAGCCCCGGGTGGTAAGGTCGCGTACGGTTTCCGTGGCGTTTCCGCCGGACAACACGGCCATAATCATTTTGTCGCAAAGTATATTCATATCGTGTCTCCTTTTTTTATTATCGCACCGGAAAGCGTCATTGTCAATAGCAAAAACAACCGCTTTTGCCGGGTGATTCCGATAAAACGTCCAAAAAACGGCGATTTTAATAAAAT
>OHDE01000438.1_pt1 | contig 15035 bp, 6 predicted proteins | sample 1566931 | NCBI WGS metagenome assembly OHDE01 (sample SAMEA3879591, study PRJEB24766) | human gut metagenome | biome: human-associated habitat; feature: feces | place: USA | collected 1985/1987 | reverse complement strand
TAAATTGTGGCAATCGCAAAATTTGCTCATAACTTTTATGGCTATTGTTGGAAATCTTAGCTTTACTGATTTATATAATGACTCTCGTGAGTTACTTAAAAAAATAAAAAATAATAGTGTAAGTGATGCAATAATTCTCTTTGAAAAACTAAAAGATGATTATTCTAATATAATAGATTTTATCGAAAACTTTAATATATAAGGTGGTGAGATAATGGCAAATCGAGATACTATTTTGATTGTTGATGATATAGAAATGAATAGAGCTATTCTTTCAGAACTCTTCAAAGATAAGTATAGAATTTTAGAGGCTGATAATGGTTATGATGCAGTAGCTATTGCTGATGAAAACAATGATAAAATAGCTGTTATTTTGCTTGATATGATTATGCCAAAAAAAGATGGTGTAGAGACACTAAGAGAACTAAAGGATTTTGGTATAACAAATATTATTCCAACTGTTCTTATGAGTGCAGAATTTAATGATGAATCATTGTTTAACGGACATGAATATGGCGCTTGTGATATTATTGAGAAACCATTTGACCCTCATGCGGTCTTAAGGCGAATTGATAATCTGGTTGAGCTTTATGAGCAGAAAAATAAGCTTGAAACACTCTTGAAAAAGCAGGCAACTTATTTAATGCAACAGAATGAAAAAATTCATCAACAGCAGAGTACTATTAATAATATGAATAATACTATGCTTGATACTCTTAGCACTGTTATTGAATATCGTGATGTTGAAAGCGGAAAGCATGTTCATAGAATACGCAAGTTTACTGAAATTCTTTTGCGTGTTGTTGCTGAAAGATGCCCGGAATATAATCTTACTGAAAGCAAAATTAATCTTATAGTTTCAGCATCATCAACTCATGATATAGGTAAGATAGCTATTCCAGATGCAATACTTCTTGCGCCAAGACGACTTACATATGATGAATTTCGCATAATGAAAGAGCATACAACAAAGGGCTGTGAGATTCTTAATTTACTTGATTTGCAGGAAAAAAATGAATATTTTCAGTACTGTTATAATATTTGCCGTTATCATCATGAGAAATGGGACGGAATGGGTTATCCTGATGGCTTGCAAGGAGATGACATTCCAATCTGTGCACAGGTTGTTTCTGTTGCGGACTGTTATGATGCCTTGACCAGTGATAGACCATACAAAGCTGGAATACCGCATAAACAAGCCGTAGAAATGATTAAAAATGGTGCATGTGGTGCGTTTTCCGAAAAGCTTATGGAATGCTTTAATCTTGTTCTTCCGCAGTTTGAAGAGCTTGCGAGAATATATGCAGATAAAGCTCATATTGATAAAAATAATCAAACGAAAGGCTCTCTTAAAGCAGCCGATAATATGACCAAACGCAACTTTAGTGATACTGCTATGAGTATTTATGCTAATATGGGCAGAGAAGAGCTTATAAAGGCTTTAGATCGTCAGAAACAGGTAGCAAAAGAAACTCATGAAAGAGATTGCCAAATCTTTTATAGAATAAATGACATTGTATTTGAATGCGATTTAAAGCATGATAATTTTTATGTTCGTAAGGGCAATTGGGAAAAGATGTATAATTATTTTCCTAAAAATTATACCGAGGCTGTAACTATGATGTCATCATCTTGTCATGCTGATGATGTGGTCGCTTTTAAGAAAATTTTTCGTCTTAGCAATGTGCAGAGGGCTGTTGATAAGGGAAAAGAAAAGCTTGAATTTGATGGCAGATTTATTATAGGAAAAAAATCCTATCGTTGGTATCGTTGTATAGTAATTCCTTTCTGTGAGGACGGTAAGCTTAGAAAGCTATATTGTTGTGCATCTAAAATCAGTGAGAAAAACTCTAAAAACGGAGATGACCGCTATAATGTTCAGCACGATAATCTTACAGGTCTTTGGAATGTGAACTATCTAAGAAAAGCTGTTGATGATTATCTTACGCATTCTGGCAAAGATGGTATGCATATATTGATAAATATAGATATAGATGATTTTAAGGCTTTAAATTCTGCTACAAATACTACTTTTGGAGATGAAGTTCTCTGTAAGGTTGCTGAAAAATTAAAGGAGCATTTTGAAACCAATTCATTAATTGCAAGAATTGGTTCAGATAATTTTGTGATTTTCTTGCGTGATTGCCTTGATGTAAAAGAACTCTTGAATGCGGTCGAAGAACTTTATAAATCTATGCATATGTCGTTCGATTATTTATTGAGCAAACATAATATTTCGGTAAGCATAGGTGTTGCACAGTATCCTAATGATGGAACAAACTTTACTGAACTTATGAATAATGCTGATTTTGCAACAGAGATGTCAAAGCTTCGTGGCAAGGATATGTATCTTTTCTATAATAAAGAGATGCGAAAATCCTTTCAAGAAAAGCCCTCACTTTCGCTTATTTCTAATGAAGAGCGTGTTAATATTTATGACTTTAAAAGAGTATTTTCTCCATTAATAGATTCTGAAACAGAGAGTATTATTTCTTATGATTATCTGGAATTGCCAAGTACGGATATTACATATACATTTAATGAGCTTTGTGAAATGGTATCTGTTGCTGATAATATAACAGTTCTTGGTTTGAATAGTATTAAACGCCTTTTGCTTGGATTATATGAGCTTCAAAAGGATTGTGATATATTGCCTGAAATATCACTTTATACTATGTTTAAAGGCATAGATGCACCTGTTCTTTTAAAAAATATTGAGAATTTTCTTTCTGAACATCAATTAAATTGTAGGAATATAACTATAAACATAACACAAGATATGCTGAACACTATGAGCCATAGGGAACTTGTCAACTTCTCATCAGCGATTCGTTCATTTGGTTTTAAGCTTGGCCTATTTGGCTTTGGTTTAGAGTATATCAATATAAAGTGTTTTAGTGAAAAGCTTTTTGATTCGGTATCTTTCTCAGCAAGCTTTATAAGTGGAATTATTGATGGTTATTATCCTAATAAATTGCTTAAATTTGTTTTTGATTATTTTACATCAAGTGGAGTTTCCATTATACTTCCATATAATCTGAGTTCTGCGATAATAGAAACTGTTAAAAAGTTTGGATGCAATAAATTTGCATATCATAGCTCTAAGTTACTGAATTTAGATGCTTTTAGAATGGAAAGAGAACTTACAAAGACTATGCCAAAAGCTCCTATGATTTGCCACGAAAAATATGAGCTTGCACTTACAACAAATATGTATAGTGAAATTTTCAAGGATATGAAGTTCGTTCTGTTTCGTTGGCAACTGAGTAATGATGCAGTGTGGTTTTCAGATTCTTTCAAGGAAATATATGGCATAGAGCCTCCAACAGAAAATCCAATAGAATATATCAAAAATTGCGAATTTATTTATCCAGAGGACAGACAGAAATATCTTAATAAGCTTTTAGCTGTAAGAGCTGGTTATCATGATGCAGAGTGTTTTGTAAGAATTATAAAAAAATCTATAAGCGAAAACTATCGTTGGAGCAAGCTGAGATTTACTTGCATTTTTAATGAACAAGGTTTGCCAGATTCAGTTATTGGCTTTGAAAGCGATATTGATGATGAAAGGCGTGAGCATCAGAATATGAAAAATATGCTTAAACACGATTTTCTGACTCAACTGCTTAATAAAGATAATCTTAAATATGAAATTGATGATTTCTTACAGACTGTAGAAGGCGAAAGAGGCATACATGCCTTTATGATTGTTGATATAGATAATTTCAAAAATGTTTATGACCAAATGGGACAGATTTTTGCTGATGCTGTTCTCAAGGATATAACAAAAAGACTCAAAAAACTTTTCAGAGAATATGACCTTATCGGCAGAGTAGGCAGAGACCAATTCGTTATCTTTATAAAATGTTTAGAGAGTAATGATATTCTTCCAAAGAGAGCTGAAAGTATTTGTAATATCTTAAAACAGGACTTTGAGTCTGGAGATAATCTTATTTCAGTTTCTGGAAGTGTTGGAATTTCAATTTATCCACACGATGGGGCTAACTTTGATGAGCTTTATAGTAATTCTAAGATAGCACTTTTCTCGATAAAGCATAAAGGAAAGAATAGCTGGCTATTCTATAATCAGGAGCTTTCTGATGATGAGGAAGAATAATTGAGAGATTTTCTAAGACAATTTAAAATTTTGCCCAATCTTTTTCAAGATTATTATGAGCTAAAGGTTATTATCAAACTCACATAATGATAAAAGTTAAAGCGGAAATCCTTTATAAAAATATGGGTTTCCGCTTTTTTAGAAAGTTTTAAAAATATAAATAAAAGCTATTGACAAATAGTTTGAATCGTCATATAATGTAATCACAGTAAAACATACTAAAAAGATAGGAATACAGGAGAATAGAAAAGATGCTTTATATCGACTTTCGATGTTGCCGCGTATAATCCCTAATCATAATCTGAATTAAATAAAAATATATTATTAGAGGAGATAGATATTATGTCAAAAATTGCTACTAAACTTACAGACCTTATTGGAAATACACCTTTACTCGAAATCACAAACTATGAAGCTAATAATAATCTTGATGCTAAGATTATTGCAAAGCTTGAGTATTTTAACCCTCTCGGAAGCGTTAAGGACAGAGTTGCTTATGCTATGATTGAAAAAGGCATTGCTAATGGCAAGATTAACAAGGATACTGTTATTATTGAGCCTACAAGTGGTAATACAGGCATTGGACTTGCGTTTGTTGCTGCTTCAAAGGGTTTAAGACTTATTCTTACAATGCCTGAAACAATGAGTATTGAGCGTAGAAAGATTGTTTCAGCACTTGGTGCTGAGGTTGTGTTGACCCCTGGTGCAGAGGGTATGAAGGGTGCTATTGCAAAGGCTAATGCACTTGTTGAGGAATATGGAAACGCTATAATTCCACAGCAGTTTGAAAATGAGGCTAATCCAGAAATTCACAAAAAGACTACTGCTGAAGAAATCTGGAGAGATACTGATGGCAAGGTTGATATTTTTGTTGCAGGTGTTGGCACAGGCGGTACTATAACAGGTAATGGCGAGGCTCTCAAGGCTAAGAATCCTAATGTTAAGATTGTTGCTGTTGAACCTGAATCATCACCAGTTCTTTCGGGCGGAAAGGCAGGTCCACATAAGATTCAGGGTATTGGAGCAGGCTTTGTTCCTGGCGTAATGAATCTTGATATAGTTGATGAGATTATAAAGGTTTCTAATGACGATGCTTTTGAGGGTGCAAGAGCAGTAGCAAAGAGTGATGGACTTCTCGTGGGTATTTCATCAGGTGCTGCAATTCACGCTGCAACAGTTCTTGCAAAGCGTCCTGAGAATAAGGGCAAGAATATTGTAGTTCTTCTTCCGGATACAGGCGAGAGATACCTCTCAACAACACTTTTCTAAGTTAAATAAATTAAGTATAAATAAAGGATACAGCTCAGATTATGAGTTGTGTCCTTTTTATGTGGATTAGATTTACTTACATAAGATAGGGAAAAGTTTTGCTCAGGCTTTTTTAAAAGCAAAGTCTTTGGTCGCTCTCCGTAAAGAGCTAAATCTCTTAACTATTATCTTAAAACAAAATAAACAGATTTATCCGCTACTTGTGTTTTTCGACAATATAAAGTATAATGATAATATAATCGGCTAATTATATAAAAAATCCACAGCCACATTATACTATAAAACGACCTACATATGTCTAAGCGTGCATATGAATTAAAAACGGAGGTAATTGTTATGAAGCGTTTTACGGCTATTTTAGCTGCACTTTTGGCGGCCTCGTGCGTATTTTCTTCTGCCGTAATGGCTATTCCTGGTGAAACCGACCCGCAAACAGGTTACAACCAATATGTACAAGATAATATTAGATATGATGCATTAGGATATGCGTATATTGATGATGAAGACGGCACAAGAATATATTATGACCTTAACTCCTATGGATATTTTGTTCCTATAAATAATCCATATGAAGAACCAAGCCAAGAGCCAAGCTCTGAACCAAGTGTTGAAGAACCGAGTCAAGAGCCAAGCTCTGAACCAAGTGTTGTAGAATCAAGCCAAGAGCCAAGCAAACAAGAAAGCTCAAAAGAAACCTCTAAAAGAAGTGACAAAAGCGAAATCCCCCTTATCAATTATAAGCTTGACGCACTTAAAATGAATATTGCTCTCCCAAATGATGTTTATGCAATCTTGAGAAGTGGTGAGCAAAACGAAAAAGCCCTTGAGCTTTTTAAGATGACCGCAGAAGAAGCTGTTGCATCTCTTAAAAAATCTAATATGTATCTCAAGGCTTCTCCAGAGGATTTTGCCTATGATATAACCGTAACTATGACACAAGATGAGGACAGTAAAACAATAAATAACTTCACAGAACTTTCTGACAAGGATTTAATTGAAATTACAAACTCTCTTACAAAACAAAAAGAATACGCCTCTTGCACACAGAAAAAATATGGTGATGTTCTATATCTTAGCTTAAATTATCATTCAACAGAAGATGGCGATGATATTGCTGGTATTCAAAATTATACTGTTGTAAATGGTCAGAAAATTACCATTACACTTCAAACTCGTGCGAAAGACCTCAGCGACCAACAAAAAGAAATTCTTGAAGCTGTTATGAAAAGCGTTTCCTTTACAGACATTAAGCCACCTGTTAAAGCAGATACAAATGATGACGAAATCAAAAATATGATGATTCTCATTTATACTACTGCTGGTGTATGTATAGTTCTTTTCATAGTTTTGATTTCAGTTCTTATAAGTCGCTCTTGCAAGAAAAAGAAGCTTTTAGCCGAAATTGAAAATAATAATATTTCGGAGCAAAAACCTGAAAAGAAAAATTCTGAAACAAAAAATAAGACCGAAGACAAGTCAAAGAAAAAAGATGATAAAAAAGCTGAAAAGTCAGACAAAAAACAGAAGCCTAAAAAGCAAGATAAAAAAAAGGATTCTAAGAAACCTGACAAACCTAAGCTCGAGTCAAAAAAAGAAGTAACATCTATTGAACCTAAGTACGAAAAAAATTCTGAGTCAAAAACAGATGATAAAAAGACTGAAACAAAAATAGAAGAAAAAGCTGTTTCAGAAGAAAGTGCTTATAAGTTTGATGATTTTGCACTATTTGATGCACAACCAACGATAGAGAAAATTGAGATTTATAATTCAAATGATGAGCAAACTAAAACAAATCCAAATCTTCCAAAAGCACCTAAATATAATCCTCCTGGAACAGTGGATTATATAACAACTGGTGTTTCTAAAACGCCTGAGCAAGCTGGTATTCAGCTTACAACTGAAACCTTTACCGTTCCAAAGACTAAGAATGATATTAAACCAATCGAGGAAGAAACCTCTGAAAAAATTGAGTCTGCTCCAGTAGTTGAAGATAAAAAGCCTGAAATTACCGAACCTGATACTCATGACACTAAAGATAAGTCTTTAAAAAGCTTCCTCGGAAGAATTAAAAAGGCTGTTGTTCCTGAAATTGATGAAGATGCTTTTGAGCATGAAAATAAAATAAATGCAAGCACTAAGCCTATCGACAATACTCCAAAGCCAGTAATTGCACCTGCAAAGCTTGTTGAAAAGCCACAGCCTATTGTTGCGCCTGTAGAACCCGTTGAAAAGCCACAGCCTATTGCTAATCCTGCAGAGCCTGTTAAAAAAGCTCCATCTGCTCCAATAAAGGAAACTACAACAGAAAGTGATATATCTTCAAGATACGAAAAACTTTTTGGCAAAAACGATTCATCTTCTGAAAACAGCGAAAGCCTTGATAAAACAGAATCCCGTTTTGAAAAGCTCTTTGGTGTTAAAAATTCAACAGAAAATAATGAGAGTTCCGACAATAAACAAACCAATGCTAATAACGAGCCAAAAGATGGTAGCGTTGTTTTTGAAAAGCCTATTCAAAATGATGAAGAAAATGTTCACAACAGAACCCCTCAAAGCACAATTCCTGCTCTAAAAACAGAATCTCGCTTTGAAAAACTTTTCGGAAAAAACGACCCTGAAAGCCTTTCACAGTCACAGACTAAGGCACAGCAGACAACAGATGAAATCAATAATTCCGAGAAGAAATAAACTTATATCAGCTTGGCTGATAAAATTTCAAGAAAGGTTTGATTTCCAATGGATAAACTGCTCATTAAAAATGTGCATATCATCGACCCTTCACAATCCCTTAACTGCATAAGCGATATTATGATTGAGGACGGCGTTATATCAAAGCTTGGTAAAAATCTTACTGTCGATTGCAAAACCATTGATGGTTCAGGTCTTTATGCCGCTCCAGGTCTTGTAGATATGCATGTACATCTTCGTGACCCAGGCTTTACTGATAAAGAGGATATTATGACTGGGTGTAAAAGTGCAGCGGCTGGTGGTGTAACAAGCTTACTTGCTATGCCAAACACAAAGCCTGCTGTTGATACTCCAGAAACTGTAAAGTATATTCTTGATAAAGCAAAAAATGCAGACGCAAGAGTTTATGTTGTCGGAGCGATTACTAAGGGCTTAAAAAGTGAGGAAATGACTGATATTCCTGCACTTAAAGAGGCGGGAATTATTGCTCTCTCTGATGATGGCAGACCTGTTGTAAATACAAAATTTATGGCAGAGGCTATGCAACTTGCTGATGAGCTTGGTCTTACAGTTACTGCACACTGCGAAGATTTATTTCTTGCAGACGGCGGAAAAATTAACGAAGGCAAGGTTTCTAAACTTCTTGGTATAAAAGGCATACCTGCCGCCGCTGAGGATACTGGTACAGCAAGAGAAATTGCAATAGCTGCTGCATATGGAACTGCTATTCATATATGCCATGTCAGCACAGCTACTTCTGTTGCACTTGTTCGTGATGCAAAGGCTCGTGGTGTTCGTGTTACCGCAGAAACCTGCCCACATTACTTTACCTTTACAGAAAATGAACTTCTCAAGCATGATGCAGATTTCAGAATGAACCCTCCTCTTAGAACAGAAACAGACAGGCAAGCTATCATAGACGGACTTCTTGATGGCACTCTCGATGCAATCTCAACAGACCATGCACCACATACTCCAGAAGAAAAAGCTGATTTTGAGAAGTCACCTAACGGAAGTATTGGTATGGAAACTTCTTTCTCGGCTTCATATACCGCTCTTGTAAGCACTGGTATTATGTCGCTCGAAAAGCTTATAAAGCTTATGTCAACAACCCCTGCAGAAATTCTTGGAATAAATGCTGGCTCACTAACAGTTGGTTCACCTGCTGATATTATGCTCTTTGACTCTAATGAAGAATGGGTAGTTGATGAAAATAAACTGCACGGAAAATCAAAAAACACACCATTTAAGGGTAAAACTCTTAAATCTCGTGTTAAATATACAATTTGTGGTGGCAGAATAGTATACACTGCAGAATAAAATTAAACGGAGGCTGATTACAATGTCATTTGACAGACTTATCGCTAAAATTATTGAAACTAAAAATCCGACAGTAGCAGGACTTGACCCAAAGCTTGATTATATTCCTGTATACATTAAAGAGGAATCCTACGCAAAATATGGCAAGAATCTTGAGGGTGCAGCAGATGCTCTCCTCACATTCAACAAGGCTCTTATTGATGCTCTTTGCGATATAGTTCCTGCTATAAAGCCACAGGCAGCTTACTATGAAATGTATGGTTTCTATGGCGTTAAGGCTCTATATGAAACTATCTCATATGCTAAAGAAAAAGGTATGTTCGTAATTACAGACGGCAAGAGAAACGACATAGGCACAACTATGGAGGCTTATGCAACTGCTCACCTTGGCAAAACAGATGTTGAGGGTGTTAAGTTTGAGGCTTTTGGTGCAGACGCACTTACTGTTAATGGTTATCTCGGAACAGACGGCATTAAGCCATTGCTCAAGATTTGTGAAGATTCTGACAAGGGAATTTTCGTACTTGTCAAAACATCTAATCCATCATCAGGCGAACTTCAAGACAGAGAGCTTGCAGACGGCAAGTCTGTATATGCAACTATGGGCGAAATGTGCGAAAACTGGGGCTCAGAGCTTGTCGGTAAATATGGATATTCAGCAGTAGGCTCTGTTGTAGGTGCAACATATCCTGCACAGCTCGGAGAATTGAGAAAATCTATGCCCCACACCTTCTTCCTTGTACCTGGATATGGTGCACAAGGTGGCGGTGCAAAAGATGTTGCTCCTGCATTTGATTCAAATGGTATTGGTGCTATTATCAATTCTTCTCGTGGAATTATGTGTGCATACAAAAAAGAAGGCTGTGACGAAAAGGATTTTGCAGCCGCCGCAAGACGAGAAGCTATCCGTATGAGAGATGACATCAATTCTGCCATTTCTGGCTGATAATCTAAGACAGGTTCTAAAATAAAAAGCTTGTAGAATCGGTGGACGGAGTCCTTGTGCTTGTTAATGACAAAGTCCTTAACATCTCTTTGTTTCTAAAGAGGCGGATTATGGACAAGTCTGTAAAAAACGGAAAATAGAAAAAGATACCCTCTATGGTGGAATAAAGGAAACTACCATAGGGGGATTTTTTATATCAAGAAGTTACAGATATATAAGCGATTAGAAATAGAAAACAGGTTAATATGGGATTTTCTCTTGCTCACAAAAAGGAAGTGGAGTTATCTATTGAATATCAAGTAGCAAATATTGTGCTTTAGCTGAAAATTTCTTTTTCGTATTCAAAACCGAGTGTATCCACAGAATACATCAACTTCTACAACAATTACCGTATTCAAACAAAAACAAAACTGACTTCGCTTGAAAAACGAAATCAGTTTGTTTCTTAAAATTTAATTTTCTATCTTAAGTACACTTTTTGTACTGTCTGCACAATTTGGGGCAGGTTAGGTCACTAAGTTCACCTCTTTTATTTTTCTTATCAGTAACATTAGTTGAATAGAAAACCCTTGATAGAGTTACCTACGAAAAACATTCCACTGGAATATTTTTCTACCCTCCTGCCCTTAACTCGGGGAAAGTTATATCAAATTACTTAGAGGATTTTTTTCTTTTTCTATACATTGCTATTGCAATAATAGAGGTACTTGAGATTAAACCAAGTGTAAACCATATAATCATATTGTCTGCACCAGTTTGAGGAACTTTTCCATTTTGATTGGAAGAATTATTAGGAATGCTCGGGGTAGATGGGTTATCAGGTGTAGCTGGTTCGCCAGGATTGCTTGGTTTATCAGGTGTAGCTGGTTCGCCAGGGTTGCTTGGTTTATCTGGTGTAGATGGTTCGCCAGGATTGCTTGGGTTATCTGGGTCAGTGTTTTCTGTTGGTGTCATTACGAGAACATTGCTAAACCATACGAAGAAGCCATCATAATCGTCAGTGCTTATATCATTTTCAGGGTTACTAAAATTGATAGTCTGACCGTTTAATATTAACTTAAACTTATTAGCATCTTTGCTGAAACGATAACCTTCTTTATATGCATTTTTCGTCAGCTTCAGATAAACGCCGTAGGTATATTCTGTGTTAGCAGCAAAGGCTGTAATAGGCATACCCCAGCTTCCTTCAAAATCGCCATATCTTTGATTCCAGTATTCAGATGATGTCCAGCCAGTGTTGTCTGAGCCATCCCATCTCTCGTGGTCAATATAATACATATCATTGTCGATTTTTCCTGTAAATACGGGAACATCTCCAACCTTAAAGTTGAGGGTTGCATTATTAATTTCTACTGTGTTAATTTCTTTATCAGCACTTGGAGCTTTAAACTCTTCTGTTTTGATATTCTTTATGGTAAGAGTTTTGCCGTCCTCTGAAACAACAGAAGTTGTACCAGTCATATCTGTGCCGTCCACATTTACTTTATATTCAGCATTTTTGTCGAATATATATCCACTTTTCGCCTTAAGCTCTATGCCATAGGTATAGCTATGGCCGACTTCAAAAGTACCATATTCGTTTTTTCCTTCACTACTGTATGGGTCACTGTAATAATTTACCTTACCGTCATCACGAACCCAGAATTCATCTGTAAGCTCATATTGCTCTGAATTTGTTTTTGCACCATAGCCATGAGCGTCAGTGCCGTCTGAAAGAGGACCTCTCGGTGTGTTTCCTGGGTAAATATCAAGCATTGTGTTTGTAATCTTGATATTGGTATCTACCTTATTGTCTTGAGTAACTTCTGTTGGCGTCATAGAGATAAGATTGGAAGTCCAAGCTTCAACACTAGCGTTATAATCAATATCTTCAATATTGAAATCTATGTCTTTTCCGTTAATTTTAATCGTAACACTATCAGCTAAGCGATAACCTTCTTCCCATGCGTCGCCTTTTATTCTAAAATATATACTGTATTCGTAGTTGACGCCTGACTTGAATTTCTCAATATGTTTTTCAAAAGCCTGATTGAAGAATGGACTTGTACATATACCTTCACCATTGACATTATCACGCCAATATTCTACAATACTATATTTACTGTTTTCGGGTTCTTTGCCTGTGAATTTAGGAGTATCACCCACATTGAATGTCAAAGTAGCATTGTTGACTTCTATCGTATCAATTACTTTGTAATTATCAAGAGATTCAAATGTCGTTGTGTGCATATTCTTTATGGTAAGAATACTTTCATCTTCAGAAACAGTGCAAATTGCATCATCTATATCTTCAAAATGCCAAGAGTCTTTAATCAGATATTTGGCAGTTTTATTGAACTTATATCCGTCTTTTGCTTTAAGCTCCATACCATAAGTGTAGCTGCGACCAGATTCAAATATATCGTATTCATGTTTGCCTGATGAAGAGTTTACTTTGCCGTCGTCACGAACCCAAAATTCGTTTATAATTTCATATTGTTGGTCTGAATCAAGTGTTAAATCACCATAGCCGTAATGGTCATTGGCTCTGTTTAATTTATTGCCAGGACTTATATCTATCCAAGTCCAACCTGGTTTAAAAGCAATAGTTGTGTCTACATCAGTTTTTTGTGATTGAACTGCAAGAGTCTGCCTGTTGTCAGAAAGGGGCTCAGTTGTGGTAGCCGAAGCCGCTGTGGTAGCTGATAATAGCATACAAGACGATAACAAAACCGACAGCACTTGGTTTGTTTTTTTGATTGATGTTTTTTTCATATTTTCTCAACCTCGCTTTACTAAATAATTTATTTTAGCTTTGTTTAGTTTAAGTTTTAGTTACCATAGCTAAAATGCACCTCCATAGGCTTGAAATTTTTACACTTTTATTATACTATAAGATATTATAGTGTAGTGAATTATTTCCATAATGTCACTTTCCAATTTGGAAAATAACTTTTATAATTTAACATGGGGTGTATAATTATATAGAAGTGTGGGGTTTATAAGATGAAATTTAATGAAAGACTTAATGATTATATAGAAATTATAAATTGTACTGCTAAGGATTTATGTAAGGTTTCGGGTTTATCACCCTCTACTATCAGTCGCTATCGTTCTGGTGAGCGTGTGCCTGAAATTAATAGCGAGGCTTTGGAAAGACTTTGTGAAGCTATTGTTATATTAGCAGAAAATAAACAACCTAATATAACAAAAAAATCAGTTATAGATTCTTTTCTTGAATGTGATGATGTAAGTACAGCAGATAGAGAGCAATTAAGAAAAAATTTTAATACATTGATTTCAATAATGAATATAAATGTATCAAAGCTTTGTAAATATATAAACTATGATTCTTCAACAATATTCAGAATAAAGAGTGGTTCTCGTCAGCCTGCTGAGCCTGTTAAATTTGCAGAGGATGTTGCATGCTGTGTTGCGAAAGAAGTAGAGAACGATTCTCAGATAAAAATACTTTCTGAACTTTTGGAATGTTCAAAAGAAGAACTTTCTGATAGTTCAAAGCGTTTTGAAAAGATAAAAGAATGGCTTATAGATGGAAAAGGTAAGAGTGATAATAACATATCAAATTTTTTAGATAAGCTAAATGAATTTGATTTAAATGAATATATTAAAGCGATACATTTTGATGAACTAAAAGTACCAACGTTGCCGTTTCAGCTTCCGACATCAAAAAGCTATTTTGGTTTAAAAAATATGATGCAGAGTGAGCTTGATTTTCTCAAGGCAACAGTTCTTTCTAAATCTATGGAACAAGTTATAATGTATAGTGATATGCCAATGGAAAGTATGGCTAAGGATGCAGATTTTCCTAAAAAGTGGATGTTTGGTATGGCTATGATGCTAAAAAAAGGCTTGCACTTAAATATGATACATAATGTTGATAGACCGTTTTCAGAAATGATGCTCGGGCTTGAAAGCTATATACCTATGTATATGACAGGTCAGATTTCGCCATATTATATAAAAGGTATACAGAATAGTGTTTTTTTGCATTTCCTTAAAGTATCAGGAACAGTTGCATTATCTGGTGAGGCTATTTCTGGTTATCATAGTGACGGAAAGTATTACCTTACAAAATCTAAGGACGAGGTTGCCTATTATAATAAGAGAGCGAACGAACTGTTAAGCAATGCACATTCCCTTATGGATATTTATAGAGAGGATAGTGTAAGTGCATTGAATGCTTTTTTATTTTCAGATGTTCACACAGAAGGAAAGAGAAGAAGTATTTTATCTTCACTACCACTTTATACTATGGAGGAGAATTATTTAAAGAAGTTTTTAGAAAAACATTCTCTTTCGGAAGCAGATAAACAGAATATAATGTCTTATGCTGAACAACAAAGAAATATTGCAGGGCAAATTCTTAAAAATAATATCATTGAGGACGAAATTCCTTATATAACTAAAGAAGAATTTGAAAACTATCCTATGTCGCTCTCTCTTTCCGGAATGTTTTACGAAAATGATATACTGTATACATACAAAGACTATCTTGAACATTTAAAGCAAAGCCTGAAGTATGCAGAAAAACACCCAAATTATATTTTTAAGCAGACATCTGCACATACTTTCCGCAACTTGCAGATAATAATACATCAAGGGCAGTGGGTTATGATTTCTAAGGGAAAATCTCCGGCAATTCATTTTATAATTCATCACCCAAAGCTTAGAGAGGCAATAGAAAATTTTACT